>VTLG01012859.1_pt1 | contig 38442 bp, 51 predicted proteins | sample 4694571 | NCBI WGS metagenome assembly VTLG01 (sample SAMN12604809, study PRJNA352737) | marine metagenome | biome: ENVO:00000447; feature: ENVO:00000209|ENVO:00000569|ENVO:01000036; material: ENVO:00002151; isolation source: viral sequences binned using virsorter ... | reverse complement strand
ACCGACTCAGCAACCTCAGTTTGTTTTGGTTTTGGATACTCGTTAAACTTATCAAGAGCTTTTCCTGCTCTTTGCAAAAGTGATAATATGCCTTTTATTGCCATTAGTAATACCTATACTCTTTTGGTGGTCTATCTTCGTTATCTACATAGTCTGAGTATAACTCAACAAAGTTGCCTTGGCGATACCTTAGTAACGCTTGTGTTGTAGAATCAACATAGTCGTCATTAGCACCATTTGGAAAAGCCGCACATTCATCTATTACATCATGCGCAAACTTTTCTCCGTGTGGAAACCATACCTGTCCCGATTCAAAAATTGGTGCGACAACGTTTACACGTGTATGTTTGTCGTTACCACGAGTAGGAACAAAAGGCACAACCGGTATACCCATACGCCTGAACTCATGAGTTAAAGGTTCACCACTTGCTTTTTGTTCTACAACAATTGTTTCCGGTTCCCAATACTTATACGCATCCATAGCTACAGCTTTGAGTTCAGGAAAGTCATATTTACCCCGTATCGCATCTAACAAAATTATATGAGGAGCACCGCCCTCCTCAGGACTAAAAATGCCCCAAGTCGTTATAGCTGAATAGTCAGCTGTTTCTTTTTTACTAAACGCTGTATCATAACTTTGTATGACATGCATAAGATTCGGTATTTGTCCTTGCCACGGACGCCACCATTCTCGTTTTAAAATTGCACCTTCTTCACTTGTTGGATTCTGCATATACTGTGCTGACCAATTACGAATAGGTACAGACGCTTTAATCTTTTCTAATTCCTCTAAGTTCCAATACTCAGGCCATACTGGGTTCCCTGAATCGAGGATCGCAGGAAATGAAATCTGTCGCCAGTTGTCCGCTTTAGGTTCAGTTTGAGCCTTCAATAATCTACCCGTTAAATCATCTTCTGCCCATCTTGTCATAACAAGTAAAATCGAGCCTCCAGGTTGTAAACGCTGTCGTGGACCTGAAGTATACCAATCATAAGCACGTTCCATAGCAACATCAGACATTGAGTCTTGTTCCGTGTGTGGATCATCTATAATCAATAAGTCTGCACCACGGCCCGTGATGGACGCACCGACGCCAGCTGCATAGTATTCACCACCTTGGTTAGTTTCCCAACGACCTTTTGCCTTGGAGTCCTCACGCAGTTTCACATCACCAAATATTTGTTTGTACTCTGGGGAGTCAATTATGTTACGAACCTTAGAACCGAACCTTACTGCAAGTTCTGTGTTATGAGACACCTGCATTATTTTCATTTTTGGATACTTACCAATAATCCAAGCAGGGTAATATACGGAAGCAAATTCTGATTTAGTATGCCTAGGAGGCATATTGATAATGAGCCTCCCTTTTTTTTCTGCTGCAATATTGGTAAACTCACTAGCTATAATTTGATGGTGTCCCCACTTTTCTATCTCTTTTTCTTTTCTACATATAAAGTCGGGCCATACCTCTTGAACAAAATATAAAAAATGATCCTGGCAAAGTTTGATGTGCTGTATCCACAGCTTTTCTACTTTGAGCCTCAACTTTTCAGTTGGCATAACAGATGGTTTCATACAAGGATTATAACGAAAGTTTTTATTACTGTATACATTTATGTAAGTTGACTACAGCCCGCCCCGTCAACTGTAAGCTTAACATCTGCACGGGAAAAATAAAATTGTAGCGAGAACGAAAAACGAAAGTCAAATTGAGCCTTGAAAATTAGACAAAAAAAAACGGCATCAGAAATTTCTAATGCCGTCTTTAGTTTAGGTATGTATATAAATTATAGTTTATTTATAATATTATTTTTTATGTTATCTAATAAATCATAAACAATTTCATAATCTAAATTTTCTTTTAAGTCAAAAGATTCTTCATCGTCTAAATAACTTAATGAGTCAATTCTATTTTCAATACAAGCACGCATAAATTTATATGCGTACTTTATATTTTTTACTTGTTCTTTATCAAATTTATCTATGTACATAACTACCTACCTAGTATTTGAATTCTTACTGCTTGTAAGTCTTGTTGAATTTCATTCATTAAGTCTTGCGATTGTTCATTTTGATATTTAGAACAATGCTCTACAATTCTATCCTCAAGAATTTTAGCAATAAGCATATTGTTAAGTCTATGAGTCGTTTCAGTAGAATTAACTTGATTATTATTATTGTTGATTGTTGGGGAAGTATCCGTTTCATTAACGGATACTTCATTGTTAGTATAACTAGCAATTAAATCTCTTACACTAGTCATTATTAACCTCAACAACAATTTCTTTTCTAGGACTATTGAGTTTATAAAATTTACTCTTTGCTTTTTCATCAGTGTCAAGAATTGGAAATTCTTTTTTTACTTCAGATAAATTCAAAGAATAACTTTGAGATACTTTACACATAACAAAATGTTTACCAATTTGTTTAGTATAAAGTTTTTTAGGCTTATTATCATCATAGCCTAATGCTTTTAATATCTGATTATTATAATCAGTTTTAGCAGTTTGCAATTTTTTAATATCATCTATTAAAGAATTGTATTTTGTAAGAATTTGACTCATTGTCATTTTCTTATTTTTTTGAGCAATTTTTTTCATATTATCCCTTTCTCATAAAATTAATAAAAAGTATTGCTTATATTATAATATAATATTTTAGGATATTATCAAACAAAAAAAGACATTTTTTTATTTTTTTTTTTAAAAATTTTTTTCGGACAGAACTCCAGGAATACCAGATGGCTGCAGGTTGGAACTACAAACGAGAAATGAGAAAACGGCACGGGAGACGGGAGACGGGAGAAAAACTAATGTGATTTTTCTGCGCTGGCGCGCGCTCGGCAACTACAAGAAAGAAAATCCCGTCCCGAAGCATTTCGCAAACGGGACGGGACAAGGAAGGAACTAATTAGCAAATTGCAAATCCTCCAGAGTGTCGTGCAAAGTTAATAAACTCTTCAACATTTTCTTTATTAAAGGGATATGAGTCGTCCCAACTTTTAGTCGAATAAATTTCTTCGAAGTGTTTATTATATGGAAAAGGATAATCTCGAGGAACAAGGTTCTCATTAGGTCGTAGTTTTTCAACCTCTTTTTTGAGATCTGCTAATTTCTGCTCGACTTTTTTATTATGCTCACTTGCAATTTTTGCATTAGCTTTAATAGATTTTTCAAGTTCAGCAACATAACCATTTTTAATTAAATCACTTAACCTTCGAGCAATAGCAAGAGCCGTGTCATCATCAAACTCTGTGCCACTATTATTATGCAATCCTTTTTTTTGTTTTTCAGAAAGTAGGTCGCCACATTTGTCGTGTATTAGTTCGGCAAGAGGTCTCCACCACCACACATTATTACGAAAATAATAACCTGGATTGTGTTCTTGAAATTCATCTATTTTTTTAAAATAAATGTCTTTCTCTTCATCTGTTGCTTTATCCCAGTCAATTTCTGGTCTTTTAGTTTTATAATTTGGATCGAGTCCGTATATATCAAAACCCATAATAAACTCCTTTCTCTTAATTATATTATAAGGTTCAACTCCATTATATCATAATCCTATTATAATACAAAATATTTTTTTAACAATTTTCATCTTTCTTCTCCAGAAATTTCCCCGCTGCGCGCTGGGCCCATCCTGACTATAACGTTCGAAAAATTTCTGAGGTTGAGACGGGAACGGGACGGGACCATTAGGTCACGAGCATTATCCACAGGATCAAACCAATTGTTAAATAGGACATAAAACGTGGCATTGCAACAAACAATGCCACAATAAACAATATAGTATACATTAATGTACCGTAGACTCTGAGGCTAATGCTTCCTCGTGAAATTTTTTAGCAGCCATTTTATTAGCCACAGCAATAGTATGTAAAGCAGCCTCCTCACTTGGTGCGGCATCATATATAGCAAACAAAGTACTTAACAAGGCTCCTTTTAAAGCTGCCTCGACACCGACTGCTGCTACTAACGCATCAAGATGTGCTTCATTTAAATTAAAAGCTTCTTGCATTCGCTTAGGTGTTATTTTTTTTCTGGACATAATCTTTCTCCTTTCATATGTTCTGGTCCAGTCTATAAAACAGGGGATCCCCTGTCAAGAATTTTTTACGCTGTGACAGCCTGGAACGCTGCACTGGCAGCGTGAACCGAAAGGTGCAGATTTCCGGGCTTTTTTTCACAGGAATTCCGCTGCGCGCGCTGGGCCAGCTCCTAATGGAACTATAAAACCCCCGGAATCCGTGGCTTTCAAAACGGGACGGGAAACCATCACGCCTGGCGCGCGCTGCTGGCTGCAGCGATCAGGGCTAAACGAATCCCTGTTTTAGAAAACGGGAAACGGGAAACGGGAAACGGGACACCCGGCTCACGGATCTCTAGAAGTTCAAGACCTTTATGCGTGGGGGACGCATTTAAGATAGAGCAACGACCACCAAGTCGTCTACGTTTAAGATGAAAGTTAACCTGATATTTTGAAAGCCCAACATTCTTAGCATCATTTGCCTTCAATTCCAACCAAAAATCTTTACCATCTATAATACCATTAACATCAGGTATTCCGTTGATTGTATTGGATTCTATTCTAACTAAATGCCAGGTCGGTTCAGTCTTTTGAATCAGGTTAATGCGTCTCCATAAATCAGACTCTTTTGTCATTTATTTACGGGTGTAACATCAATAATATTTATATTGTCACCTATCTTTTTTTCTAATTCCTCAAGCCTTTTTTCTAGTTGATCCCTACTCATACCCTCTAAAGTTGAATGAGAAATCTCTTTTTTATCTACAAATTGTCCTGCTAACTGACCCGATCTGAACTCTGCGTTTATTGCACCTGTATATTGACCTTTTGCCTCAGCACCATTCCTTAATCTTTCAAAGATTTTATAACGTCTCAATTTGTCTTTCTCGTATTTTTGTTGTTCCTCCTGCAATCGCATCTCAAGGTATCGACAAATATGTGGGTTTAGATTGGGGTTTGTAAATCTTGAAGCCATCACCATAGCAGCGTCTTTACTTTTTGAACTATAGCCAGCTTTTAACAAAGCATCAACCTTTGAAATTTGACCCCAATTTTCTACAAGATTATTAACAAACTTTTTTTGTTTGTCCGTCAGATCGCTTGTTGTTCTTAATTGTTTGCTTTTTTGTGGCATAATTACTTTTATATATATTTGGACAGTATCCGTTTATGACAAAATTATTATTTCTCATAGTTTAACAATATTTCTTCATTTGCAAGAATTTTTTTTGTTGTAATTATATTATATATTATATAATCGTCCCAGTCTTCTTTTACATATAATATGCAATTGTTATCTATACTATGGTTTACAAAACCACCTAAGGGTGTTCTGACGTAACCATAAATCATAGGAACTTTAATGTGTGTAGAACCTAAATCAACACCTTTTTTTAAATTATGTTTTGCAAATATCCCATGACCATCAATATCACTTTTTTTTATCTCTAAATTATCCGGTAAAGGATTATAATAAAATCTATTCATCTTTAAAATTGTCATAAATTACTATAAAGCATTTACTTAGAAAGTAAATTTATAAATCAAAATGCAAGGTCGTGTCCATAAGAGATATGTTATTTTCCTACTTTTTGGGAATTATTCCTAGTTTTTTCCTAAAATATTTTGTAATATTTCCTAGTTTTCTCTTGTTTTTCCTAGTTTCCTAAAATATTTGCTATGTTTTAAACTTTTTTTAAAAAAAGTTTGTAAGGAAGAGCATTATGGGATATATTATGTGTGTTATGTTTTGAGTATATAACTCAGGGGGATTTGGTTAGATTTTGTCACAAAAATTCAAATCCCCTTTTTTTATTGACAAATTATTGTTTCCCTGTATATTCGTGTTAAGGTAGTATGTGTAAATTCATTGTTTCACCTATAGACAACCTTTCTCGTTATGCATACTACCCACTTTTCCTTAATTTTAGAAATTTTTTGTGCTATAACAGCTGTAATTAGTATTTATTATTATGGAAGCAAAGCATGGTACGCACCACTTTTTGGTTTTTTTTCGCAAATATTTTGGGTATGGTGGGCAATTTTAGGCAATCATTATCCCATGTTGTTGCTTAGTGCAGCAATGATTTTAACTCATGTGAGAAATTTGCGCACTATGGGCACTAAGAAAAAGCTGAAACAAATATGGTTGAACAAAAAATAGTAGGTGTGTTTTTTATTACAAAACGCATTTTGTCTAACTTTTTACGTAACAACTTACGTATGGCTGGTTCAGAATAAAGCATTTTTTTATATAATTTGTCGTAAGGATACCATTTAATTTGTCTCTCATTAAAAATTATTTTTTTATTTTTAAGAGCGGCTATGTAACATTCTAAAATGTCATCCGGGTCCAATTGTCCCCAATAACAAACCTCATCAAAATCTTTACATCTGCTAGTAATCCAATTATGTGCATAAATTTTTTGTAAACTATTTTTTCTATCAGAATGTAAATTTGTGCAATCCTCTATGGCATTTACTACAACAGCGCGCCATAATTTTACTTCGGGTGTGGAAACCTGTGAGCTTACAAAAATTCTTGTAAATTTCAACCCCATTTTACGATAGAGTTCTGGTGATGCGCTCATTAGTGTCCGTAAGTTTTAACAAGCACACCTAACAATTTGCTATACTTTTGATAGTACGCACGCATAGATTTGTCTTTAGATGCGTCTTTTTTAATACGTTTGTAATCTAGAAATACACCATTAATGAACTGTGTTCTCTCTTCAGGATCCATAACGGATGGATCAATAAACATTACAGCCTCATCTACATAGTCTATATCTAAAGCTTCTCTCCAATTGATTTTTTTATTTATACTCACTCTATAATTGTATCTACTTCGTTTCATCATTACCACCCTTAATCAGTTTAAAAGACTGTAATTTTTCTTGTTTAGCTACATTTTTTGCTTGTTTAGCGTCAGCAAGTATTGAAATTACATCTTCTCGATCGTAACCAACATCAACGCCCATGTACAAATTAAACAACAATTGTACAATATCGTCATATTCATCATTATTTAATCTATTTGCTAACAATTTAAGTTGTTCAAACACAGGTTCATTAATAGCCATAATATATCCTTTCTAAAAAGTTAAGTACCTGGCCCTTGTTCCGTGATCCGTGTTACTTCTTTTGTAGATACTTTATGTTTTTGCTCTTGAATGTTGGTAGCTGACTATCGCAATTCGGACATACAAATCTGAGATTCTCTAGCCTATGATCTAGTTTTACACCATTTATGTGGTCAAGCACAAGCACTAATTTTTTACCCTGCCACATACCCTTATTTCCGCATTTAAAACAAAGGTATGGAAGTAGATCATAATCAAGAATACGCTTTTTAAGTTTCGTGCGATTTGTATAGTAAGAATCTTTTACAAAAATTTTACTATTTGGTGCTTTTGTGAATTGATTCGCCATTTCGGATACATTGTAACTCTAGCATACTATATCCAAACTGACTTTGTAACCGCGCAGCAGCGTAACCAGGTCTTTGCAGACATTTTATTAACAATTCTTTTTCCATTTTTACAGCTAGTCTTACATAATCGTCTTCATGCATAATGTTTCCCCGAATGACCAGATCCACCGCAAGCATTACAGACAAATGTGGTATCAATATCTCTATCAGCTAACCGGTTACATTTAGTAAAACCATTCCCGTGGCATTCTTCACAGATTTCATATATTATTACTTTTTCTTTTGTTTGCATTATTCTTTCTCCTTCATTATGCATTTTTGTTGATATTTTGTGTAACCAAACACGTTTAGTGATGGATTGTTTGGGTTAGCTTTTGACCACCCTTTGTCAACCCACACACAAGTGTATTTACGTTCGTTATTTTTTCGTTGAACAAAAAAGTCTGCATTGTTCCATGTGTATAAATTAAAAAATAGTCCTATAATTAATGTTTCCATTCTTACTCCTTATCTACTACTTGATCCCATTTATTAAGTTTATATTTTTTGAACCAAATGATAGGATCATTACATTTGGCTGCTTTTATATTTTGTTCCGGATATTTTTTTCTAGCTTTATCTATGACTATTCTTACAGCCTCTTTACAAACAGTAGCTCGATAGTTCATAAAATGTTCCATAGCTAACCTGCCGTCAAATTCAAACCATATCGTTACAACAAACCAACTAAACATCTATGCCTAATCGTTTTCTTGCATCTTCTCTAAGTAAAAAAGTTTTTTCGTCATAGCAACCCCAACCTGTCACATCTTTATTAGTTTCAGCTTCATAGATGTCAACTTGTTCCCATATTTTTTCAAAGTCACAAACTTCTACTTCACCATGTACATGTTCAAGGCCATTGGCTAAAAAAAATACCACAATCCATTTCATTATTGCTCCTTTGCAAATACATAAATATGATCTTTGAATTCGGAACAACGTTGCACATGTATGGCTTTCATTTTGTGTCCACCATACTCAAACTCATTATTGATTGTTATATTTAATCGGTCTGGTATAGATATGTGTATACCTGCTTTATAATCATCATGCTGCAATTTATCATCTCTGTAACCTTGCGCATAATTTTTATTGTCTTTGTAAACCAAAAATGGTGCCCATCTTAATGTGTTAACCATCTAATTTATCCAATAAAGATTGTTTATATTTATCTAATGACATCTCTTCTTTTTTTGCTTGATAATTAATATAATCTTCAATTAATTTTTCAACAAAAAGTCCTGGTGTTCGTTTCTTTTCCAAACATAGTCCTTTTAAAAGAGCATAGTTACCGGCACGCACCGCTATACTTTTCCATTTTGTAGCATCCATGATTTTTCCTTTCGTTATAAAATAATATTAATCATGACAAAAACAGGTGTCTGTTGCTTGATCGAATTCAAACAACTCTAACTGATCTTGTGTGTTTTTAAGTAACTTGGCATAACTTGGTCTATCTTTTCGAAAATAAGCAGCTCTGTCATTGCCTGTACCTAAATGTTTAGTTTCTTGTTTAATCCACCACTCAGCAAGTTTAGGATCAGACTTCATAATATTCTTAATGGTGTTAGCACCTTTTAAAAAACAAAGGTCGCAGTTTCCTTGTGGTGTTTTACCACCGATGTTTGGTAAACGTAAATCAAATTCGTTATTTTTCCAAAAATCATAAACATGCTGCACAGTAACTTTGGCATCATGTAAAGGAGCTTCTGTTTCCCAACGTTCTTTTTTGTTTCTATTGCTTAATCGCGCAACTCGATGCGGTTCATCATATCGTAAACCAACATAACTATTCCAATATTCAAACCCTTTGTGAAACATACAATATGCCCGCATTGGTTTTATTTTTAAATACGATGTACAATATCGTGTAACAGGATTAGGTAAAAATCTTTTGTTGTCAATCAATTGTTCATAAGGTTCGCCCTCTCTTGATGCAGAATTATGGTCAACAATTTTAATTTTATTTTCAAAGTCGTTGTTCCATTCTACCCATACGATGGGCACATCCCAATGTGTTGAACAATCATGCACAAAATCTAATGTCTGTGGCATTTCTTTTCCTGTGTTAGCAAAAACAACAGGTAAATCATCCGGCAACTTGTTGTCAAACGCATCTAATATCTTTCGCAACATATAGCCAGATGTTCTACCACCTGAAAAATTAATAACACCAGGAGTCTCTAATAAAAAAGGATTATTGCTCATATAAATTTTGTAGTTGTTCTCTTGATTCTAACTCATCATTAATAAAATGTCTTGACTGTTCTGAATCAAAACCAAGATATTTCAACTCGGCAATATATCTACCTATTTCATTTGTATTTCTGATGTCCATACCATCGTAATCAGTAGTTGGTATGTTTGACAAAATTTTATCAATCTGATTGACAAGATTTCTAAAGTATTGTGATTTACATTTGAATATCATATCCTAAAATTATATAAAATCATTACCCTTGTCAAGAGATATTGACAAAAACCCCGTAATTTTGTATATTTTTATAAAGGAGATAGTATGGATGCTTTATTAGCACAAAAAATGGCCTTAGAAAATGAATGGAATAACGCTTATTTACAAACTGGTGTATATTCTGTTGACATGAAAGATATTGAAGCGAAGATTACTTGCGTCAAAGGCAGAATCATTCAAAGAGATATTGCTCGTGCCAAATTTAATTACTAAGTAGCCATACCAAAGTCGTTGCCCAAAGCAACATCTACTACACTTGGAACTTTTAGTTTCATGCAAGTCTCCATCACTCTCTTGATTTCTTCTACCTGCTTCACACTTTTTATATTAAAACATAACTCGTCATGTATTTGTAGTAAAGGTGTAAAGCCTGCCTCAAAACAAGAAACAATGGCTTGTTTAGTTTGATCTGCTGCAGACCCTTGAATTAATCTGTTAAGGGCTTTGTAAGTAAAAGCTCTTTTAATATTACCTGAACCATATTTGGCTGACGCATTTTCAAATTTTTCAGGGGTGTGTATTCCAAAATCTTTTGGTTCCCACAACTCAAATCTACATTTACGACCTATTTTAGTTCGTATCACACCTTCACTGTTTGCCTTTTTCATACAACGTTCTGATAATTGTTTAACAAAAGGTGCTTTTTGGTTGTATTTATTTATTAATAATTGAGCTTCGTCAAATGATACACCTAACATTGTTGACAATTTTTTTTTACCCATGCCGTACATCAAACCAAGACCAATAGTTTTTGCCTGTTTTCTCTCTATGCCAACTAAATCGGCTACAGTCTGATGAAAGTCTGCATCTGCATTTGCGTAAGCCTCTACCAACTCACCAGATCCCTCGTAACCCTCGCCAATACTAGCTGCATAATGCACAACTAATCTTGGTTCTTGTTGAGAATAGTCAAAGCTACCCCATTGACAACCTTTTTCAGGTAAGAATAAACCTCTAATTAAAGGACCAAATTCTTTGTTTCGAGCTGGCAGCTGTTGTAAGTTAGGGTTAGACATTGAAAGGCGTCCACTTACAGTGCCACCTGTATCAGATCGCAGCTGGTTTATCTCCCCGTGTATTCTGCCTTTGTGTTCATATTTCATAATAGAATTTAAAAAAGTGTTGTGAAATTTATTTATTTCTCTTGCATTGACAATGTGTTTAGATATGGGATGTTCACTATTCACTAACCAATTTTGTGTAAAACTTGGCTCGCCTGATTTTGGTGTTTTTGGGTAATCTATACCTAGCTTATCAAAAGCAAAACCTATCTGTCTTGCATTCCAAATATCAATGTCCTGATTTGTAAGTTTTTTAATTTCGTGTAGAATTAGTTTTTCTTTTTCTATAAAATTTTTGCGTAAAGTTTCAGCGCTTTCTGCATCAACCCTTATACCTTTTTCCCTCATACTTATTAATATCGGCAAAAGTTTTTTCTCTAATTGCCAAATAGTTTCTAAATTTTGTTTATTAATCTCATGTTTAAAACGTTGCCATAAAAGATACGTGAGCCGTGCATCTTGTTCCGCGTAATATCCAACATGCTCAGCCGGTAGTTTCCACATTTCCATTTTAGGGTCTACCCCGTGCGCTTTAGCAGCCTCTACTAAATCAGTCTCTGCTTTCAGCTCACCTAGATAATCTTTAGCCAGCGCGTTTAATTTATAAGTGTATCTATTCTCATCTATCAAGGCACCTGCAATCATAGTATCTACAATGTCACCTTTTACATCTATACCATAGGCACGCAACCATCCAACATCGTATTGTGCGTTGTGAAATATTTTCGTGCAAGGCAAAGCACACACATCATGCATATATTTTAATACTTGTTCTTTTATTAAATTGCCACCACCAAAATGACCAAAAGGGTAATAAGCTTGATAACCCTCAGTTGCAACAGCAAAACCTATGATCTCACCTTTACCCAAAGCCCAACCTGCACCTAAGCCATCATTAATACCATCATCTCTTGTTTCTAAATCAATAGCTATCTCTTTTGCTTGAGTAAGATCTTTGTACTCAGATGGGCTAGACCAAATGTGCTGCTTAAAATTAAATGTAAGTTGTAAGCTAGTCATCCTTGTAATCTCTTTCTATTATCATGTCTATATAATGTTTTGCTTTCTCGAGATCTTCCTTACCACCCTTGCCTTTGTGTCTACACACGTACTTAATGATGTTGCCTTCAGCAAAAAGTATTTTGTTTTCATTAATAAATTGTGATGGTTGTATTTTAAACACTGTGTAGTATTGACCACCTCGTGTCCATAAATTATTTTTCATGTAAATAATCTCTTTTTATTTCATCTAACAAGTTTAAATAATTTAATTTGTTTTTGTCTTCTTCAAACTCGATTGTTAGCATCATTCTTATGCCATTATAATTAATAACCATGTGATCTTTTTGGTTGTTAAATATGAATCTACTTCCAGGGTAATATTGTAGCTCTATAAGAGAGTGATTAACATCATTATATTCTCTAAAAAATGTGTGTGATTCGTTTGGTGTCATAATTAGAGAGTTTATACATACACCCCTGTTTGAATCCCTGTGCCAATTGTAAATTGTTTTATCTTCCATTTTTAAAACACCAGCTTTATATTTATGTCTACCATATAGCCAAATATAAAAATCATCTGCAAACAAAATGTTTAAAGGAATTGACGTTGCTGTAAAATTAAAATATTTTACCCAACTTGTGTTAGGATTAAAAACTACATTCTGTAATTCAGGACTATAAAATTGTCCGACTTTTAATTCTTCAAAATAAGGACTCATCTTTTCTCCTGTAAGTATACTAAGTAATCCATGCCTATTGGATAGTTATATTTATAGTCTGTGGATAAAATATGTAAAGTGTTTTTTGCTCTTGTAACCCCTGTGTAATACACTCTCTTTTCATCAGATTGTTCTTCAACATTTTTATTTTTAAAAGCAGAAGGCCAATTTGTTTTTGAATATATTAATACATTATCAGCTTCACCACCCTTAACAGAATGTATTGTATCAATAACTATTTGTGGTTCAGCGTTTAATTGTTTTTGACCATAACGTTTTAATAGTCTAATAAAATATGTAACTTGTTCCGGTTTAAAATTACGTTGCAATATCTCCCACCAAGGTTTACTTTGATCTTCATCGGGTAAATCTAAACCACACCAGTCTTTTAAACCTTTAAAATCATACTCTTGATAATCAGGCAGGTCACTCCAAAACTTGTCACGCCTGTAACTTAAGTCTTTGAGTTGACGAATGTATTTAAACATTGTTTCAGCTCTTTTTTTGTCAATCTTTTTACCTTTGGAAACTTGCGTCCAAGCTCGTATGGCCGCCCACTGTGAGCTGTCAAACGATCGTGTTCCTTTATTGTCGGCATAATATAGTCCTGCGTCTTTAGCACTCATTCTAAGTTCATTAACTGTTGTGTTAACTCTACCCAAAATATACCAAGTTCCTGGTAGTTTACCAACAGGTATTTCGTTAAAACTCAAATATCGTTTAACTACACCATCTTTTTCCAACGCCTCATATTCTTTTTCCACGCTATCCAATATACCCCTTCTTATTATTTGTGAGAAATGATGTATTGCTTCACCAAATCTTCTTGTTTTTCTAAGCACTACTTTACGACCTGGAAAATATTTTGTGAAATATTTAGGGTCAGCTCCATTCCATCTGTAGATACCTTGATCGTCATCACCAGCAAGATAAATTCGTTTGGCTTTATCTGCCATCTTGTACAACACTGACCATTGTAATGGTGTAAAGTCTTGAGCTTCATCTAATATTAAAACTTCTAATGGAGGAAAATCAACTTCATCAATAGTTCTCTCTATCATATCGGTAAAATCAATAAAAGATTCTTTCTTGTATCTTTCATAAGTATCAATCTTACGTAAAAATATATCAAGGCTATCTCGTTTGTAAGACTCTTGTTTATAAATGATCCGTGGATCTTGTAGCATGTTTCTTGCTTTGTCATACACTCCTAGTGACCAATCTTTATAAGTAAAATTATCATCGGACAGACGCGCGTCGGATGTTTTAATTATTGTAGCCTGTAAAGCATAATCAAGCATACAGTTTTTTGGATCAAAAACCTCTTCTTCAAAGTACCTACGACAATACTTGTGTAATGTTTTAAATCTTTGAAAGTCATCAAAAGTGTATTGAGTAAACGTCGCAAGAGCTCTGTCCCGTGCTGTATCCACTGCTTTATTTGTAAAAGAGATAAAGGCTATATCTTTAGGATGTACACCTTTGTTAAGGTGTCCCTTCAAGACCTTTTCAATTAAAGTATGTGTCTTACCTGTTCCAGGCGGACCAAATATTTTAATTGTCTTCTTGTATATTCTCCGATGCTTTTGGAGATCTGAATTTATTTGTGTGGTAACTGTCATCCATTTCACTCGTTGTTTCTTTTGGTTTTGTTCTTATAGCTTGATGATTTACAAACTCAGGCATTTCAACAGACCAAATGTTCTTTTCACCTTCGTGATAATCCTTTCTCTTACAGTTTAATAATCTTAATGCATCTGCGGTTGTGTTAAATACCCTAGCTGCATTCTTTTTTAAAAATTTATCTAAAGTTAGTTTTTTAAAATAACATAAATTAGACTTGCTGTCTAAAACCACATACCCATCTTTAAGTTTATTAAACTTATCTTGTTCAATATGTGATTCAAAAAAGTCCTTTAATACAGAATATCTTTCCTCCTCTAAAGTATCAGAGTACATATGTTCGACACTTTCTTCAGCTTGATCAACAATACCCTTCATTAATAACTCAAACGGACTTGGACCTTTTCTTGGTTTAGGTAAAGTCAACCAATAAACTTTGTGTTTGAGAAGTCTTACTCTAAAAGATTTTTCATCCTTCATGTCCTCTGGAGTCACTGTGATATGCTGGCCTTTATAATCAAACATATACCAAATATTTTTTGTATCTTGAATATATTTAACATTGTCGAACTGATCAATAATATCAGGAATAGAATCACCTATACCTAAACTTCTTGTTTTACATAAATCTTTGTTACAGATAGGTTGATATTCCGGGTGTTTTGGTGGACATTGAAAAGTGTAACCACCCTTAGATACAGACTTCGCCAGCGCTATAACCTCAGATGCAGGTAAAGGTTTAGTAAATATTTGATTGTTTCTGTTAATAGCAATTTGTTCAAGTTGCTGCACAGATAGAGACTGATCTTTTTTTGCCTCAAGAACTAACACATTAAATAAAAAATTATTTCTATTATTGCCACTCCAACCCTCTTGTATTAATTTTTGAACACAAGGCGGGTAATTTGACCATTGTGATTCTGCCTCATACTCTTCAACCTTTAAATTATAAAAGTCCTCAGGATTTATTATCTTTTGGTTTACTAATTCAATAAATCTACCAGCTAATACAGGTGTATTGTTATCATCAAAGGCAAACTCCATTGAAGCGTTTACATTATGGTAAGGCATATTAACAGCCTTATTACAAGGAAAAATTTCTTGTGCTAAAAAGAATTGATTATTTATTTCTGATAGTTTTTTTAATACTTGTTTATTATCAGCTAAATCATTAAAGAATACAAATATATGTAAGCCACCCGATTTTGATTTAACAGGCACAAAAGGTAATTTATATTTTTTAATAATTTCAACATATTTTTTTTCAGAATAACTTTTATAATTACTAGGATCCACATCAATACAGGCCCATCTACATTTGTCGTTTATCTCAGGTCTTAAACCCAATCTAAGTTTACCCTCTAAATGCAACTTCCATATGTCGCTGGTCACTGGTTCGTGGACAGTGGTATACGAAGCAGACCTCTTGCCTCTCTCATCGTCCTCTCCCGTGAGAGAGGACTTGAGATAACGACTAGTGTCTCCTTTGAAAAGATCAAAGAGTTTTTGATGCATCTAAAAAGGAGTGTCTTCTTCTTTTTCTTCTATTTGATTCTCTTGTGGTTTAGAATCAAACTCTACTTTACCAAAAATATCAGATTCCATCGCATTTTGATAGAAATCCTTAGTTAATTCACAGGTTTTCTGATTTTCCGGTTTATTTAAAAAAGAATCAAAAGTGATTGACCAACCTGGCCATGTGCCTTTACTATTAGATTCTTGAACTGACTTTAACAAATACACAGTAGCCCACGAAGGTGGAGTAAAAAAACCTTTTTTACCCTCTAATCTTCTACTTTGTATCATAGAATTCCAAAGTTTAGATTTTTTCTTTTGTGTTGATTTCATCGTGATTAATGCTTGTTCAAGAGGTTTGTAGTTTTTGTCAAGTATGTAAACAAAATGATTACCTGTATCCTCAACATAATTACCATTATCTAATCTATCTTTTCCATCATCACCCCTAGATGTTTGACGTAAGATTGATTGATCTCTATGTATTTGAACAGGTCTACCCGGACTCGCGCCTCTATCTGCCCACTCATTAAATGTATTTACATAAAGACAAGGCACAACAAAAACACCTTCAGATCCCTTGTACAATCTTCCTGTAATTTCATTATAAATATCGCCCACTTTAGCTTTTTCGTTATACTTCGCATCTTGTGGATTAGTGAATGGTGAATTTGCACCAATAAGTTTTAAGATAGGTAACTTAGTATCTTTAGCTGTAACATACTCAGATCCCTGACCTGCAAACTCTTCAAGTGCAGAAACTGCACCGACTGCTTGTTTTTTTTTCATTGCGACTTCATTCATTAGTTTTTCTCCTTTTCTTTAATGATTGTTTTGTTAGCAACATATACTCCAAAAAGATCCATAGGAATCTCTTGACCATTTTGAATTTGCTCTTTTGCAAATGCTTTTAAGGTTTGTGGTTCCACTTTTGCTTTTTGAATTACATTATGTCCTTTACTTTTCAGATCTTCAAAAATTGCTGTAGCAGTTTTATCTTCATCTTTTCCAAAAGTAAGAGTGACATTATTTTTTATTAAACTCCCAAACCCTTTCATACGAAGCCAATTATAAGCCTCATCTTGTCTAGATACAGGAATTTTTGCAGCATACATAGGTTTAACTTCAACGGACTCTCCGTTCTTAAGTTTTAACATAGATATGCCAGCTTGTTGCATTAAGTTTGGAATTTCTTGTTCAGAATACAAACGCTGTTCTTCATTTAGCGATTTAAGATTCGCTTCACACTTCTTTATTTGATCCTGAAGTTCCAATAACTTATTGCAAAGAATGATGATGTCTTCAGTGACACCAGGTTCTACCTTGATACGGGTAGATTCTGCTTCTAAGTCCATAGGACCCCCTTTCATTTTTTTATTATTATTATTTAAAGATTGACTTGTCAAATGTTTTTTGTAATAAGTTAGGATATATGGTATATAATTACAAAACCGAACCTTACGAACATCAAAAAGAAGCTTTAAATATTGGTGCTGATAAAAATTTATTTGCATACTTTATGGAAATGGGCACAGGTAAAACAAAAGTTGCCTTAGACAATGCGGCTATGCTTTATAATGAAAAGTTAATTAACGTCGTTTTGGTAGTGGCTCCAAACTCGGTATATCGTAATTGGCAGGACGAAATAAACACACACTGTCCTGTCGACACAACCATACACACCCATAAGAAAGACAAAAAATTTGTAAGAGAATCAACAAAACTATCATTCTTTTTAATAAATGTAGAAGCATTTTCAAGATCCTCCGGTTCTAACGCCATCAAAAACATCATTAATGAATACCATGATACTATGATGGTCATTATAGATGAAGCCACAACTATAAAAAATAGACAGGCTAAACGAACAAAAGAATTAACAAAATTATGTAAGCCTATCAAGTATAAAAGAATTTTAACAGGCTCTCCAGTAACTAAATCTCCTTTAGACTTGTTTAGTCAATGCGCTTTTCTTAATCCAAATTTATTAGGATATACAAGTTATTATGCATTTAGAGCACATTTTTGTGTAATGAAAACAATCGGAGTTGGGCAATCAGGTAAACAAATATCTTTACCTTTGTATTTTACAAACTTAAATGAGTTGGAGCAAAAAGTGAAAAAATTTTCGTATAGAGTAAAAAAAGTGGACTGTTTAGACTTGCCGAGTAAGGTCTATGTAAAAAGATATGTAGACCTAAAAGGTTCACAAGTACAGATTTATAACAACCTAAAAACATTTGCCCGTGCTGTTTTTGAAGACAAGGAAGCATCATATACTAACAGGCTAACTGAAATTATAAAATTACATCAAGTTGCTTGTGGGTATTTTGTTTCTGACACAGGTGAGAAGAAAGATATTGATAACCCAAAGCTTGATGAACTAATGAATATTATTGAAGAAACTGATGGTAAAATGATTATTTGGGCTAACTATATTCATAACATTGAAAAAATTATTGATAAACTAAAGAGCGTTTATGGTGATGAATCAACAGTTTCTATTTATGGTGCTGTATCTGTAGATGATAGGCAAGATGCTGTCTCCAACTTTCAAACAAACAAAAACACAAGATTTTTTGTAGGTAATCCTACTACTGGTGGTTATGGATTAAATCTCACAGCTGCTAGCACTGTTGTATACTTTAGTAATAATTATGACTTAGAAGTACGACAACAATCAGAAGATAGAGCTCATCGTATTGGTCAAAAAAATAATGTCACATACATAGATATAATAACTAGACAGACTATTGATGAGTTTATAATTAAAGCACTTAACAAAAAACTAAAGATAAGTGCTCAAACTTTAGGCGAAGAAATACTTGAGTTTTTATAAAATTTATCAACACGTTCAAACCACTTTTTCTCATACTCTTTAATTTTGCTAGCATCCATCTTAAATTGTTGTGATACTAAATCTTTTGTGCAAACACAAATAAGACCTTGTTCAATAGGACCAAAATTTAATTTATGCGCTAGAGCATAGGCTGCAATCTGATAATAGTAATCTTCAACCCATTCTTCGCGTTTTGGTCTATTTGATTGTTTAAAATCTATTATTGTTGGCTTATCATCATACACACCTATGAGATCAGAGGATCCTGCCCATAAATCTTTATAAGATAAACTTACCTCTGTGCCATATACCTGACTAAAAAGGTCAAGATTATCTACAATTGTGTGAGCCATCATTCTCGGTAAAGCTCCTTCTTTTGAAATATTTAAATAACCAACACCATTACAGTATTGTTCTAAAACATAATGCATTTCTGTCCCGCGCACTGCTGCTTGGTTCGTGATCCGTGCAGCTTCTTGATATCCAACTCGTTCTCGCCAGGCATCTAACGCTTGTTTTTTTTCTTGACTTTGTGTTTTTGATAAGATTGTTGTGACTGATGGTACTTTGTGTTCACCGACATTGTAGGTTCTACCTGTTTCCTCATCGTTTCTTGTAAACTCATTGTAATTATATTTTCTATTTATTACAAAACCATTTATCTCAAAGTAATTATTTTTTCTTATTATCCGCATACAAATTGTTAAATGTTGTTTCCCAATCCATATAGCTATCATGTTCTTCTGCACTATGTGTCCATTGACTTGGTACAAAATCAGGGGCACCTTGACCTGTAACCCACATAGCTGGTGAGGTCACTCTTACTCTGTTATTAGGTAAAGCGACAATACATCCATTCCATGGTCCACTTGTTAATCTTATTACATGTGATTGTTTGTGTTGTGCTGGATCATCTGCAATTTCTGAACCTGTGTAATCAACAGTAAATATGTATTTACCTGTGTAAAACTCACCATCAATTTTGCAAAGCCACGGACTTGATGATGTTCTATCAAATTTTATAACTTCAAAGTTTCGAGCTGAACAATCCCATGGTTGTGCCAGATGAGTCTGAATAGGGGGAGGGTATGTATCAAAAGGCTCATCCGCCACAAGAGCAGTAATGGGCATTCTAGCCCACATTGCCCCACCATGAGGACTTTCAAGTCTATTCTTTTCGTCTTCACAACCTGTGAATATGACCTGAAAACTTAAACAACGATCTGGTATACTTGTTATTGAACAGGCAAGTGCATGAATATACTCGCCTTGATATTTTCTATGATTATGTGTGAATTCTTTTCTTACCCAAACTTTAAAATAGGGTATGTTACTTATCAAATAAGCCATACCCCATAATAAATGCTAAATACCACATAGCAAGTTATTTTTTCATTTTGACAAGCTTGTAGCCTTTTTTCTTAGCAGCTGCCTTCATTGCTGCTAAACCGACGCTAGCTGTCATGACTTTTTTAGCTCCGCCTTTGGCATAGCCTTTAGCCATCATGCGACCACCCATGGCTTTCATCATTTTACCTTTTTTAGCTTTCATCATTTTAGCTCCGCCTTTGGCATAGCCTTTAGATTTCATACCTTTTTTCATTTTATCTCCTTATAAGGTTATTTAAGTTAACTAAGTGTATTTTAGTAGTTTTTTGCCAGGTAGTAAAGGTCGTCTAACATAAAATGTTTGCGTGTACGGCGCTTAAAATCGGCCGTTTTTTGCCTAGTTTTTAAGCAAACTTGTGTTCAAGAGCAAAAGAGTTAATACTCCAATAATTGATATGGCAAGTGCTGAATAAGCACAAAACATTAAAAACTCTTCTCTTTCTTTTTTCTTTTGTGCAACTGCTGCTAATCTTTTTTTCTTAATATCAGTTCTAATTGCGACAAATTCACTCCATGCATTTGGAGCTCCATACAACATAAACATTTCTCTAAGTTGATTCTCCATATCATGAACTTGTTTTAATTTAAAATATGTATCAAGAGCTTCTTCATTTGAAGAAGTAAACCATTTTGATTTTTCTTTTTTGTGCTCTTCTTCAACTACGTTCATTTGCTTAACAAACTTTATTATTTGTCCTGACAAACTATGCAGCTCTTTTCCAACAGAGATTCCGGATTTAATTGCTGCAAATGCTGAAGTTGCTAAACTTATTGGATCCATGCGACTAGTCCTATAATTGTTATGATTATGGTAAGCATACCACTCATTAACCAAAATAACAACTTATCTACTTTCGCACCTAGTTTATCTATGTCCTCGTGAATATGAGTAAGGTGATTCTCTTTTATAGTCCTCACTTCTCTTTTGACACCTTCAATGTGCCCGTATAGAGCTATAATATGTTCTTTCGTAGTTCGTGGTTCAGCCATCATCTTTGCCTATTTTGTATTCCAATACCCAGTGCATCGTTTGGAAATAATTGTTCATATGAAGGTGTGTTAATTTGACCTGTTTGTTGAGGTGCTGCAGGCATCATAGGTACAACATTTTGTTGTTGTAGTTGAGGTGCTACTTGTTGAGTTTGTCTTGCATTATCAATTTCTCTAATGACTACATCTTCATAATTACGAATAGCTTGTTGATTACCCTCAAGATAACTTCTATACATTTCTTTATCTTTTAGATCCATTTGTTCCATTCTATAAGTCTCAGGATATAAATGTGCTTTTTCTTTTTGTGGCAACTCAGTTTCTTTAAAAGACTCATCAGGAATTTTGACAGGTTTATTTTCCACTTTCAATAAATGCTTTGCAATATCTTCATTTGTAATTTTGTCTAAGTTAGTGCCAGGAAAATCTTCTTCTTCATCATTTAGATAATTAATTACTCTTTGTAGAGATTGTCTTTTTCTTGGACCGAGACCTTTACCAATTGGTTCAAATAAACCAAATCTCGCTACTTCTTTTATAGTTCCGTCATCTTCTTTGATTGTTTTGACCAACATGTCTTTTCTTTGTTCTTTTGTATATATTTGCAATAGATCTTGCATAGCTTTTGGGTCCGAAATAAAATGACCAAACCTTCTTAAAAAATAAGTTGCAAGTGCCATACCTATAAAACTACCACCGACGCCTCCCGCAGCTAAACCAACACCACCACCAGCTAATAAACCACTAAGACCAGTTAAACCGGCTCTTCTTTGTAAAAAAGTACTGGTGTCAGATAATTTTGTTCCGTAATTTGCTCGTAAAACATCAAGAAGTTTTTCCATGTCATCCACATGTTTAAGCCCTTGTTTTGCGTCGCCATCACCAAATATTTCAACAAGTTTTCTTCTTGTTGTCGTATCACGACTACCTAAACCTAAAGCAACTTTAAATTTTTCAAAATCAAAATCACCCAATGAATTTAATTCTATCTCGTCAAATTCTGCTCTTGGGTCTCGTGTCTGTACTTCACCCTTTCTAAAACCGGCAGCTTCATCAGCAAATCTATAATCAGTTTGTACTTCAGATCTTTTCAAAGCTCTTTCAGCAGCAGGACTCATAGGTCTTGAGAATTTAACATATTGCAATGCGTCCATCGCAGAGTCAGTGGTTGCTCCTGCCATCTTTCTTGCTAGCTCAGCTCCTGCATCTGTTCGTGGGTCAACAAAAGAATTAAGATAAGCATTGTAAATAAAACGACTACGCATCGCATTAAACAATTTTTTACCTTTACCGCTTGCATCATTGTAACCAACAAGAGCCTTCAACTCTCTGATAGAACGATCACTACCACTTTGAAATGTTATATTACCAATTTTTCTAAACAGGTCAGATGGATCTATAGATGACTTGCCGGCAATTCCTAATTCACCTAAAGCTGTAAATAAATTGGAGTCTGCTTTCTGACCAAGTTTTGCTAGCATACCTTCATTATAAGGACTAATTACACGAGAATAAAATTCGTTTGCTTCTTTTAACCTTGTATTAAATTTTCCAACTAATTCTTCTGTGTTTTTCTCAAATGCAATTTTTTCGGCACCACTTCTCTTAGCTAGTTCAGCTTGATACTGAGGTGAGGCTTTTATTTGTTTTATATTTTTACCACTAACAGATGCTAAATCTACATTTGCAAAATTTTGTAAATCTCTGGCTACTAATGTAAGTCTATCATTACCACCTTGTTTAAGTCCTCTATTTATCATTCTTTGAAATCCTTGATATTCACCCAAAGTCATAAAATCATCCATGTTATCTAATTTTAAAGCTAATCTAACCATTTGATTATCTAAGCCTGTAAGTTTTGATAAAGATGGATCCACCATTGCTTGTTCAAAAAGTTTTTCTCTTCCAGGCATAGTCTTTAAAATTTTTTCTTTTAGATCAACTGCATATTTTTTTAAATGTGTTGTAGGCACTATTGCTACATCTTGAATTGGTGCAATTACTTTTTCTAGATTTTCATATGTGTTATCTAAAATCTCCATATAATTTTTATGATTAGTTCTTACAGTATCTAAAAACTCTCTCCCTAATAAATCAGAATAACCCATAGGGCCTAATGTCGCTAAGTAATCACCATAATAGTTAATTACATCTTCGTTGAATTGAGCCATGTTTCTTTGAATTTTTGCATTAACAAGAGGTATAACACCAAACACTCTACCAAAACCTTTAGTTAAACCACCAAAAGTTTTTCTTTCATCGGCTATGGCTGCGAGAGAAATAGGTAAACCTTTTCGCACAGCTTCTCTTGCTAAAGCTTGAGAATCAGCACCGGAGGTTCCAGTCAAAGCTCTACCAAATTGTCGTAAGTTTCTACCAATTACACCGGTCAAAGCAGCTGTGCCTGCGCCCCACATAAGAGAGGTTGTAGCTGCGTCTATTGATTTTGTTAACAATCTGTTCGGCATACTCATTTGGTCAATTTCATTATCAGAAATATTAGCCAAGTCAAGTTGTGCATTACTAGCAAACTCAGCACCAAAATCTGTTATATCGTAAGCTGCACTGCCTAACCCAGCACCTAAAGCTCCCATACCAATTGATTTGGCTTCTGTCGCCAAAGGTTGTGTGATACCATACTCTTCAACAGCTCTTGCTTGTGTTAATAATTTTTTACCTGCATTTTTAGCTTTGTTTAAAAAACCAGTCAAAAAACCAAATACTCTTCCGGGCGGAGAAATTTTTGCAGCTTGTGCTAATAATCTTTTTTTACCAACTGTTACCTTACTAGCTGCATCTTGAAGATCACCCACTTTGTCTAAAAACTTGTCAGGGTAATTAATTCCAAAACGATTTTTATAACCCATGTCAATAAAAGATTGTTTTAATTTTTCCCTGTCTTGTATGTAAGGAATTAAAGACCCTGTAATATCACCGACTCCCTCAAATGTTTGTCTGTTTACCTCACCAAAAACGGGTAAATCTTGTGTGGCTGTTTCAATCGGTCTGTCAGCTGTTTCTGCCTCAGCTGCTAATTCTCTTCTAGCTTGACTTCTTTCTTGCTTAATGTCTGATACATTATCATAACCTTTTAATTGACCACTTCTAAATAACATATTCATTTGATTTTCTTGATCTCGTGTTAATTTATCAGGATCAAATTGTTTGTTATTTAATAGACCTTGTATTTGTTCTAGTTCTGACATTACGATTGTCCTTGAGTTATAGCAGAAACATCAGGATCCGAATAAATTGGTGTAGCTGTTCTTAACTGTCCTGATAAGATACCCTCTAATTGCTCTGGTGAGAAACTTTGTCTTTCTACTTTTTGTTTACCTGTGGCAACGGCTTCTGCCAAAGGTCTAATCATTTTTGCATCAGGGTATTGAGCTATTAAAAATTCATTTGTAATCCCTGCCTCCCTAGCTTCCTGTAATTTTTGTTCAAATTTCGCTTCCATTTGAGGCATGTACTCATTCATATATCTTTTGTAAACAGTCTCTGGGTCAATAAACATTTGTAAAAATGACACTTTTTCAGCTGCTGCTTTAACATCTTGTTGTGTCAATCTATCTTCTTCTTTTGAAGCGTTTGCTAGTGCATACTTAAACCTGTGTTCTAACACTGAAATTTTAGCAATTGCATTTTTAGTTTGATCATCTAAGTTGTCATAATTTCTATAACCTAACTGTTTAGCGAAACTTTTTTGAAATTGTAAAGTTTGTCTTCTTGCAAGTTCTTGTCTATAATTTTTTTCCAATTCATTAGCAACCTCTTCTTTAGTCATACCCTCCTCTATAGTGCTTGCGCTGTCTCTAAAATCTTTAATTATTTGAGCATCATCATCTGTGAATCTTGTAATTTCAGCTGTTGTTGAGCCGTGACCACCTGGAGCAATACCAGTCATATTTAATACTCCTGTAGCAAAGGCCTCAAATCTGTTCATAAAATCATTAGCCACACCTTGAACACCAGTGGCTCTATTATAAATCTCCGGATTTTCTTCATATAATTCTTTAAGCTCTTGACCCATTTTCATAGCACCATAGGATTGATTCATACTAGATTTGGCTTTTCTTAACTCAGCTGGACCAAGACTTAATTCTTGATAACCTTCCCCTGGCGCACCTAATTGTGATGGAATTGTAGTCTGCTCTCCAGTTTTTGGGTCTATTGCAATTTGTAAATCTAACCCAGTCTCTTGTGATCTTCCAACATACATAATTTTTCTCCCACCGATATTGTTAGGTGAGTCGTCAGGTACAATCACTTTTCTTAAATCTGTTATGTTCAAAGCCTTACTTGTTTTGTTTATTCTCGCTAATTCTAAAGCATTAAGGTGATCAAGCTTCTTGTCTTCTCGTTCATAAATCCTATCTAATTGTTTTTCTTCTAAATTAAGACCTGTTGTGGCAATCAATTGACCTATTGCTCTTTCTTCAGCGGACAGCTCTTTGTCTGTTTGCCTATATTCTGCATCTAAATCTCTTTCATATTGTATAAAATTAGCAGCTAAGCTTTTTCTAAACTGTTGTTCCTGTTGATGTAAATCAAATGCAGTTTGTAGTGTGCTAGCACCTGCTTGATTAAAAGAATCAAGAACTCCTGCAAGTCCTCCTTGTGCTGTTCTAGCATTACCTAAGGCTGCACCAAACTTCCAAAGTAAATACATATTGTTTCTATCATTACCATCACCGGTCATTTGTTTAAATCTTGCATAGAAATCATCAAAAGATTCTCTCTCCCTATCTTTTAGCTTATTACGCGCTTCTTTGACAGCATCCATACTTTTAGAATAGACTTTATTTACTCGGGCAAGAATATCAGAACTTTCATCAGCACTTAAATTTTTTAGATTTATTTTTGACGCAATATTTCCTTTACTTGATCCCTCTGCTACTTCTTGTTGAATAGCATTACCTGCTGCTTCAGCTGATTCTTTTTGAGGCACCACTCTTTTTCTTCTTTCTTTTTCTATCTCAAGATCAGCTACAAGACTACCCGGAGGACCTCCTCCTGTAAATGGTCCTGAGTCACCAGGACCTTGATCTCTTGGTGCTGGCTTTACATCTTGAGTCGTTGGTTTATCTGTTTTAACTTTTTCTATGGCGTCTAGATTAGGATCACCCTCATCAGTAACAATAGGTTGTTCTTGTTCTGATAATGGAGTGGGCTTTGTTAATATATCTACACCTTCTCCAGCTGCAAACGCAGCTCCCGGAACACCTAATCCAGTTAGTAAAGGTCTTTTTCTTTGTGCTGCAGCTAATTTTTGGGCACCTGGTATTTTACCTATACCTTTTTCCATAGCACTTAAAGTTGTTTGACGAGCACGAGCACCTGCTGTGTCCATACCTTGTGCTACTCTGTCACCTCCCCTAACTCTTCTCAGTCCTTTTCTTACTTGACGCATACCTGGAACTAAATCAGTCAAACCTAATGCTACTAAGGCCGCACCTAATCCCGTTGTACCTGCGTCAATATTACCATATTGATCCCCTTCCAAACCCTCTGCTACAGTAAGAGCTCCAAGAGGTGCTTCAATAGTTTTTGCACCACCAGTCAATAACTGACCAGTCCTGCCGGCTAAAAATTGTCCTGTTCTTTTTGCTAGTTGAGATCGTGCTAAAGCTCCCAAACCTGCTTTTGCGCCTCCGACTAATAAACCCAAAAAGGCTCCTTGCGGTTGTATTTGACCCGCTCGTAAAGCTTTCTGTCTAAATAATTTTCTATGTAAAACTTTATCTGACATTATGGCCCCGTTTTGCCACCAATACCTGTTCCACCAAAGATGTTATAAGCAGCGTATGCTTGTAATCCAGCACCTGCCGCTTGTGCAAATGGATTAACACCTGGTCCTGTACCGGCTGTGACTTGTGATGCAGCTGTTGGTAAGGCTGTCATTATACCTTTTTGAAATTCTACCCTTTGAAATGGCTCATAAGCTCGTGCAACTTCTGTTTGTCTTGCGCCAGTCAATGCTTGTTGTGCAATATCTCTTTGTGCTTGCCCAGCTGTAAGTTGAGCTTGTGCTTCTGTTAAACCCATTTGCTGTTGTTGTGCACCTAGATTTGCTAATTGTGCACCTGTTGCTTGTTGAGCTTGTGTTTGAAATTGTTGTTGTCTTTGTGCTGCACTCAAAGCTGTATCAAAACCTTGAGCTTGAGCCATACCTATCTGTCTTAATCTAGCACTTTCTTGTTCAGCTCTTTGAACACCCTCACGTCCCCCACCAAAAGCACCACTAGCTACAGCTTCAGCAGCAATTCTATTTTGTTGCATTTCAGCTTGTCTGTTGATTTCATCTATAACAAATCTTTGATATGGGTTCATAAAAGCATTAATGTCAGGATCTGACATTGCTGTTTGTTGAGCACCAATAGTTGATAATATACCTGTGCTTAATGCATCTTGACCAACACCTGTTCTCCCTATATTAGCAAAAGCTTGTTGTTGTAAGGGCGAAGGTCCGGGAACCTCGTATCGTGGTACTGCAATCGGTTCTCTTGCTAGTTCAATTGCTTCATCATACAAAGCTAATTTTCTAGCTTCTATTTCAGGGGCTTCTCGTGATATTGTTGTTTGTTTTTCAGGGGCTGATGGTGCTGGAGCTGGAGCAGGTCCACCTCCTCCTCCGCCACCTAAGTAACCTCGTAATCCAGTAATCGGGTTTTTTCTGCCTAAACCTCCAACTCTTTTTAAAAGTTGTGCTTCAAACTTATTTATGTGAGCTAGTTCACAATCTTCTTCTTCACCCTTTGCAGCGATGTCACAATACAAAAGTTTATACAACCAAATTTTAAACTGTATTGGTAATAACTTAAGTAGCCATTTCATAAAAAAATCCTGTCTTTTTAAAATTTAAATTGTTATTTTTAATCACTCTATCCCAACCTTTTCTACCCATAATTTCCAAACCATCACAATTATTTTTTTTTGCAAATTTTATAAAAAAGTTTTCTATTTGTTTAACATTTTTAATTATTTTGCTGCCGCCACAAAAAAGTATACCTAAAACAATTTTAGCAGGGTAGTAGATAGTCTGCACTACGTACACTGCACATAATTTATTTTTTTCTTCAACAAGAAACATAGTCATTGTGCCTTTTTTTAATAATTCATATGTTGTAAAAAGGCTGTGTCTTCCATGTGATTGTTTGACTACTTTATGAATCCAATTTTTGACTTTATCCCAATACACATCAACACTCTCTTTATCAACTTGCCTTATTTGCATCATTTACAATATCATAAATTCTTTTCAATTGGTCTTGTTGTTTATAAAAAAACTGAGCTCCTTTTCTTCTCATATCTTTAAAATCTTTGGGACTTGCTCCAGACATGATACCCGCACCTAATATAGCGTCAGCTCTTGAAACAAACTCTCCGTCAGCTAACTGGGCTAACATGGTATCTTCGTCTTTATCACCATTACCTGATCCGTCTTCTACATAACCTGTTGCCCTAACATAATTGTTTGAATCTTGCTCATCGTGATCCGTTTTACTTGGTAAATAGTTTACACCACCCTCAGAGAAATGTGCAAGAGAAATTAACCCACCCTCGTTTGCATATATTGGATTGATTGGTTCGTACACACTTTGTGTTCTAGGTCTTTCAAATGAATAATCAGCTCTTCCGGCCATACCTTCAATAGCTGCATCTTGTCGTGCTTTAGCTGCAGCGTAATCTTCTTCTGAATATGGCATTTGTTGTGCTAGTGGAACTTGTTCTGGTTGATTTAAACTACTTAATAATGAAGCTCCTCCAACACCTAAACCGATTTTTTCGGCTGTTGACAAGTTACCAACTAAATCACTTGCTTGAGCTAGTAATCCTGGACTTGCTGGTGTTGGTGTTAAGGCTGGAGTTGCAAGTTTAGCTGCGTCTGCTGTAAAAGCTTGTTTTAAAGCACCTCCTGCTTCCATGCCACCAGCGCCTGTTAAAGAAGCTACCTCTGGAATAGTTTTCGCACCCAACGCTTGTGGAGTTGCACCCATTAAACCTACTCCACCAGTTTTTGCTAAACTTGTAATTGTTGGTGCTGCCTGACCGCTTAATCCTCCGCCGCCAACCATAAAGCCTAAATCTGTTGCTGTTTTTGTTTGTGGTATAGATCCACCTAATGCAGACCCCAAACTCTCTTTAGCTACTGTTTGACCAAAAATTGTTGGGTTCATAGCATTTAAAGCAGCCATACCACCAAATGTGCCTAAACCAGCTAGTAGTGCTGTTTTATTTGAGGCACCTGCAAGTTTTGCGACACCAAATGCTGCTGTTCCAATAAGTCCTGCTCCGACTATTGCAGGTAAACCAAATATCATATAAGCTCCTAAGTAATTACTTAAGGTTTATTTTACTCTGATTTCGTGCTACTTTCAACACCATCCCCGTGCATTTCGTCATAGAGTCTACCCGTATATTGAAATTCACCGACATGTGTAATATAACTCATTACATAACAATATAGTTTACCCCCTATTTTTGACCATAATCTACAAAAAGCAAAGTCCTCACCAAGATACCTTTTTGTTTCTGGATCATAATAAGTATCAAAAAAATTATAAAAATGTGGTCTATCCATATACTTACCATCTATGGTGGTTTTTTGTACAATCTCTCGATCAGGATACTCTTTTATAAGTTTTGTAAACACATCCCTTTTTATTAACATACACCCGGTCGGACAGTGCGTAGCTTCTATTACACCCTTTTGTATTTTTATGTTTGTGTTTCTATCTTTTATTAACAAAGGGTATTGCAACATATGATGTTGACAATCATCTGGTTTTTTTACATACCCTGAACTTATCTTGTCCATAAGAGTATCCCATTGTGCTGTCTTCATAGGATAAGGTATGGATATAATATCTTTGTCTAATTCTATTAACCTAAATATGGCATCAGGATCAAAAGCTATGTCTGAATCAACAAATAATAAGTGTGTAAAATCTGTATTTAAAAAATAACTCACACAAAGATTACGACCTTGTGTAACAAGTGATGATTTCATCATTTGAAACATAACACGCATATTTCTTTTCATGCATTCTTTTTGTAATTCCAACATAGTTTGAGCGTAGTGCATGGACACATCACTGTGTACTGGTGTGGCTACAAATAAACTAACTGGTCTTTCTTTTTTTAACCAAATCGGTTTATTGTTTTGCATCCACTATGCCTGAAAGAAATTGTGTCCATTCTAAACCTTTTTTATCCCACGAATAAAAACGCTTTACATACTTTTGTTGTTCGTCTAAGTGTTCTTGAATGACTGGCTCGTGAAGCGTGTCCCGGCATACTTTAATACCTTCTGCAAATTGATGAGCTAAGTTAACTAAATCTGTTTCATAGTTTACATATGCAGGAAACTCGGCTCCTGTTTCATATAAGGCACCATAGTTAGTCACGATACAATAAAGGCCAGCTGCCATAGATTCTAATAATGATATACAAGATGTCTCTTCCCAAATACTTGGATATGCAAACATGTGATAATAAGGTAACTTACTTAAAATAAATTCATTAGGTCTATACCCTATATAATTTACATTGGGTAAAGTTTTAGCTTGGTCGTATAAATCTTGATATTGTTCATCATTATCTTTTTCAAAATCTTTACCATAAATTTTACAACTGCTATATACATCTAGTTCAATATTTTCTTTTTCAAGCAATTGCATAGTAGCCAATAAGACGTTAAGACCGCGCCAAGGTGTTGGGTGAAATATCATTCGTAATCTGTCACCCTTTTTATATACTTGCCTTTCTTGAAAATGTGTTACACCATTTTTTATAACATGACATTTATCTGTTGGTAAACCAAAAGCGTCTCTGTATTTTTCATAATTCCAACTACTGTTAAATACATACCAATCATACTTTTTATGATTATCTTTATTTGCAAACCAAGGTTGTATATTTGGTTGGTTTGGAGCATTCTTTTGCCATAAAATATTTATTTTACTTTTGGATAAAGGTATTTTTTCTGGTACAGATGTGCAAATGCTCACAGCTTCTAATAATTTTTTGTCCACGAATTGACTTAAAAAATTATGCTGAAGTTCAGTCCCACCTAATGGCGTCAATCTGTTTCTCCATCCAATGATAACTCTGGGACGATAATGTTAACGTCCCGCTGTATGTCACTCTCACTTGTGTCAGTGGAGCTGTCTTGGATGTCTTTTTTTGCTGCATCTTCATCTTTATAAACTTTACCAGTTTTTTTATTTTTGATGATAACTTCTGATTTACAATGTATTACGTCCATAATCTTAAATACCAATATTTTTTATTAATTGCAAATAAAAATTACCCATTTTCTTGTGAACGATCAAGTAATGCATATGACACTATACCTTGTATCTCATTAGCTGTACCTGCCGTCATTTTCAAAATGTCACCTTCTTCTAAAACAAGTGTTTGTGATATTATTTGTCGTGTTGTATTCGAAGCAATGGCAGCGTTATCAATTCTAAATGTTGCAGATGCACTTGTATCTGTGACTTGTGTTGCTAAATTTACTGCAGCACTTGATGAGCCGTTATGGACTTGTATTTGTTTGACTAGACAACGACCATTAGTTGGTGCTGTTAACACACTTGTTGTTCCTGTGGTTGTTAATGAAAAACCTTGATTTTTATATTGTATTGTCATTGACTCATAAAAAAGTTAAAGGCATCTTGTTCATTTTTTAAATCATTTTGGTAAGCAAAGTTTAATTGATTTACTAATGTTTCTATACCATAAGTTATTTGTCTTTGGTTTTGCACCACATAATCTTCATTCAGTTCAGGAATCAGTATATTTATTTTAGCCAACTTTTCTCGCTCTCTTCAAAGCTTCTTTTGCTTTTTTTGCAATACTAACAACTTGTGTTTTGCCCATAACCTTTGCTCGTTGCTCCATAACAGTTAGTATTTGTATCTTTCGTGCATAAGGTTTATTTATTTTTTTTACTTTAGCCACTGTTTTTCTAGCATCAGTCGGTGTAGCAAATTTAATACTTACTGTGTCTTTTGGATTTTCATCAGTGTATAAACGTCTACCAGACTTTTTAGGCTTCTTACCTGTTCCAACTTTAGGATCTTTTTTTGTCATCTTCTACCATCAGGTTGTACATCAGCTCTAAAAGCCCCAAAACGCCAAGACTGATCAGTTGATGTGTTTTCTATTTTAAGTGATGCTAACCTACCACGTGCTCTTGTGTCAACTTTTTTTGTGCTCGATGTAACAGTAAATGGTCCGAGCGGTGAAGACGCCTCTGTTTCAGACGGAAAGTCTTTAAGGTTTATCGTAATTTGAGCATCACCATCTAATTTACCAAAGTCAGGTATAAACCTTCTTATCTTTACGAAAAACTCACCTGCAGTGCCTTCCATTGGCATTTCAAAATCACCTGACTCAATAAATGCGTTGATTGCAGTTTTATTTCCTAATACATCAAGTTGATTATTTCCTGTTTCATGTTTGTATAATGTAGCTGCACCGAACTCATTTGTAATACCATTAATAGATACAGAGGGTAAACCTGTAGAATTATACTCTGTTGCGTATGGGTTATCTAATACATATTTATCACTGTATGCTGTTCGTGCTAAAGAGCTTGTTGTCCATAATCCTTCTCTATAATTTAATGTCACACATCGATCTATTTGTGTTGATCCATCTTTACAATAGAACCAATTTATTTCAGTAAATAAAGTATTATAGCCTGCAAAGACTTGTTCACTTTGACCAAAGTTAAATCCTAAATCATCTGAGGTTTGCGTTGTAAATACAAAATCTTCAACAGAACAGGTGAGTTTTTTTACTGAACCACCATCGTAAGCATAGAAACCACCAGACTTACCCATCCAATACATGATGCCATCAACGTGCACCAATGAGTGCTGTGACATAGCTCCACAGTTTGAACCTACTTGTCTAATTGAAAAGGTAAATGGAGGCCCTACAAACTGCATAATATAAGCAGAGGTGTCTGTCACAATAAATATGTAGTCCTTACCTCTTGCAGCACTTACAATTTTTGAACCACTATCTAATTGAAATGTTCCTGCAGTATTAGTTGAAACAGGTACATAATCTGTTCTATCTTCTTGATCCGAAAAACGAATAAACATTTTATCTTGTGTATTAATTGACCCTATAGTTGTTTCTGTACCTAAATGAATTAGGTGTCTATCTGTATCCGATACAATTGTCATGACACTGGCTGTAGGATTTGTCGTTACAGCAGTTGCTCTTGTGGTTACACCGCTTGTTGGATTCCATTCAAAGGTACCACCATTTTTAATTGTTGCTATGAGTATTGTGCCATAATTATCTAATGACCAATTAGCCGGTTCTAAACTTGTGGCTGAAGCTGAGGTTGCTGAACCCCAAGCAGTAGAACCATTCCAAGTTCCTGTACCCCAACCAAAACCAAGTGTTTGTGTAGCTGATCCAACAGGAAAATAAGATTGTACTGTCCCTGAACCTGCTGCTGTCATGCCAGATCCAGATTCACTAGAGGGCATCGTAATTGTAAAACTGTTTGTTGCTGCTGTAATAATTTGAAAAGGGTTATCAGTAAAATTAGCAGCAGTAAATCCTGTACCACTTCCAGGCATAGTCACTGATGAAAAAACAACAAACTCACCTGCTGTTAAATTATGAGAAGTTTTGTTTACTGTTACTGTTGCAGAGCCATTTGTAGAGGTAAAAGTTAATCCTGTAATTGCTGTTTCAAGAGGACTAATATCATAAATACCACCACCATAAAATAAAAATAAACCTTTACTTGTACCTATCGCTATGTATTCTGTGCCATCTCTATCAGTCCAAATGTGTGATGCTCTTGCCACTCCAGGTAAAGTTGTTGATACAGCTTGTTGCCAACCACCAATTTTTTCAGGTTCACCATAACGAAAACGAACAAAGTCACCATCTGTCCATTGGTTTGCTGCTTCACTTTGTGTTATTTGTTTGTTAAAACCACCTTTAAAGGGAATACGAATAAGAGGCATGTCACCTCGCCGTCACAGGGTTTGTTCCATCCCCAACGAATGGATGTTCAGCAAATGCCATGTAAAAATAATTTACTCCTGAATTGTTCATACCATATCCAGATTCTTGTCTAATTTTAAATCCGTTGCTTAAAAAATCAGTACCTCTAGTCCCCATATTATATTCAACTCCTGTGGTGTCTGTATAAAGTTCTTGAGTTACTGGATTAAATGGATTTCTTACAGAATCTATTAATCTACCATTACTGGCGATATCTATTCCTTTGTGAATAATAAAACGAGGTTTAAATCCTGTGTACACAAACGGACCATCTGCAACTCCGTTTCCAGTGTAGTTGCCCATTTTTGAGTAACCAGCAACCGAATGAAAACAATAGGCAACCATACTGTGAGTTCCATTTGATTCGTAGGCACTTCCAACTGTAAACACACTACTTGTAGGTTCTACATTATTAAAACCTGTTGTATCTGTTACCCAAGTATTAGTTAAATTTAAATACCCATATTTATTAGCACCTTGTTGTTTAAAATAAATTATCCAATTATACGTAGCATCTAAATTTTTAGTAATAATAACTTCAGGTGCTTGACTTAACCCATGACCAATTGTTGCCCCACTTGATCTATTGCCAGTATATTGAACAATAGAAAATCCAGCTGTCGTATTAGCCTGTACAGTTGAGCTAATTGAACCATTACCATTGCTTGCAGTTGTGCCTCCGTTAGCTACCCAGTTCCAGCTACAAACAGAGTCACCACTTTTGTTAACACTTGTTTGGTCACCAACAGCATAACCACCTTTTAAAAATTTAGTTACAGTTCCTTCAGAAGTTGTTTCACTTGAGGTTGAATCTGATTTAATTCTTAACTGTGCACCTCTGCTACTATCAAATAACATATGTGCAGAAGCTGTATCCCTAGATTTAATCCAAGACAATCCACTCACCCCTTTTGCAGTCTCTGGCAAGTTGTCTTGTTGTAAAGCAGAAAAGCCAGTTGGTGGGGTATATGCAAAACTTTTTTGTCCAAAATTAAACTCTCCCACACTTGCTGTGTCTAACCTATTTGCACAAGGATAAAATTTATTAATTCCATTAGCTCTATGACATCCACCAATTTCCCCTGTACCATTTGCTGGATTAGCACTATTAAAAAAAGTTCCATTTTTTCCACAATAACCTTTACCAGTATCTAAATCGATCGCAAACATTAAAATATCATTAGTCGACACTGTTGTATAATTTACTTCATTACTATAATCCATATCTATAAACCAAGAACCAGCACTAAATGAACCAGAACTACCAGTTGACAAATTACCAGATGCAGATGTACCACCTTGATTAGCCTGTGAACCACCCTGTGATCCATCATCTTTCCAACCATAAAGTGCCTTACCAACAGTTGTTATTTTCACTTCCCAGTACCATTTCCCAGTTGCTACTCCAAAAGCTGGTTGTCCTACAGCTTGTATATAAGAACCACTCGTACCTGTATTCACTGTAAGATTGCCTTTACTTACAGTAACACCTGAATATATACTTCCGAATGTATTAAAGTTTTGTGTCGGACTATCGGTGGTCTGGTCACTAGCTACAAGGTTTGTAACACTGAAGTCATTCGTGTTACCACTAGTATCATCTCCAAAATTACTGGTTGATCCAAACTGTAATCTAAAACCATTGGTGCCGTAAGTAATACCTGTTAATGTTTTTGGTATCCATCTGCCAGTTGATGTGTCCGTAAGTCCAAATGTGTCAGGTGTTAGTGCTGAGCCGTCTACTAAATTAAACTCTGCAAGATAACCATCTAAATTATTTGTAGTTGCACCAGTAAATTTACCAATATTATGTAGTGTAGTAGAGTTCACTCGTGTATCAAAATTTAAACTTGGTGCATTAGATCTATACCAGCTCGTTATTTGGTCACCATCAACATAAAGTTTTATTCTATCCCCTGAAGTGGATTGTGTCGTATCCACTGCTAATAAAATATGATACCATTTACTCGTATCCTCAAATGTTCTATTTGTCCAGTATTCTATTTGTTCAGCACTACTTGAATATTCTCTTATATGTAATCTGTTTGCACCCTCTGTATCTCCAGTTCCTGACCATTTAATATCAAAAAAATTACTGGGACCAGTTGAACCTGCATTAAAAATTCTTTGACCATAAGTATTATTACCAGATACATCACCTAATCCACATCTTTTTGCCCATACAGAAACAGTAAATGTTTTACTATTACCAGCACTACTTGGTGTTCTAGTTAGTCCAACATCGGAGGGTGCATCAAATATCAAACTATTAGCGATAGTTCCATTATCAGTAAAAGGCACGAAGTTGCCGACACGTTGGCCGGTTCCGTTACCCTCGTAGATTATCGGAAAGAAATGTTCTTCGCCATTTGGTATTGTTGGTGCTGCCATGTTAACTCCCTAAATTCTTTGTGCAAAGTGCCAAGTACCCACTTGGAACACTATATTTAAAATTACCTACCCCATTACCATCACTATTACCACCAGCAGTAGTGTTTCCAGCAAATGTTCCTTCTTGCCCAAAGTTCCAAAAAAAGTTAGTTGAATATGCATTAGAGTAATCTCCAACTGCAAAAAAATAATGACCATTTTGTGTTGACCCTACTGCTGTAATTGAAACAGCACCAGTTCCTGTTGAGCCACTTGTTGGGTCACCACTATTTTGAAATGTTCCATTTTTAGAAAAATATAATTTACTGTTATCTAAATCTATTGCAATACCAATTATATCACCTGTTGTGTATGTATTACCATAAGTGCTTTGTGTTCCTCCATTTATACTTTTACCATTATAGCTATAATAAGAATATTCATAACTTTGACCACCCAAATAATGTGTGCCACCTTGGCTTTGTCTATCTGAAATTCCAGTTAGTGCCGTACCAACAGCAGAACCAACATATAATTCTGTGTACCATTTTCCAGACGACATTCCTATATTGTTAATACTATATGTATATTGGTTTGTAGTAGTAGATGTTAATAGTTCTAAGTTTCCATTTCTAAATGTGTGATTTGCATAATAATCTGCAAGGGGATTCATTACTGCAAAATTATTCGTAGGTGAGTCACTAACTTGGTCATGTGAGGCAAGTCCACTTGTCGTGAAATCATTACCATTTCCAGATTCATCATCTCCTAAGTCAGAACTATCTCTGCCATCAATAAAAAAACCTCCACTACCATGACTACCTTCAAATTCTTTTGGAATCCATATTCCAGAGTTATTTGTTTCACCAAAAAATTCAGGACCATAAGCATTACCATCTACTACATGTATTTCTGCAAGATAATAATCACCAGGGTATGTTGATAATACATATAATCTTCCTATCTGCCAATAATTTGCACCTGAACCTGATGCTTGACTTTGTGGCGTTCCAGAAGATGCACTATTTGCATTGTAAGAAAAAGTTTGTTGTGTGCCATTTACGTAGAGTCTACATCTATCAGCAACAGGACGTGTATAGTCAACAGATACCACTATATGATACCAAGCCGCATAGTCTCTAAACTTCATAGCTGAGACTACATAGATAGGATAATTAGCTGAAATAGCAGTATCATATTCAAAAATAGTAAGTTGAAAAGCGGAAGAATCATCACTTTTTTCTAGTCGTAAAAAACCGAAAGGATACCCATTGCCTCTTTTGTCTCTAAATGTAATTATTCTTCTGTAATCATCAGAGTTTGTAAACTTTGCCCAAAAACTCATGGTATATTTATTACCAAAAGCTGGTGCATCTACGTTTCTATACATATAAGCACTATCATTAGAATTAAATCTAATTGACTGATCTATTGTAAAACCAGCCGCGCTTGAACTATTACCTGGTATAATTAAAGGCATTTAGAAGTCCTCCAGCTTTGGAAACTCCCCTAAAGGTCTTGTCATTACAGGTTTAGATTCTGTGCCTGTATTGGTATATGTGTATAAAGTTTCTAAAACTCTTACATCTTTTGTTGCTTTTATTCTTGTAACCATATCGTTTGATTTTGCTCGCACTGCAGTTCTAAATTTAGAAACATTGTCTGGCACTGAATAATCAGAAACTTCACTAGCTTTAATTGCCATCCAATCTGTATCTTTAAGAATAGTATAAGCTTGGTTGTTTACTTCATTAATTTTTTTAGTTTTTAATCCCTCAACAGTTTCACCATCAACTGTTTTATCTTCCATCTCATGGTCTTCTGCTGTCTTCCAAACTTTTTTTACCACTTTGTTTGTTGCATCAAACTGAAAAGACTCACTTCTGTTTTTATAAAATGTCGGATCTTTGTA
>VTLG01011083.1_pt1 | contig 38447 bp, 44 predicted proteins | sample 4694571 | NCBI WGS metagenome assembly VTLG01 (sample SAMN12604809, study PRJNA352737) | marine metagenome | biome: ENVO:00000447; feature: ENVO:00000209|ENVO:00000569|ENVO:01000036; material: ENVO:00002151; isolation source: viral sequences binned using virsorter ... | reverse complement strand
GAGACAGTCGCACACGAAGCCGCTAACGGATAGATCCGACATAGACAAGCCCCGCGAGCTTACCCGTTCGCGGGGCTCAATGTGTGCCGGATCGACACACACAGCGAACAGGAGCCACCATGAACTGTAAACACGAATACCAATTCCGCGACTATTGCGGAGCGTATGTCTGCGCTGGCTGCAGCGACCACAAAGGACTCGACCGCTGTTACTGCAGCTGGTCAGCTGGCGGCGGAGACGGATACGCCGAGCTCGTAGAAATGGGCGAGCGGATAGAAGACGACTATTAACCAATTATGAGACTGACGCCGCGAACTCCGCGGCGCCAGTCGGAAAGGAAACCATGACCGACAAGCCCAAGCCCAACGCACAGACCGCACAGGTCATGTTTACGGCAGACGGTACAAAACACGTAATAGCAGCTCGCAGCGAGAGAGACAGCGCCGACCGCCACGCGGTCAACGGCGACCTGCTCGCGTGGGGGGACTACAACGAACTATTACAGGACTCAGTGACCACGGAGGAAACTGACTCCGCGGCGTCAGATGGAAAGGACAGTATGAAATACGAGCTTTGTTTTGAGATCACCGGACACACTTCAGTGACCTTTGAAACCGACGATATAGGCAGGGCAATAGACAGGCGAGATCCAGACTTTGAGCTTGATGTAAACAAGTTGACGCTTGAGGACTTACTCAATGCCATTGACGGAGTAGAGCTAATAGCAATCTACGACTCAGCCGGAGAGGAAGTATGGAACCTATGAAATACGCAGAGATACTTAATCGCATTGAGCTCGCAGCTGAGTGCGTTATCAAAGATATAGAACTAGACCAGCGAGAGCCCGAAGAATTAGCAGCCGAAGGCATTGCGAGCTGGGAGAAGCGACCTATAAGCGAAGTAGCAACTGAGATCGGACAGCTGATGATGCAGCAGTTTATCGAAGTGCTACCACGCGAGAAAGGAGGATAAAACATGGGCTACGTGATCGTCACAGGCAGCTGTATAGGTTGCCAAAAATTATTCGGTTACAACCCGCACAGAGTACCGAGTATCCGGATCGACGGAGTACGACAGGCAATCTGTCGGAGCTGCGCGGGAATTGTGCAGGACAACCAACGTCGAGACGGACTCGATGTAACCGAGATCCACCCAGAGGCTTACGAGCCCATTCACGAATCGGAGCTCTAATGATTCACCCACAAAAGTACGACTATGGAACGCTTGAAAATGTCTATCAGGTTTCATGTATTTTCAACATGCAAACCGGAGGCTACGGACTCAGCAACGACTTATCAGATGTTTTCGACGGCGATGGACACTTAATGTACACCCTGATCGAAGCAGCCGAGATTTTCGGAAAGCACGAAGGAAACTGGGACTTAGATGGAAGCGACTGGACGCTCGCGATTGAGAGCTTCTCGATTGATCTTGTTGAGCTCGTAAGGACTCAGCCGGATCTCTTTAAAGGATCGAACGGCTATGAAATTGCAAAAAACAAGAACGACCGTAGCACCAAAATCGGACAGCTGGCTCAGAAAGCCGTAGGAGACAGCCGAGCCCACACAAACGCCGTAGAAGCAGCCAAGTTGGTGGCTGGAGCTATGTACCAGCCACCTAATGAGGATACAGAGGAAACCTCGGAGGTTCGGAGCACATTCGAAGAAGAAGGCCTGATTGATTCACCAACACACGATGTTGACGGCGACTGGTATACCGACGACTGGAACTCTGATTTCTGGATCGCATGTAACAGTCTTTAAGAAAGGACACAAAATGGCACGCGTAGAAGGCGAATGGGTAATACCTAGCCGATGGCATATAGATGACGTAAAACTAGCAATCAAAGGCTCGGAGTATGAAAAAGAGCCAATGCCGAGCGACGAAAAGTTGATGGATTATCTGTTTGAAATAGTTGGAAGTGACTCATGGGTTGAGTCGATGAACGAACAGTTGTGGTTGAACTTGTTTGAGTTGTTCAACAAAGACGGATACCACAAAGAAGCTGAGCAGAAGGAGGATCGCGAATAGACCGCACTTCGCGGTCAGTTGACGTTGGTAGTCAACTCTGATGAGTCACTTCGAAACCGCACTCACTCAGCTACACATATTGGAGATCCACCACAATGCACGATGTTTACTTACGTGTTTACTCAGAGCCGGAGAATCAGCCGACGACCTACAAAAGTGTGAGGGTCAGCTCCGGAGTCACGATCCCGCACGCCCTAGACACAGCCCAGCTTCTGATTTATCCATTCGTCCCGAAGGATACCTACTCAGAAGCTGGGCTGATAGGGGTAGGTATTATTAGCGCCGTAAATGCAGAGATCGTTCAATCGGACTCAGCGGAGGAAACGACGCTAACTCACCCGCTTGTACCGCGAATTGAAATTGCAATTAAGCCTGCAATCACTGGAGGAAAGTTATGACAATTAGCTCAATACCGATTAGCACAATACATCTCGCACCTGTTGAAGGAGCGAACCATCATGGCTTATTGAAAGGCAAGATGGAAATTAGCAACGTGGTTATGGATATTTTCGCAATACGAATGATCCGACCTGCAGGAAACAGGACTCGATGGGAACCATTCTGCAAGAAGGAGGTAAATGAGCACATTAAAAGACCAGGGCAGCTATGGTCTGGAGAGGATCTTGCGACAATACTCGGTGACCTTGTTAGAGACGACTCGGCTACTACGAAGATACAAGGATACGATGGAGACTGGACTTTGTATGCGTTGCCGGAGGAAACCGAGCTTGTATGGTCAAAGAAGGAGCAGCTCTGGAGGGAAGCTGAATGAACTATTATTCCGTCAAATCAGAGTGGACACCAACTTCAGAAAAGCTACGTTTATTTGCTCAACACGTAAGGAAACAACACGGCAACTCTCAGGGAATACAAGAGCTGTCGAAGGTACTGGGAATCCACCGTAACACCGTTACGAACTGGGTGACTGGGAAATCGGAGCCACGCATAAAAATGTGGATCGTGATTGAGCAAGAGGCAAGGAGGCTAGGATTTAATCCCACAAATGTGAGATAATCAGTAGAACCTGCTACTGGAACATACAACTGAATATAGCAAACGCCCCAATCGAGCCAGTAGCAGGTAAGGTTGGGGCGTTTGTGTAGGAGCCACCAATGACAAGTAATTACGAGTCCAGTCGCAGCTCTGTCAAAATATCAGACGGAGCAAAAGGGTCGACAGTTGAAGTGAAAGTTTACGCGGGCGACCAAATAAGCGCAGAGCGTGAAGTTGACCTAGAGGACGCGACCAAAAAGCTCTCACTTGGGCTGATGGGAACAGAGCTGCAGAACGCTTGGATCTGCGTTATGACCGAATTGAAACGGCTACGAGAAACACCCTCTATTGAAACGACGACCGAAGCTCAAGAGGCAGCAACCAAGCTACATCGAGCCGCACTTGTACGGCTTGAGCAAGCAAGTATTCCGGTTGCCTACGACCCGCAAAACCAAATCCTTAAAGCGTGGAGAGCGGAATTAGACTACGAGCTGGAAGAAGGCTTAAAGGCCATGCGGAGAACTGATGATAATGATTAAGCTCGCAGAAACCCCACCCATTGCTAAGAGGCGATATGAACAGCTAGACATCCACAGGGAGCGAGCGTTACCCACGGACGTAGTAATCGGCCGAGAGGAATTGGTGACGCTGCTCAAGGACGTCTTAGAACAGAGCAGCGCTACGCATGACTATAAGATCGGTTACAAGATATGGAAGGAAGTTATCCAGAACATAGCAGGAACACAGCCAGAAGGACATTCTAGACAGGGGCAACGCATACCACGTAAAGAGTTGATGAGGTCCAGTATTTTAGTCGATGACCTAATCAAGTACGACAAGCGCACAGAGCAAGCAGCGAAACTGGAGGGAAGTGCCAATGACTAATCACAACGAAGACTTTATCCCGTCAGGCTACGGCAACTGGGAAATGCGAATGGAAGATGACATTGCACACGAAGATTCCATAGCGATAGCAGCAGGAAACATGTGTGGCATGTGCCAGAGTGTTTTCCACTCATCTGCTGAGTGCAACCGGAACGTACCGTGCGTGGACTGTAAAGCTGTATACGTTTTCTTGAACTATGACCAACGTTGCGACCCATGCCACGAAAAGCAGGTTAAAGATGAAGCAGCTTACTGGGCAGAGCAAGAAAAGCAGGAAGCTCGCAACGAAGAAGCAGGGGAACCTAATCACCGAAGGGGAGACTTTCGATGTACTGATTGCGGTGAGGTGAGATGGTTTCCTCACGAAGGAATGTTCCTCGACCCCGATGACGAAGAAGCGTGCCGTTGTGCTGACTGCCAAGTGAAGAACTACTTAAGGGTGGAGTACCAGCTAGACCAACAGGATCAATTTCAATGAGTCTTAAGGAAATCAGGAAGGCTCGCAACGACGCCAACAAATACGCTTGCGCCAAGCACCCCGAAGTTCGGCTTGCGAGCCATCGGGTTGGAACGAACGGCTTTTGCAGCGAATGTAACGGCGAGCCAGAAAACTACATTAGAAGGTCATCTGAGACAGAAAAATATATGACCGGACAACCTCAGTCAGCTGCAGTAGTTAGCAGACTGAGCAGGAAACATGGAGAAATGACATTGACTACTGAACTTGAACTCAAAAAACCTACGGACGACCAGATCAGGGCAACTGGCAAAGAGTTTGCCAGCCTGGTTATGGGATTCGGAGAGCAAATATCGGACGGAGATCTGATACTCGCAGCTCAGCTGAACCAAGTGGGCTTCCAGCCTTTTCACTTCAACGTGATACATGGTCAGCTCTACCTCAACTACAAAGGTCGGACGTTCTGGACGTCGCGAGCTCTAGGAGCTGCAGACGGTGGCAAGTCGCATCGCCCAATGAGCCCAGAGGAACGAGAGGCCTACGGACTGGAAGCTGATGAAGTGGGATTTGTGGCAACGGTGTATAAGCTCAATCCAGCAGCACCCGACGGACGAATCTCATTTGAGAACTTCGGCAGGGCAGGTGGAAGCCGAGACGCAAAACAGGCTGTAGCCAAAATAAACAAAGCCGAAGTAGCTTTGAAACGTGCTTATGCCCGAGCAATGGAGCTCGCAGCTCCGCTAGGTGTAGACATGAGTACCTATATAGAGCTGCCAAGCGGAGGAGAGATCTTAGATGCGTCCGGAGAGCTGACAGAAGTTCCACCGTATGCGCTTGAAGAACCAACGCCAACGGAGCCGAAGCTAGAGCCGAAGCTAAACACCGATCTGGAAACAAATCTGGAAACGGATCTGGAGCCAGAGCTGAAACCAAGAAAACGGATCTCAGCTCAGATGGCACAGGAAGTGGTTGATCGAATAAACGGATTTGGAATCACCAACATTGAGGTTTTTGAGTTCGAAGAAGAATCTGGCAGAGAAGCTGTTATGAAAATGCTTAGAGCCGGACACGCTCCGGAAGTAATCGCAGAAGCTGTTCGCGACAGCTGCGAGAACATCGAAAACTTGCCGTGGTAGTAGGAGCACTTTGTTCAAAAGGTTACACATCCACTTACAACAAGGATCTGCTACCAGACCCTCCACCAATAGTTGAAGGATTATATGAGTGGCACTCGCTATGCCTGTATAGCAACTGCCGTTGCGAGTGCCACTTGGAGCCACCACATGAAGATTATCGACTTAGAACTCACCAACGTCAGAACATTCAAGGACGTAAAATTTCGAATCCCAGACGGAGTGAGTCTACTTTTAGGGGAAAACGGAACCGGAAAATCAACCCTGCTAGGGACAGCCGCAGCGTGGGCGATCTGGGGACAAGTGCCAGGACGAAGCCAAGACCATCTAGTCCGACATGGCGAACGAGAAATGGTAGTTCGAGTGAACCTGACGGCTCACAACAAACCTTATTCGATTGAGCGTCGATTCCGGCTAAACAAAAAAGGCAAAGGTGGAGACACCAAGCTCTCGCTTTATCAAAAAAAACAAGGTGACTGGTTCACAGACATTGCAAACTTAACGCAGCCGATCAACAAGGAAACCCAACGAGTTATTACCGAGATCTTTGGGCGCTATGAAGTCTGGGCTGCGACAGCTTATGTTGGACAGAAAGAAGGAGCTGGATATTTTCTTGAAGCCAAACCAGCTGACAGGCGAGCGATCCTAAGAGAAATTATTGCAGCCGACGACAACTGGACTAAATGGGAATTGTCAGCAAAAGACGAAGTAAAACAACGGGAAACTCAAATATGGCGACTGTCCGGAACAATCCCAATTCTTGAAGAAAGAGCAAGTCAGACAGAAGAACTGAGAGTTGAGCTCTCGACACTTAAAGTGAATCTCAGAGAAATCCAAGCTCCACTTCATAAGGCCGAAAATAAACTGGAACAGGCAACGTGGTCTTATGAAGTCCTAAACACAGACGTATCAGAGCTGAAACAGGCAATACAATCCCTAAAGCAGCAAGCCAACGCTTATGTGTCAGCAAGAGACGTCAACGCTATTGCAGAACTCAAACTGCAAGAGCTTGACCAGCAACTGGCAACAGACAAAGCCGCTGCAGAAAAACTGCCACAGGCCGAAAAAGAGCACAGAGCATATATCAAAAAGATGCAGCAAGTTGAGGCAGAATCCAATTCAATAAAAGAATTGAACAACGTTGAAATCAAAAAGTGGCACGAAGCGATTGATGCTCAAAAAAATTCCACGAAAAAACGCTGCGAAAGCTGCGGACAGCTGATCGAGCCCGAACCAATAGAAGCTCCGAAGCTACTTGAAGAACCAACACTTTTAATTAGAAGGCTGGATCTTGAACAAAATGTGCAAAACGCAATTCGCGCAAAAGAACGAACCGAAGCTAACAACCAACGACGCGAGGATTTGATTGAGCAGCTGAAGGAAACATCAGCACTTATGCTCAAGCATAAAGACGCCGATTGCGACATAGAGCGCGTGGCTAACGAACTCGAAATCGCTCAGAAAACACGCAACGACGCCCACAAAACGATCCGAGAAAACACGTTAGTTCTAGAAAACTTACAGGAAGATAAAACTGACGCTATCGCTAACATTGCAAGAGCGGAGATCGCTTACGAATCTGCAAAAGAAGCTAAACAGAAACTGACAACAACCCAGAAAGAAATAACAGACTGTAAAAAATCTCTGGAGGACTGGAAGCGCATTGCCGAAATGACCGGAACTAGCGGAGTGCGGCAGCTGATAATCGATCAGTCAATAGGAGCTATGGAAGCAGCTGCAAACCGTTGGCTAGACGTCATAGCCCCTAACTTTGCGATTTACTTTTCGACACAAACCGAAACAGACCGTGAAACCTTTGAGGAAGGCGTGATTACACCGTCCGGAAATCTGGAGCCGTGGTCTGAGCTGTCCGGAGCTCAATCAGTAGCCGTAGCCCTAGCTGTACGGCTAGGGCTCGCAGAGGTAGGTGGAGCAGCTCATGGAGTTCGCTACCAAACTCTTTACCTAGACGAAGCCGATGCGTGGCTGTCCGGCAGCTACCAACAGGCTTTCATGGAATACATAAATAAAGTTGCGGAAACCGGAATTGACATCGTTTGCATTACGCATATCGAAGCCGTCAAAGAAATGGTTGACCAGCAAACACTTGTAGTAGACACAGGAAACGGAACATCGGAGATTTGGCAATGAAAATAGTATTTGCAGCTGACTTGCACATTGGAGCTAATAAGTTCGGATCAACAGCAGAGCGCTGGAATCAACCACTTGTAGAGCTAGTTGACTACGCTATTGAAGAAAAGGCCGATGTACTTGCTCTCGCAGGAGACTTAAGCCACCACAGACGCCCAACTACCGCATCAGCAGAGTTTATGTACCAGCAGCTGACCCGCGCACAAGACGCTGGTATTCAGATACTGGGAGCAGACGGCAACCACGATGACGGAGTTGCACATAAAAGCACATCAGCCACATGGCATTTGCCTGGAATATGGGCGCGCAAACGAGTCCTGAGCTTCCAGCAACAGCAGGTGAATTTTGTTTTGTTGCCGTGGATCACTCCAACTGCGTATTTAGTGGATACGAATATTCCGTTGCAGGAACAGTTGCACCAAGCATCTGTAAAAGCTATGCAGGACATGGAAGACGCTGTAGCTCAACACCCAGACAAAACATCTATCCTGATTGGTCACGCAATGATCGCTTACACAAACAGCAAGTATCAGTCTTGCGGAGAGCCCTCATCGCCTAACTTGCAATGGGCTGGCAAAGACGTTGTACTTGACTCCGGTCTTCTTGACAATTTATTTGACCATATTGCACTTGGACACGTTCACGACCCAACAATGCCGTTTTACATTGGATCAAGCCAGCCCACAGACTGGGGAGACGCAGACCAAGACAAGCATTTTTATGTCATGGACGACGAACAACATGGATATAGAGCTGTTAAATATAAGAGCTCTATAAAACTACTAGATTGGAATTTCCGCAGCGACAACGACAAGTTTTTAGCCGTTAATAGACAAGCCTGTTATACGCCCAGAGACGACTACGACGTTGGCAGGTTCAAATACCACGTTGCAGCTGGCGACGACGAACCTGATGTAGAGATACTTGCTAAAATTCGCTCAAAGCTCGAATCGGTATGTCAAAAAGTAGAATCGTTCGAAGTCACAAAAGACCGGACAGTTGTAGAAAGAATTACAACCGAAATTCCACTTGCTGCAATGCGACCCGAAGCAGCTGCTAAGGCATGGCTAGAAGCGCAGATCCAACTTAGTGAGGCAGAAAAGAAACGAACTCTAAAAGAATTTCAAATCTTGATAACCCGTAATGCCTAAAATAAAAATAACTGTTGCAGGGCTCGCAGCCCCTAAATCAATCTCAATGTCACGCTACGGCGTATACAACAACAAACGTGTTCGTTCATGGATGGACATTGTAAGGGATACAGCGCTCACACAGAGGCCGCCTAGAGCTATCAAAGGTGTCCCAGTGTCACTGATGCTTGATGTGTGGCTCCCCTGGCCTAAGAGAACTGCAAAAAAGATACTTTCAGCAGATCCTTATGCCTTACACACGAAAAAGCCGGACGCAGACAACTTGCTCAAGCCCGTCGTAGACGCATTGACCGAAGCTGGGCTTTGGGAAGACGACAACCAGCTGGCACAGGTATTCGTTGAGAAGAAATGGTGTCCGCGCGGTGAAGAAAGAATTGAAGTGGTTGTCAACTGGTCAAATCAGTGATAACAGCTGCTTGCTCATATCACTTTCACGATAAATGCTCCGGCTTATTTCCTAACAGCAACGGAAATGAACCTTGTGGATGTGCCTGTCATACTTGTTGTCGAACCCCTCAGCTAGATTTGCACAACGCAAATTGCCCTCTCAGTGATACAATTTGACTGTGGATGGCTCCGCACAGGGCATATATGCCCAATCTCCCCCCAGCTCACCGACAGCTGGGGGGATCTTTATTCAGTAACCATCGACAAGGTAACTTGGTACTCGCCTTCTGCACCAAACTCCGTTCCCTGTTGAGCTCTGGGGATACCGACTACTTGGACAAAGTAACTGGCATCATTTTTATTTCCAGTAGGGAAGAACTCTAGCAAAGTTTTCGAACTCACAGCTGTGGCAAGAGCGTCGATGATCTCCGAACCTTTACGTTCTTCAGTAGTAACAGCATCAACCTTGAACGACCACTTCCATATAACTTCCGGCACAACTCGGTAATCTAACGTTAAGGACTCGATGACAGGTCTGTTGGTTACTGTACTGCCCCTGGCAAATGAAAGTTTGAACTGGATGCGTTCGAACTCTACTCCAACGGCGTTAGTCCCATCAGTAAACGATAGAGCTGTTGGCCGCGGCGAAGACTCAAGACGCCCTAGCGAAGTCCAATCTGTATTCGAATCTATTCGATAGTAAACGTCAACATATTCTGAGCTGTTCATATTCTGAGTGACAGCTCGTATTTTATGTGCAACTTTAGGGACAGCTTCAAACTGAGAATGGAACCACGGGTATATGATCGAGCCACTAGCTGCTACTTCGTGTGTACTCAGCAGCTTTACGTTGTCCGTTGTACTAGGCAATGGTAACGATTTAACATCTGTGCCCTCACCAAAATATAAAGTTCCTGAATCCCAGAACAACGCTTGAATCCTAGAAGGAGCTGATGCTGTTTTATAAACAACATGCCAGTGATCTCCGTCAATACGGCGTTTTAGAATTACGCTTTTCTTATCGTTCCCGCCATCAAGAGCAATAACAAGCCAGAATCCAACACCGACCATATCCGTAATAGTTCCAGAAATATCTTCTGGAAGTCCATCATCACGATCCGGACCGATTAGATTGACAGTATTTCCTACAAGTTCATATATACCTTTATTGACAGCTATGTAATGACGGCCTCTGAAATATAAACCTTTTTTACCAGCATTAACATCATGCTCCCATTGAACTTCAGTCAATCCGAAAACGAAATTTTCAAACACATCAAGGTAATAAAGGCCTTGCGGGGTTAAGAAATACAACGATGGATTATCTGAGGCGTCTCGACCTGCAAACATATCTGTAATACCAACAGGAAGATTAGGGAACTTAGGCTTTGAAGTCCAGTTACTCGTAATATTATTTACAGCTGAATAATGAAAACCCGACTTAGTTGACTCGATAACACAGAGCCTGTTATCAAACTGAGCAAGATAAGCTCCGCCTAAATTAGCAACAGACCCTGTTTTAGCAGCTGGAGCCCAAGAAGATCCAACTCTAGTTCTTGTAGTCCCGCTATCTTGAGAAGCCACAACAAGCCACGTTCCAAGATTTCGTTCATGCTCTATTGCTACGCTAGTAGCAGCAGCTGTATTGAATGATCTATTCCATGTCCCTGTCCGTGACACTGTTGGAGCAGGTTCAATTTGAACAGTTAGCGCTCTTGGCCTATCTATACTTTGCGTAAAAGCAGGAGTAGCTGCGCCAACCTGTACTGCAAAAGAATTTTCGCCATAAGTAAATGGTCCGGAAAAAGTTACCTCTACATATATTTGAGTAACTCTAGCTTCATTTCCAGAATCTACTTTTAAAACTACCCCTGCATATAAAGCATTTAAAGTCTCCCAAGTCCAATCCTGGCCATTAGGATCTTTTTCAAACGTAACTGTATTAGGCCCAACCGAAGTTCCATGTTGCACCCAATTTTCTGAGGTTCCATAATTTTTAGCAGTTGAATAATCGCCACCTAAAGTAGGAGCCATAATATAAATTCGAGAATCATCGTAATCTGAACGACCTGATGGCGTACTGTATGCACGATATTTAATAGCTACAGATTCAATAGTTTCTGTTCCAAGACGACCGTGATTTGAGAAGGTATATTCATCTATAGCTTCACTTGTTGTGTTCCAGTAAACATAATCGGCATCATCAACAGAAGACTCGTCTACTAGCGTGTAACGATTACTTATAGCAGAGCTGCCAAGCAGGTCAGTATCGTTTCCCATGCCATCTGGACGAAGAATTTCAGAAGCCATTAAGCGGTGTCACCGTAAAAGAGAATCGCATCTGTTGGATTTGCAAAATCTGTTTTATGTGAAGTCCAAGAAGATCCATCCCAAGACGAAATCTTATTATGGCCAAAAGCCCAGATCTTACCATTATGTTTAAGTATCTTTGCTGGAGCAGCTCCAAAAGAAGCAAGCGTAGTTACAAGAGGCGCAAGCGTTTGGGTTGCCTGAGAAGCATCTACTCCATCAGCGTCCCAGTATCTATCATTATCGGCTTGTGACCACTTTTCTTTACCAGCCCCTTTTCTGAGCTCAGACCATCTTTGTTTACTAACTGGCTGAAAGTCAGCTTCTGTTGGCTCGCTAGTGGTAATTTGATCTGGAAATGGAGTAACTTTATCCCATACAACAGGACCATTTATAGGTATAGATACCCCATTTAACCAAATATGATCTTGAACATTCGACATATTAAACCTCTACGACAGCTCTGCCGCTTCTATTGGTGGACATTTCTTTCCTTTTGTCATCAGAGATTTTTCTGGAAATAGCCATTTGGCTTGCATGAAATTCTGAATCCTTATCGCGTCCACGAATCCTTGATTGATGTAGAAATGACTTTGCAGACTGCAAAATATACTCGGGGTCTATAGAGCAGGCTTCAGTATCTGTATCAAGGATCGAAGGAGAAGCAAGGCCAACAATCCTTAGCGTTCTTGATGCTATTGGAGTATAAAACTCTTTTACAAATTCTAGATATAAAGTCGATTCTTTTGAAATTCGCCAGTATTTAGGATCAATCGGATCTTTTGTATCAAAGGCGCCTGTTGAATCAGCTATGTAAACTGCGTCTATATAAAGAAATTGCGTAGGTATTACATATCTCCAAGTAGAAGAAGCTGTAGTAATTGTTTGGTCTACTCGATCAATTAACGCATCATTAGCTACTTGATCGATAGCATGATTGATTGCTTCGTTATATTCATCTACAGTAAAGCGCTGGTGCAACTCTACAAGATCAGATGCTGTTAGTGTTGCAGCTGGCTTGAACGTTAGCGTATGAGTTGAATTGACCCAATCAGTAGGATTCCCAGATGTTCCTACACCCGTTCCGGAATAACAGAAAACCTCAAGAAAATCATTGAAGTAATCATCGGATTTTTCCCAATGAGTTGTAGAACATACAAATGTTCCAGATCCTGGCGAACTAACTACTCCGGTTACTAAATCATTCATTAGGCGAGATAATTTATGCCGAAGTTGGATTCGAGTATTACTAAAAATTGCCATATTTAACTCACTATCGGCGTAACCGTTCTAGTTGTTCCTACAGCTGCAACTGATCTTGGGGTTGAAACATCTGCAACTGATCTATCTCTTGGAGTAATCTCAAGCGGGAAATTACCTTCATACGGTACTGAATCAAAATAAAAATTGTCAAATTGAGCTTCAGTTTTTGCTTGATTACCAGATGAAATAACTCTTAAAGACATTTTTTCTTTCGACCTCCCTAGCATAGTTTACTAAAAGAAAGTAAGTTAGTTACATATTGTTTCTTTCCGTTATCACTTTAGCTGCGGTATCAGAAAAGTTTAATCACAATTAATGGCAGACCTATTCGCATTACTAATACTCATAATTATCTACGCTGTTGTCGGCTTTATGGGAGTTTATGTTTGTGACTGGTGTCAATAGCCAAACGCCCCTCGCCAGACTAGCCGACGAGAGGCGCAGAGGGCGGTCGCCCTGTACAGGAGGAAACAAGACGACCAACAAATAGTTAGCCCCAATCATAACGATTCCACCACCGCACAATCTTTGATCTACTACGCTGGACTACCCTCATCCCTAACCCTATCGCTGAACGTATCTTTCGGGCAAGCCGTAGCACTCCTGATTTGATCGCCCTGTATAACCTGAGCATTAGTCCGTATATCCTTTGAACCATTGGCAAGTCAGCAAAGTAATTGCCTTGACGATCAGTAAGCCACCCTGCTATCAGACCTATTTCGTAAAGTATCAGCATAGGTAAGGCAACTAAGAACGTAAGTGTTCCATCCAGTGATGGCGTTATTAATGCAGCAAAGATAAAAGCTGTCGGAACAATCCACTTACGCAGTGTCCTAGCCTTTGAGTAAGGAACAAGTCTGAACTTCGCCAGTAACTGCATTACTATAGGCAACTCGAACACTATCCCTATCCAGAACAACAGGCTTAACAACAGAGCCATGTACTCTGTAAGCAAAATTACAGCAACAGCAATGCCACTACCGAAATTTAAGAGAAAGTGCAGAGACACTGGCATCATTACCCAGAATACAAATGATGCACCTAACAGGAACATCGCTATAGATATTACTGAGTATGTTGTTACGAATAGCCAGAACCGTCGTGGGACAAACGGCTTGAGCATTGTTAGCGCACCTACTACAAGTACAGGGAACGCCACGAACTGACCACCCTTCATAGACAGGCTCAAGGTAGAACCGAACATATCTTGGGGTGCGTTGAAAACAGGTCGCCCGTCAAAGGGCGATAGCATATCTTCTGCGGGGGCTAGCAGGAAAGCAAACACTTCTGGATGCCACCAAAAAGTTGCTCCTGCCCCAATACTCCATGCCAATATGCAAAGGAATACGGTATTCCTAAACCGCTGACCGAACCTATACCCCCGCTCGTAAGCGGAGAGGCTCATAACTTATGCGCCTTTGTTAGGCTTGTCTTTATTACTGCTTTTAGCGCCGTTCATCATTCCATTAATTGCTGTATAGCCTAGAACAGCTATTGCAATTACAGCGATGCCGATAATAATTGGATCGTTTGGCATGTTGCCCTCTTATTTTTTCTTTGTGTTCCCGAAATTAAGAACACCTAACTTGTTTATTCTACCGAAAACACTTCGTTGAAATCCAATGACTGAACTATTAAAGCTAGTCATCATCCCTCTTGTATTTATCAGGGTGAACACCGAGACGAAATATTAGTCCCTCAACAGTGTTCCCCAATTCAAACCTAGCTATCTTTACCGCTTGCACAACTGTAGCTGCGCCAACAATCGAAGCAAAGAAGTATTTGAACATCCATCCAAGTGGGTGCATTACTACCTACGCTTACGGCTAAGAAGCCCTGCAAAGGCTCCGCTAATCGTGTCTCTGATTGTCTGTGACAAAGATCCTACAACTTCTACAGCAGGTTCGACAACAGCGTTAACAATTTCTTGCTTGGCCTGAACCCCCTGCTCCTTGAGTTCCTCAATAGTTAAAGGTGGTGGAGGCGCTAGTGGTTTAGTAGTCGGCTTGCGTCGTTTACTTTTCGCAGTCGTAGCTTTACTGCGTTTTTTCGCTGGTTTCTTCTTAGGTTTAGTAGCCTTTTCAGTATCTTCAGTAGTTTCCTGAACAAGGCTATCCTCCTCGCCTCCCGACTGCTCTGGTTTAGTTACCATATTTTCCCCCTTAAATAGTTATCGCTAAATAGTTAACAACATCTCCTTTATGACCAAAGTGTACATAAAAATCTGCAAGATCGCCTGGAGCCTCTTTGACATCATGCCTAAACGTGAACTCTCTAGGTGTGCCTTTTGCTAAAACAGGTGCATTGTTTTTAGCTACTGTAGGGCCACCAATATAAACATCACCTTTGTTATCGGATGGCACTTCTAGCAATAAGTATTTAATAGGAGTAGAAACCGTCGTAAACCGTATAGGCTCGCGCTTCTTAGAGGATGCCTTTATACTCCCGTGCGTAATACCTGCCATTAGTAATTCCTTTTACGACGAGTATTAGTCATCTTTTTCCCAGTTTTCTTAGCTGCGCGTTTAGCAGCAGCTTTACCTTTACTTGTATATGGAAATTTCTTTTTACCTACTTTTGGCATTTTTCTTTTTACCTGTGGCTTCTTTTTCAATTTGCTCTAAGCGGATTTTATTTTCAGTAGCTATACGAGAACCAACAATACCTTCTATGAGCATTTTAGATTCATCAGGGTATCTTTTTAGCATCGCTTTTATAAATTCATCCCAATCTTGTATAGTTGCTTGCAGCTCATTATCTGTCATGTTGCCCTCTACGGCTTTTGATACTTAGCCTTTACTGCTGCAATGTGGTCTAACCAAGTGGTTGTCCCGTTTACAGCGTCTTTATATTGCATGTCTAACTGGTCGCCAATAGAACCATATGCTTTCTTGCGAAACTTTGCATAGCGCGGGTGCTTACCGCCATCAGATTCAATCTTCTCCTCAACTTCGTTATCCAAACGTGCTTGCGCCCACTCATTAATCGTGTCGTTGTATTCTTTGGAGTTAAGTTCTATAGAAACACCATCAACCACTCTTGTTAGCTTTGGGTTCTCTGCTTTAATTTTAGATTTCCATTGCTTTAGTGTTGCCATTAGCCCACTCCATACATATGTATTTTGCCTGTCATAATTTTACCGTCCCTAGCAAGAGAATCATTTACAAAGGCAAACCTAATTTTTGTAATAGCACTTGTTTGATTGATATAGCCTGAGCAAAAACTATCCATCAGTATGTCAGACTCATGGACTTCAATCATACGAGATTGAAAATGTTTTACATAAGTGTCATCTGCTGGGGCGTATAAAGTTAAAGTCCCGCTTACTGTTTCGTCATCTTCATTCCCAACATCGTTGCATAACACTTGGTAGCCATCTCCATCAGCTTGGTCAAAACTTCCCTGATATGCTACTTCTTCATCACTGTCATCTTCGTGTAGTTTAGCCCTAAAAAAAGTAGAGCAAATATTTTGATCGTAACTAGTACCAGTTGTATCTACTTGAAAGGCAATTTGAACGGAACCGTTTTCTGGATGTAAATTCGCAAGGTGAAATTCATACGCGTCATAAGTGTCATTAATATTTGCTGTAAAACCCAGCGTTTCTTCACCGCTTCCACTAGCACTTGAGGTAGCAAGATAGGTAAGTGCCATTACGCCACCCCAAACATTTTTATTTTTCCACCTGCTATATTTCCAGAGTTCATTCTAAATCGAACCCTTGTAATAGCAGTCGTTTGATTAATGTATCCCCCGCAATAACTATCTATTACTTGAGGAGTACTTCGCATTATTGAAGTTCTTGCTAAAAAATGTTTAACAAATGTGCCACTCGATGGTCCATATAGAGTGAAAGTACCTGACAAAGAAGCATCATCGTCACCGCTACTTATATTCTCTCCGCATAAATCTTGGAGTGAAGTCCCTGCGTTTTGATGACGGTTTTCATCTGCGCCTACTCCTGAACTTGAACCATTTTCACTGTGGTACGCATAAAAGAAAGCAGATTGAATTGTTTGGCTGTAACTGGTATTAGTTCCTGTATCAACTTGGAATTGTAGTCTTGATGAAGATGCAGGATGAATATTTATAAACTGAAACTCATATACTGGATAAGTGCTATCAATTCCAGAAGTAATATCAACTGTAGTTTCAGTACCATCAACAGCAAAATCGTAGGGTGTAGAGATTAATGTCTTAGGCATTATGAAGTCGCCACTCCATACATTTTTATTTCTCCTGATTCGGTACTTCCGGTACTGAATTTAAAACTAATTTCATCTATTGCAGCAGCGACGTTAAAGTATCCTCCAACAAGAACATCTTGGTTGTATTGAGTTCCACCTGTCCTACAACCAGTCCTTGCATAAAAATGTGTTACATGGTCTGTATTGCTTGGGTCAAATAAAGTAAATACTCCTGAGACAGATTCGTCACCGCCTGTTCCGGTATACCCAGAAAAAATGGTGTAGCTTTGTGTATTGCTTTGTCCCCAACCCTCATATTGGAAGTTGTAGTTATATCCGTGTTCTGCATGATATGAAGCAATGGTAGAACTTATGACATATTCATTGAAACCACTTCCACCAGAAGCGTTTGCTTGAACTTGCAAGTGAGAACTGCCCGAACTTACAGGGTGCATATTTGTGAAGTGGAACTCATATATATCATAGGTGTTGTCCATTACCACACCACCTGTTCCGTCTAGGAATTGTATGGCTGCATCTGAGTCGGCTGTTTCTGTCTTGATTAACGTATGAGCGTCAGTAATGCCAGCGAACTCAAGCCCGTTTAACGCTTGGATATTGGCATCTGTCATGCCGTTGATTTTATCAATGCTGGCAATCGCAATACCGTTTACTTTGTCAATCGCATTAGCCAAACTATGCTCCCGTATGCTCGATTACATCTATGCTTGGCATTACAAGAAGAACATCATCTGTTATTGCCACGCCTACTCTTTGAGCATAATCTCCATCGTCATTTGGTGCGGTTAGTGACAAGTCACCTGGGTCAGCTTCTTCTATATATACAGCCTGTCCCTTTGTTCCAAAGTTCCAGTCATCGTGTCTGAATACTCCATGAGTCATTACATAAACATCATCGTCGGCACTACCAGCAGCAGTTGTTGCAACTCCGATGCAAGGCCCTGATAGCGTTCCGGTAGCATCAGCAACCGTTTTTATAACCCTGCCATCCGTGCCTATTGAGACAGCATCACCTATAGCAACAGCAGCACCCGCATCAAACAAGACTACTATTCCATATCCTGTGTTGTTACCACTAGCACCTCCGGTAGCTGGCTCATCGTCTGCTGGTCTAGTACCTCCAAGTTTTATAACTTTTCCATCGGCTATTGCTACGTCACCCGCAGGACTTAAGTTACCTGTAGAGACAGCACCCGTTGTGTCGAATGTGCTTGACCCAATATCGATGTTGCCAAAGCCAGTACTTATAGAACCTGAGTTCAATGCTCCTACCGCATCAATACTGCCCTCAATATCCGCTGCAACTTCAGCAGCGGTACGGCTTTCTAATCCATTCGCAGTAAATCTGGCATACTCATCGTCGGCCACGTCCGCTGCGTCGATCTTTACCGCATTGGTATTTGATATTCCAAAGGTAAGAGACGCCTGTCCACCAATATCAGACAAGACTTCTGATGTTGACCGACTTTCCAAACCGTTAGCAGTAAACCTAGCGTATTCATCATCAGCTACATCTGCTGCATCTATCTTGACTGCATTGGTGTTCGAGATTCCAAATGTGAGAGAGGCTTGTGCGCCAATGTCAGAAAGAACTTCGGAAGCACTACGGCCTTCGATTGACGTACCTGCTACCCGCAAGAAATCATCATTAGCAACGCCAGTCGTAAATACTGGAACATTCGTGTTAGATATGCCTGTGGAGGCAGTAGCAGCAGTTCCCAAACCTAGATTGGTTCTAGCGTCTCCAGCCGATGATGCTCCTGTACCTCCATGAGCTATAGCAATATCCGTAGCCTCCCATGTACCAGTTGCAATAGTTCCCAATACAGTAATCGAACCCCATGCAATATCAGTACCGTCAGATTTTAAAACGGTATTCGCGCTACCCACAGATAGAGCAGCTGTCGCAGCAGAGGCGTTACCGTAAATTATGCTTCCTCTTGCCAACCCATCTAGGACATTCAATTCTCCAGGCGTTGCAGAAATCTGCGTTGAACTTGTATCTGCTGCAAATACTCCGAGATAACCGCCTTGATTTGGCATATAGATAGTTCGGTCTGCATCAGGGTCTACAAACGACAGGGTTACTTCATTGCCGTCACCAGCATCCCCCTCGAAGATAACAGCGTTAGCACCAGCTACAGTACCGTTTATAGTAATAACGTCAGTTGCATCGCTACCAAGAGTTACTGCTCCGTTTAACACGGTAGCTCCAGTAACAGCCAGCCCCCCTGAGACTGTAGTGGTAGAGGCCGCTCCAGCTGCAATGGTTACGTCAACTTCACCATCGGCATCTTTTACACCTAAGATTTGAAGCCCTGCAGTCATAGTGGCGTCGTTTTCTGCCACAGAGAATTTAATTCCACCAGCTTCAGTACCATTATCTGCTTCAATTACATAGGCTTCCATTCGCCCATATTCTTCGGTGGTATTGGCAGCATTAGTCCCGTAGAACGTGATCGTTCCTATAGTGTCGTTATCTGCGCCCTCTCCGGAAGCTGGATCTTTAATAAACTTTATATATCCTGCAGTAGCATCAGCATGGGTATTTGTAATGTTGAGTATGGGTTCGTTAGCGCTTGAAGAAGATAAGGTAGCGCCAGCAAACTGAGGCGAATCAGTTGTCCCTACGCCTATAGAAGTTCTAAGAGTTGCTCCACTTTCGGCAACAGGATCAGTAGTTCCGTCACCGACAATCATTTCTCCGTCTGCCAAAACGCTCATTGCTGTAATTGCGCCTGTTCCAGATCCAAGAAGGACTCCGCCATTAGTCAGGCTTGTAGGCAAAACATCTTCAAGGGCGTTTACAGCTGTATGAATATCGCTGAGAGCCTTAGCGGTTACGTTGAGAGTTACAGTCGCAGCTGCAAGATGTTCAGCTGCAGAGGTGCTCTCTTGAGCTCTTGTGACAGTTAATGTATCGCTTGACCTGCTTGTACAGGCAAGGATCTCACTGTCAATCGTAATATGAAAGGTTCCTGACGACGGAAACAGAGCTCCAGCGCCAGAGGCCACAGAAAGGCTGGTGGCATCAGCCGTTATCGTTGACGCAAGAGTAGTTGTAGCTCTGTTGGCAACCTGTAGAAATGATGTGGCCATAGCATGCTCCGGATGAGTCTAGGAGGCAGCTTTAAACTGACATTTGATTGTTAACGTAAGAGTATCTGTAGAAACCATTGGCGCTGTCGGAGAAAGATCTCCAACTACTAACATATCGCCACCACTAGAAGCGTTAAAGATACCAGCTTCTGTAATTGTTACAGTGGCTGTTGATGTAAAGGTTTTAACCCATTGAGCAGTATCATTTGTAACAGTTGTAGTAACCGTCGATGCCGTTGCTGAAGCACGTTGCAGTCCATTGCTAGCTGTATTTTCATTGTCAAGCGTTGTATCGCTTGCGGTTTGTCCGGTCCCAGTTCCAAGAGCCATATAAGTCCATGCAACTGGAGAACCTGTGCCTGTGGCATGCTTGGCTAATTCAACAAAGCCTGCATTTGTAGCAACTGCCATTATTCATTTCCTTCCGAAAGTTCTAAGCTGTCTAGACTTTGAAATGTTCCATTGTCTTTAATGCGGTTAATAAGAAGCGCTTCGGCAAGTTTATCTAAACCATCATTAGAAATAACACCTACTTGTTTTAAAACGCCGTCTTTGTCGCGTAACTCATAGGAGCCTTCTACTGCTATATCAAGATTTACTTGGGCCATTTTTCGTGTTCTCGGCCAGCCTCTATAAGACTGGTTATTGCAACGATCTGATCGAACATTGCTTCTTTTGGTGCTACCACAGCTATAAAAGCCATTTCTCCATCACCGGAGACTATAGTGCTTTGACGACCTCTAATATCCTGCAACGCTGTGTTCTTAAACTCTGTCCAACTAATTGATTCCAAATTTCCCCCTAGATTGAGGGGGCCGACTCCTCTGGGCCGACCCCCCCCAAAGTTTCAGTCTATGACAGCGCTGCGCCATCATTCTGTAACTGGCGCCATTCGAGATCTGAGCCATCTTCAATAGCAATGAGAATCACGCTATCTCCAACGTCTGCAAATGTCATTACGTTTTCGCCAGATGTGTTCGTTACGTCTGAAGCAGAAGTAACAACACAGTTACCGCCATCTGTCTTCAAGTACAAGCTAATCGTTTGTCCAATGAAGGTAGGATCTGCAAGTGTTCGAGTTTCTGCACCTGCTGTTACAAGAGCAACAGAACCGGACGCAGTAACCGGAATCGCACCCGCATCACCTGGATCTGTAATGAGGTTAGTGTAATCAGTTGGTTGTGAGTACACTCCAGGATTTACCAGAATCCGTTTGCGGTGAGTCAGAATACCAATTTGCTGACCCGAAGTTCCCTGAGCTGAGGACGGCTTGCCGCTCTCCCCCAGATACAACGGAGCTCCGAGAAAGTCGGATGACGCCGCAAAGTAAACTTCAGTAACAGTTCCATTAGTACCGACAGTATCTTGAGTTGCCAACTCTGCCCAATCCGCAACGGAGATTTCTTCTCCAGCTGCGGTTGATGCTTCAAGAGCTACAGCAACGGCCTTGACCCTAGTTGAGTCGTCGGCAAGTTTAAACGTACTGGAAGTGTCTGCATTTGCCGGAGCAAGCAGATCACCAACAACGACAGCTGCGTTTACAGTTGCCTTGTATGCTTTACCAGTACGGACGGTTCGTTTACCGTCTTTGTCTGTGTATGTAAAAGCCACGGACTTATTTCCTTATTTCGCTTGTGTGCTATTTTTCGGGTTAACACTGTTGACGCCCTTTACCTCCTGATTACGCTCAGTGGCTCAGCGAGTAACTTTTAGGAAGTTACTGTCCCTGCTGGTTGAAGCCCAGTCAACTTTGCACACGAAATGATGCTCTGCACCATTATTGACGGATACCACTTGATACGAGTTCGAGCTGCATCCTTCGTTTCGAGCTTTGCAAACTTCTCGACTGTAATTGGCATTGACTGAACTCCCGAGAGAGCTTTCGGGCCAAATTGCAGAGCGAAGATTGAAGTGCTGTTGTCGTCGTCGCCAAGAGCTGTGCCGTCTGTTGGCTGATGACCATAACCAGAGCCGTAGTCCTTGTCACAGGCTTCGTCATTCGAAAGGAAATCTGAAACATGAACAGGAACGCCCAGGATCGTCTGTACCCTGCCATCAGCTGCATCATCATAAGTAATGCCACCAACGCTTTTTAGGTACTTGTTGATTGATCGACGCATTGCCTTTGTCATAACAAGCATGTCAGGCTTGCCATCTTGAATTAGGTCAATCGTTTCTTCGAGCTTTGCCATACTAAGAACAGCTGGAGATCCAGAACCGCCAACAGCAACAGTGTTATACGTTTCAGACGTAAGCAACTGGTGAAGGCCGTCAAACCGTTTAGTTTCAGTGGCTGCATAACCATAGAACAGAGTGTTCAAAAATGCGTGCCTAATGGCCTTTGTCTTTGCTTCAATCTGCTCACTCATCAGATCTTGTATGTCAGATCTTGTTGCGGCAAGGTAGTTATCAACGTCAGCGTCTCCACCAAGAATCTTGGTGTGTGCCGTGTGCTGCGTGACAGTTGAGGTTGACTCAACCCATGTATCGCCAACTCCATAGAAGTCAGCTCCGGACATAGTAGTTTCAACATCATAGGTAAGACCATTACCTTTAATGTCTTTAAATCCCAATCGTCCGAGAATTGGGTCATCTTTCACAATAAGTTCAACAACACCGCGTTGAAGAACATCATTGGAATATTTACTCGATTCAACTAATGTAAGAGACATTTACTTATCCTCTACGTCTACTAACGTCTTCTTGTTGCGAGCCCAGCTCGAACTTTTTCAAGCGCGCTCATATTTTCTAAATCAGAGGAGATAGCTCCTCGTTGTCCAGAGTCGAAACGTTCAGTTCCCGTAGCCTCAGCTTCTCGGTTATCAAGAGAAAGTTCTCTAGCTTTAAGTCGCATTTCATCCGGAGAGGTAATTGCTTTATCGCCCATAAGGACGTCAGCATCTACTCCAAATTCTTGAGCAAACTCTTGGGCATAAGAAAAACGAGCCAATAATGCTGAATTTACATAATCGGTTTCGTTTGCCTCTTGCGCTAAAGATTGCTGCTGAAGGCTTTGAGCCTTTTCTTTTGCAGCATCTTGCCTTTGGTGGGATCTTTGTATCGCTTCTTCAGCAGACATTTCTCCGCTATCAACTTCTCGGCTATCTGCTATATCGGCATTGCGATTTTCAGATTCGAGAGCGTCTATTTGAGCTTGCAAGGCAGACTGAGCCGCCTGATCTCTTAAAGCAGAAATTGTCTCGTCTTTTTTAGACAACTGTTGTTGTAAAAACTCAGCTGTAACACCAGGCGACGTAGAGGTAGCAGAGTCAGTCTCAGGAGCAGCAGGTTGGTTTTCTCCATCCTGTTCGCCGCTAAAACTAGCCTCAGCTGCAGTCTTTAGTTCTTGGTCAGTAGTTTTTTCAGTAGTCAAAAGTTAACTCCAAACATCTATACAGTAACAAGTTCTCGCGTATTTCGCATCTTTTTAGCTACAGCTGCATTTTGTTGCACCTGCCTTAAAGTCTGCTTCATCCACGTTTTAAAATTATCTTGGCCCAAATTTAGGCCTGGCGTACTATGTATTTTTCGTAAAGAAGCCGTTTCTTCTCGCGTAAGTATTCCTCCAGACCAAACTTTTTGTAATGCTATTAAATCAGATTGAGTTAGAACAGCGCTAATTTTTTCCCAGTTTTCTTCAGCCATGTTAGATGAGGCTGGTTGTGGCGTAGGTGTAGGTGTAGGTGTAGGCGCAGGCTTTGAAAAATCATAAGGCTTTATAGGTTCAATATCTCTAAACTTAGGCGGTAATTCTTGAATTTCTTTCTCTGCTCCCATAACTGAAATAACCCATCTTTCTGTAAGTACGTTTTTATAAACATCAAGGCGATCTTCGTCTAAATCAGTAGCTTTAATGTTTTCTTCTATAATAATTTCTTTGGCTATTCTTCTAGCTGCTAGCGTTTGCAGACTTGAAACATTACCTGCGATAAATAAATGGGCGTCAATTTCTGGATTTCTTTTTCTAAACGTAATCCTATCTGACGTAACTCCAAACCTATCCTTTAATTTTGTTTTCTCAGCTGACGACAACTTCTTATAGTCAGAAGGAATGTTGTAATACTGATTAATCTCCTGCTTCCACTTTTTTCGCAATCCTTCAGTTTTGCCACCAAAAAGAGAATCCGGAAGATCAAGTTGAAGAAAATCTTCAAGCGGAGTCCTGTCTAAGCGTTTTTCCAGATATTCCCTGCCTCCGTTGGTTTGATAAACGCCGCCAAGATAAACGTTGTAAAACTCTACTGGGTTTATCTTTTTATTGAATACAGGCTTTAGCTCAGGTTTTTCTACGTCAAACTTTTTGACTCCGCTGCTATACCTGACGCCGCCTTCTTTGACTGCAATAAATCCATTAAGACTTTTATTCAGCTGTATACCACCTGGGACAACACCGTATTTGAAGAAAAACTCTCTAAATCCAGTTGCGTCTCCGTTTTTGAACCATAAATTAAGGCCTTTCCTAAAATCACTCTGTAATTTCCACGGTAAAACCCCATTTGTGTTTCCAAGAGGAGAAAATCCACCATAAAACAATGACAGCATCGGAATAAAGGAAGACATGCTCCACGGCTTTCTGTCAATAGCTTTGTCTGTAACATAATTTATTGCAACGGCTAAAGCGATTCCTGTAAGTACCTGCTTCAGCCTTCTCCCTAAGATAGCTTGCCCTTCTTTTGAGTTGGCGCTAATTGTTCTATAAGCTCCTGTTCTAAAACCTTTTATCGCGCTAATCTCTCTTACCGTATTCATCATTTCAAATGCAAATGTTTGAAAAGGGAATAAGGCTGACATTTCTCTGGAGCGTAGAAATCCAACAGCATCTTCTCGGTTATACATAGATTGCGTTCTAGCGCCGCCTTGTGAAGCAAACTGCCAAAGATCGCGGCCTTTGTACCCAAGCTGCTCTCCACGTAAATACGCAGCTCTTGTTGCGTGTGCTGTCATTAACTTTTCTATAGTGGTCGAGAGGAAGTTTGCTACATCAGTAACGCTATCTAATTTACTTTTTCGTAATTTAAGTTTTTCATCACCAAGATCCTGTCTTATAACAGTTCCGCTACGTTGTTGAGTTTTGATCTTATAGCTGTATGACTTATTTTTTATTTCGTCCATTAATTTTTTATTAAAAAATACATCAGTGGCTTTAATTGAATTTCTAGTTCCGTAACGAAGGGCAGTTAAAGCTCCCGAAGAAGTCTGAATAAACGTATTCCAGTAAACGTTTAGCGGAAATACAGCTCTTGTCAGGTTCTGCCTAAATATTAATATTGAGTCTATAACACTAGGAGTAGATCTCCCTTTAGGGCCTGGGATTGTTATCGTTCTGTCAAGTTTTGGGCTTATTTTCTGTAAGCGAATTGTCTTTCCCAAAGGTAATGGGAGTCTTCTGTTAAAAATCCACAGGCTTCTAATAAATCTAGTTGGAGTAGTAGGAACACCTGCATATGCTTCATAGGCATGAGTATCAAAGGCGTCAGCTAAATTAGGATAGCCATTTTCTCTAAGTGGCTTTGTATGTCGTTTTACATTTCTGATAATTTCAGTGTTGTAAATATCCTTTTTCGTTGAATCAGCATAAGACATAAGAAGTTTTGTAATATCGCCTTCAAGTTCTTCTACTGGAATACCACTTTTTCTATGTAATTCTCTTGCATTAAATACCTTATTAGGCTTAATGAAGTCAGGAACAGCACGTTCATCTAATGGGGATTGCTCTAACCAACCACCCACAGTTCCCCAGTCATGTGTTTCACGAATATGAGGCCTATAAAAATCAATATAAGGAATTGCATCATGCCCACGTTTGAGTCTTGCAAGATTCATCAATTCGTGCATTTCATCAAAGAAAACCCTAGATTCCTGAGCTAATCTAATGGCTTTTATTTGATTTTCAATACTAAGCCCTTTAACGATTTTTTGAATATCCTCATAAGCAAGAAAGTTTTGAGGAGGAGTGGTTGTATTAAATCGTGTAGCTTTATCTTTTCTTCCAATAACTTCAAGGAGCTCCGCAGCTACTTTACGAACTTTTTTATCTGGATTATCAAGTTCATTAAGTATTCCCAAAATTCGTCTGGTAGACCATTCTTGGAATTGAGCTCCCGCAAGATGTATTCGTTGAGTTGTTTCGACAATATCCTGAGTTAAAGGCCCAACAGCTTCTCCAAAGTCACCTTCATTCGCAATACGTGGAATATCTGTGACCATTGATTTTCTAGAATTGATCTCTTGAAATCCTCCAGAACTTACCTGCCATCTAAACTGTGCAGAAACTGGCTCATCTCCGCTAGCAATATACTTTACAAAATCGCGGGGATCATCTGATTGTGACTGCATTGCAGCAGCTTTTTGAGCTGAATGAGCTGGATTGAAGTCAGTTGCTTGGTGAGCAAGTTCTATAGCTGCCTCGTCTGGATTTGTAGCTTGAGATAACGCTACAGACTTTCTGTACTCAGATTTTGGGAATGATTCTGCCTGTGTCGTTTGACGGACAGCAGCTCCACCTTCATATCCAACATCTAAAGGCGGCCCTTCAGCAACACTTTCGCCTGGAGCAAGCCCGCTTTCTACTGGTCTGCCAGGTCTTGGCCCTTTTCCTCCAGGCCCTATGCCTGAATCTGCAGGTCTTCGCAGCTGTCGTCCATATATAGCTCCACTTACCTCTGATCTTGGTATAGTCCCTGAACTTAATAATGGGGAAGAAGCAGCTGCGTCTAAGAACTCTTCTTCAGCTACTTTTGCTGCTATTCGAGCAGCTTCTTTTTCTTCATTAGTTCGCTGTATATTAGTACGGCGTATTTCTTTATCAGCAACTGCGGTTGCTGCATCTTGAACTTGATTCTTTTTCTTTTCTGATAATGCAGCCCATTCTTTTTGAGCAGATCTAGCTTCTTCAATATCTGCGCGAACGTTAAATACTCGCTCAGGATTATCTTCGCCATAACGCTGTGGATTTATATTTACAAGATCGTCTGGGAGTTCATCTATAGCCTCAGTTGCAACTCTCCAATTACGCTTATTGGCAAGTTTTTTATACTCCTTAGAGGACTTTATCATTCTATTGATTGCTGGATCTGGGCCAAAGAACGCTGTAGTAGTTCCGCCTCTTGCCCCCCATCTTTCTTCAGCGGCTTTTATCAAGTAAGGATCTTGGTCTGGTCCAGGTGCTAAGCGATCTGTAATTAATGCCCCTTCAACAAATGTTCCATCTTTTCGTCTATAACCTTTTGTTCTCCAATTGGGCTTTGCTCCACCTGAGCTGGACAACCAAAATGCTTGCGCGGGAGTAAAACCTTCTTCTGGGAAGTAATCCTGTCTATTTAATAAGAATGTATATTCAACTATTGGGTTTTCGGCTGGATCAACAAGCTGTGATAATTGATATTCTTTTTCAAACTCTTTAGCTTCTTCTGGGATAAAATCTTCTTTAGTAGGAACCCTGCCAGTCCTATATGCTTCTTCAGCTTGCAATGGAGTAATCTCGCCCGAGCTCTCCATCCACTCTATTTCAGCTCTTTTCTCAGCTGTAAGCTCTATAGCCTCTACCGAAGGTTCTACGTCATCTACGTCATCAACCCAATTCTCAAGATCTTCGTTTATTTGATCTCGTTCTTTTCTCAGCTTTATAGCTTCGGAGCTATCTTTACCATGCAGGTCTACAGCTTGTTTTATTTCTACTTCTAGCTCGTCAAGTCGAGCCCCCATAACATTAATAGGGTTGTCTCCATCAACAGGAAGAAGATGTGCATGGGATTCGTCAGGCAACTCCTCAACAGACTCATAAGTTACGCTGTCATTTTCAAAATTAGGGTTACTTCTTCTTTCAGCGGCAACAGCTTCGTCAGATAAGTCTTGTAATATAGCTGGAGCCTCGTTGTCAACAGGTTCAAGGTTTCTAATTTGCGCGTCAGACATCATTTGCCCTTGAGTTAGTCTGCTTTCTAGAGCTGCAAGTTTGTCTGCTTCTGTTTCTACAAGTACAGGGCCAGCCTCTCCGGTTTCGGTGAATGTCGACTGTCCTTCAATTCGAGTCTCAGGAGCTGACGGTGTTTCACCTGCAGGAGTTCTAAAAACCCTGTTTATTGCGCTGTCAGGATCAATTATCGTTTCTAATCCTCGACGAGATACCTCTAAATCAATATTCCTGTTTAGTATTTTCCCTACCTGACTTATGCCAGGGCTATTAGAAAGTTCATACCAATCAGCATAACGCGCAGCGCTAGTTAACTGCTCGGTTGATAGTTGACCTATTGGTGTCTCAAGAAGCGGACGGACTTTATCTGCGTCATATGCACCGTCAGCAGGCAATATAAATCTATCTATAACTTCTTTTCTTACACCCGAAAGTTTAGACAGTAATGTCTTTTTACTCTCAATAACAACAGGAGCAGCCCCCCTAGCAGCATCAGGCGTTTCGATCTGGTCGAGTTTCTCTCTCAAATCTTCAAGAGCGGCTCTTTGGCCATAAAGTCTGTCGTGAAGGAAGCCTGAGTCTGTCCTTCTCTCAGCCCGTGTGATCCGCATAGCCAAATCAGCTTCGGCTTCATCTAGTGCTGTTCGCAGTCGAGCAATATCCTCGGGACCTGTGATGATTGAAGACGGCAGTTTTTCGCCGTCTACCTTTACGTGCTTTCGCTGGAGTGGTGTGATCTTTATTGATGGGTTCGCAGCTGACTTATTGCGTATCTCAGCTTGAACTGGAGGAGGAGGATCGAAGTAACGGTCGAAGTTGTACGGCTTTTGCCCCATACGATCCATGAGTGTCCGCCTACCATCTATAACCATGAATCGGGCAGTACCTTCGTGGATTGCGTTTGTCACGTTGTCTATATGCTTACCGTTTGCATCAAGGATTTCGATATATGATGCGCCCCTTCTTTTTGGGTCATGGCGAGCTACAAAAGTCCAGTCCTTTTTGATCCATTCTGGTAGCGGGTCAATGTCATCTGGTTTGTCTTCAGAAGCCCTCTTTGTAAGTATGTCGGCCCAAACATCAGCGTCGTCTGGCTCATACCACGCCGTAGCTTTAGGTGGGCGAACCTCGCCGTAATTTCCTGCAATAACGCCTGCTCCAACATGACTACCAGGAATATCGTCTGGAGGAGCTGCTTCAAGTGCCTCCTCAATCTCTATCGCCCGTTCATCCATTTCCATTCCATAAGTGGCTCGGACGTCTTCTGGTCTATGAATAACCTGCTTTGCCCTATATTCGGCAGCAGCATCGGCATCTAGTACTGCTGGAGGCTCATAACCAATCTGCTCCCATGCAGCGGCAGTTTCCTCGGCAGTTATTCGCTGTTTTGGAACAGCTGCGCGTTCTGCAGCTTTCCATTCGTCATGTGCCTTTATTTCAGCTGCTAGCCATCTCTCTAATGCCTCTTTAGAAGTCCCAGGTGTTGATTGAGCTTTAAATGCATTTTGCGATACAGTCTCAAATTTTTCACGCGCAGCTCGAACAGCAGGGTCATCTTCTACTCTCTTGGCATGTTCTGCAGCCGCTTTGCTTTCAACTCTCTTTTTTTCCTCCCAAGCGAGAAGTCCAGCATCTGCATCCGCAACTCTCTCAGAAGCCGTTGTGCCTGTTACTGAAGCAGCGTCAGATAGGAGAGCTTCGTTTCTCGTATGCCATTCTGGTCTATCACCTACAGGATAGTTATAACGAACAATGCTGCCATTTTGCCACATATGGCCTTCTGGGATTTCAAAAGAAAATGGATCAAACCCAAATTCATCATTGAACTTATTATAGATTTCTGTGTCGAAGAAGTTTTTAGGAGCGGCTTTTATTGCAGCTGTTCTAATCCTTAGAGCATCTTCGGGGAAAAATATCAGATTCTCTTTTCGCTGCGGCGATAAGGGGTCGGCTATTTGAGCTTTTATGTTGTCGAAAAGCTCATCAATGGAAGCAACTGGAGCAGTATCAATGCGTCTCCCGCCTGCTGTAGCAGGAGGAAGATCTAACTTATCGACTTTATCCAGAAGGGCTTTCATAGAGCGAACTGCAGCACTTGTTTGGCTACGAGTTCCAAAACTTGTGATCCCATCTTTTGCCATAGCCACAAGTTGGTCTTCGGCTCTATCAATAACATTTGTAATATATGGTCGAAGCGTAGCTACATCTTCAATGTCCAACTCTTTGACAATTCGTATTTCGTCTTTATATTGACCTCCAGAAGAATCCATGTATTTATAAAAGAAATCTTGTAAATCTGATGGAATCTTGTCAAGTCCCCTGCCAGTCTGTAAAGCGGTTTGATAGTCCAAATATAAATTAGCTAAATCATCTGCAAGCCACTTACGCTGTGTGGGAGTTAGCTTGATTACAGTTTCGCCCACAACAGCAGCTGGCGTTGCTGGAGTAGCGTCAGGCATAAGATCAGAGCGAATCCTTTCGCCAGCAGGGGTTGTAAAATAACTAGCGTCGCCTTTAGCAATTTCGTCTGTAACCGGACCAACAAGGTTTCCGTCTTCATCGAGAATGTCTATTCGTGAATCCCATTTTCCTTCTGGGTCATGGCGTACCACGTAAGTCCAATCATCATCCGGATTGGCATTTAATCGAGCAGCTACGTTATCAGCGGTTTTAGGTAAGAAGCCAGCTGGAATTGGCTCAAGGCCGCCAACCGTATCCCTGGGGGCGAACCTAGCCATTCCAGGTTCGCCCATTCGCTCATAAAGCTGTTCAGCTCCTGATAATGCTTCTTCTCCAACTCGCCTAGCAGCTGCTTCAGCTGGATCTCTTGCTGCTTTGAGAAGGTCAGTCACTCCTAAAGCTCTTGAGGCTCCCTGTATTAATCTGCCAGTATCTCGAAGTTCTGCAGCTGCAACATCAGCTCCGATTGAAGCGCCAAAGCCCTGATCTGGAATCTGCCCTCGCCCTGTGACTAACGGTGTTTCCAGCTGTTGAATCTGAGGAAGCGGTCGTCCAAATCTAGGACTGGGAGGGGTTAATGATTTTGTAGCTCTTATTATTCCAGTAGGGCTTTTAGGTATAGCAGCTGGAAGAAACCCTAAAAGAGCTCCAATGTTTTCTCCGGTTTCTCTTTCCCACCAGCCTGTTCTTTCACCTATTTCTCCGCCAACTAAAGCTCCAGTTGTCCCAAGAGCTACTTCTCCAACGCCAAACGGGATGTTGATTGGCATCGTGACAGTTTCAAAAGCAATTCTTGGGTTATGTCCGGCCCTTAATCCGATTTCAAGTACCGACATTCCGGTAGTTGGGTCTTTTCTTATATATTGATTGAGTCGTTCGATTGCAGCTTTGTTTACTTCTTTTAGAGAAGCCATAGCAGGGGGATTGAATCCAGCTTGTAGCCCTACGGCTTCTAACTGCTTATTAAGAAGTATGTTTTCCCAAAAATCAGGATCTTCGGCTTTTATTCTGTCTACATCTTCTCCAGCCAGCCGATATTCTTCTTCGTATCTTGCGAAGTTTTGGTCGTAGCGATCAGGAATTTCTTTTAGAGCTTCTTCCGGAACAGGCATAAGCGATTGCGTAAATTCGCTGAAACTGTTCCAGTTACCTGAAACTTTGCCCCATATATCTTTTAGGGCGTCACTAAGAATAGTTTCGTCTTTAAATTCCTGATTAGGGCCTTCCTTATATGCTCCTGAGAGGTCTTTTCTCCAGTTTTCTCCCATTCGGTCCGTAAAGCCTGTAATCCAATCACCAATCTTTTTAAATTGCTTTACATCTTGAGCGTCTGGGATAGGCAACCCAAAAGTTGCAACTGAAGGGCTTTTAGTGCGTGGTGCTGGTGGTGGTGGTGGCGGTGGTGGCGGTGGCGGCGGCGGCGGTGGTGCAGGAAGCCCTAATTCCCGAGAACGATGCTTTGAAATAGTTGAAGGCTTATCGTCACGTTTTTTACGTGGATATAAGCCAGATATACCATAAGAACTTAAAGTATCTCTCGTACTTCTAAACGATCCTGCGACGTCTTCATATATTGTCATGCCAAGTTATATCTAACTCTTGGGGCAAACCTAGCTGGTTGTTCCCCACGTTGAGCTGGAGATAGTTTTTGAAAGTTTTTTAGCCACGGATAATCTGCAAGATAGTCTGTATAAGTTTGAGTTGGAGGAGCCCCCATTAGAGCTCTACTCCCAATTTCTCCTAAATACTCGTCATAAATATTTCCAGCTTGCCCGCGGAAATACTCCTTGAACGCATTAGATGTTGTATTTTTTCCAGCAACATTTAATGCTCCCAGATATAAAACACGGGGATTGTCTTCTAAAAAACCTTGAAGAAAAGATGATGCCATTTAGAATCCAAATTGATCTCTGAGAGCTTGAATCCTTCTCTGCAAGAACGTTTCACTTTGATCTGGAGCCATGCCTTCTGGAGTAAGCGCACGCCGAGCTTCGTTAAGCTGATACGCCCTCATTGCTGGCTGATTTACTTGTTGCCTATACATCCCTAGCCCGCCAAGACGCCCGAATCGGTTTTGCAAATCCCTTTGCAACGCCCAGTTTAGAGCTCCTGAAGCTCCTTTTAAGCCTAGCGTCCCGCCTGCGTCTATAAGGTCGCGAGATATCGTCGGATCTAATGCTTGTATTCGCGTTAAAAGATTAGCTGATTTTCCAGGATCGCCAAACATAGCAGCTGTGCCTTTAACTTTGTTAAGCCAATCTTCAAAACTAAGGTCAAGTGGCTGGCCGCTCCATCCTTGAGTCGTTACCCCGCCTTCTGTAAGTGGGTCTGCTAGCTCAGGTGCTGTTGCAAGCGCCCATGCGTTTACTGCATCCTGCCATTTATCAGCAAGCCAGCCTGAGTAAATATCTCGCCCACGCTCCGGTATTCCAAGAACCTGTTCAAAAATACCTTGAAAAAGGGATGGATCTTGGATTGTAGGTGTCCATTGATCGCCGTTTGCCATTTTCTAAATCCTCTGCGGTTGCGCTATGGGTTGTGTAGGTGCAACTGGTTGTCCAGTTGGTTGTCCAGTTGGTTGTCCAGCTGGTTGTCCAGCTCCTAATGCCTGTAATAACGCTTGAGCCAATTCTCCCGCTCCACTATTTTGCAGGACATTTATTATTTCATCAAGTAGTCCATCTCTTGGAGGAGCTGATCCGTCAAGTGCTTGGGCTAGTTCTTGAGCGAGATCCTGTCTTCCGGCTTCAACGAGAACTGTCATTACTGCCTCAATTAATTGCGTTTCTTCAGAAGTCGGGCCAGATCTTTGAGGCGTAGCTCCAGCAGGACCAGCAGGGCCTGTTGGCTGTCCACTCATATCTGTTGGAGCTGCCTGGGCTCCTTGTTCCTGAGAATTAATCCAGTTCATCAGTATTTCAGCGCCTTCTTCGTCACCTTCTGAAGCCATTGCAGCTGCTATACGTCTGTTCATAATAGGCGGTAAGGCCTTGCCCATTTCTGCTAGAACACGTTGTTCTTCAAGATCTGGGTTCTTTAATTTCAGAATATCTCGTCTTGCAGAAGATATAGCCATAAGTGGTTGTTCCCCAGATCCGCCACTTCTTGTGGCTGCAATCGACATATTGATTTCTTCTGCTTCGTCTCTTGGGAGTCTTGGCTCGACTATTACGTCAACTATCCAATCTTCTTTTATGTCTGTTGGCTTTTTAGTCACCTGGAAAAAGCTCATTTCATTGCTTTCACCATGTAGTTCTACTGCTTTATTCTTTCGCTTTGGATTTGCGAATTGCCCGAGTACTTCTTCACAAAGCCACTGGTAGGACTCTCTGAGCAGGTGCGTTCTTGGGCTGTATGCAGATCTTGTTGCTTCTATTCTGATAGCCAGAGCGCGACCTGATTCAGCTGCCTGTGTTCCACCGTATGCCAACGGGTACGGAAGTGTTGACTGCTGCCAGTCGTGATCGATTGCTCCTAAGATAGCGGCTGTTTCGGGTGGAGCACTTGGGAGCTCAAGCGGATATATTTCTTCGCCTTCTTCGATTACGATTTCCTGGAATGAGGCGTATGGATCGCCCTTGATCTTCTTATCTCCGGCCTTTGATTTATGTACTAAAGAACCTGCAACAGAGCGCTTTGCAGTATCCATTAGTTGGGAAATGTATTTATTTCTTGGTTCGATAATATCTCTGGCGGTGCTCCAGACGGATTCTCCCTGATATTCAAGAGTGTTATTAGACCGTAATGTTTGTCCGGTAAAGTCTTTTTGTTGAATATCCGGCATGTCACCGACATTTCCAATAAAAACAGGCACATGCCCTATCATGTGCTCCATTGGCTCCTTGATAAATTCGTTGTTTACAAGGATGCAGTTCTTTTCTCTCGTCCAAAAGTCGGTTACAAGTGCATCTTGGCCTTCAATTATGTATCCGTATTCGGCATGTATTTGAGATTTAGTTGCTTTTCTCTGGTAAGCGGCCCAGACAAGGCCTCCAGGACCGTCTTCCCACGTAACGTGCATCGGGTCCCACGATAAAACGTCAAAAACCGTATTTTTTTCGCCTTCCGGAACATAAACAAGACACCTTAGAGCTACCCAGCCTCGCAAACAGGCCATAAACGCAATATTTCTGCGTAAGGCCTTTTCCCTGCGGAACCTTGCTCGCCTGTCAATGTCATTTAACGCGCCAATTAAGAATAATTCTCCCTGATTTGCGGAATCTCGCTCGTCTTCCTGAGCTCCTTCATCAGTTCGTATATTAATCGTGAGCGCAGCTCTGTTTATGCCATCAAGGATCTTGTCGAAGAAGTTTTTAGGAGCTGTAGACGTATAACTTTCGTATCCAGCCTTAGCAGGGTATTCAGTTAGCTTGTAAATATCAAAGTCGTCTTCCATTCGAGTACGAAGATCTTCCATTTCGGACTGTTGATACTTGACAGCTTGCAGAATTTCTCCAGGATCAGAAAATAACTCATATTCCTGTTCTTTTTCATTCTGCTCGACAGATTCTTCGGCTCTTGTCTTAGCCTTTTTTAACCTTGTAGGTTTTTTCTTAGAATTTTTTCTACGTGCCAAAACGATGGATCTCCGTCACTGTAGTTTGAACACTAGCTTCTTTACGCAGCTGCCAGCATATCCCGACTGCTATTGGATAGTCGTCGTGAGTTCCTGCCATTGCCTCAATCCTGCCTTTTTTATCAGGATTTCTAATTACAGACATAAATTCAGATATTCCCTCTCTACTTGGAATAGTTATAAGCCTGTTCTTTATAGCTTCGATTAGCTCTCCATAAAGTAAATATCTCGTTCTTTCATCTGTATGCCATCCAGCATTTCCAGAATCTTGGCCCATTGCGTTTTTTCGCTCGTAAAGTCTTGGGTATCCAAGCTCCTGAGCTTTACGAATAGTCAAAATTCCCCAATCATTATCCTCTATACCCCACAAAGGACTGTGGTATTCCTCAAGTAAATTTACACTAATTCTCGCAAATTCTTCCGGAGAAAGCAGATTTCCCCGTACATCAGCAACAATATAGCCTGTTACAAGGTCCATTATGACCATAGTTGCGTTATCGCCACCTGTTCCATGTGCGGTATCTCCTGACGCAACGTATCTTCTGCCTACTGTTACTCTCTGCCAGATGCTTACAGCACCGTTTTCTCTTGTTTCAATCGGCTCTTTAGTGTCCAGATCCAGCATATCTCTAAGCACATCAGGGTCAAATGCGGCCATGACGCGTGATGGAGCAAGAGCTTCCTCTGAAGTAGCAGGATATTCCTGTTCCATATACAGATCAGAGGACATTTCAGCCGTCTCAGGGGCCTCTTTTTTGACTTTTTCGTACCATTCCTGGGTTCTTGAAGGTCGTACATTCCAGCCGTAAAAGACCGATTTAAAGCCATTTCCTGGGGAATTACGCCATGTTTCCTTAAAAAGACTCAACATGTTCTTCTTGTTGACCGTCGAAATCTGAATCAACTGTCCACCTGCGTCAATAGTCGGCTTTACAGCTGTGTAGTTAGCTTCTATAGCTTCGTGAAAATCAGCCTCGTCCTGTATAACAAGAGTTGCTGTCTCACCACGACCAGCCTTTTCTGTCGAAGGGTACGCCAAAATTTTAGAACTCATGCCAGGAAACTCTATTGTGGTCGAATTATCCAGACCAATAGGATCTTTCAAATGGTCAGGCATCTCGTCCCAAATAGAATGGATCTTCCGAAGCAAAGCAGTTGACTCCACCTGGCCCTGAGAGAAAATCATCACAATCGCCGCCTTGTGATACATCGCAGTCCACAAAGCATAAGCAGCTATAAGCCAACTCAAACCTATCTGGCGAGCCTTCATAACACTTATCAAACGCTCATGCCCCAGAAGATCTATCACCTCCTCCAAATGCTCCCACAACACAAAGTCAATCACACCACCACCCATGCCAAAAGCGTCCGGAGGCTCAGTCACCTTCACCACAGAACGTACCTCACCACCCTCATGCTTCGTCTTACGAGTTACAAAATCAATAAACGAACGCGACAATAACGCACGCTCTATCTGACGAATATTAAAAGTCTGGGTCGTCATACTCCTCATCCTCTAAGAAAACCGGAGTGTGCTCTCCAACATAAGCACCCGAAACATTAAAATTAAAAAACTCCAAAGCCTCGTCACCACTCATCCCGTCACGCTCCTGCAACACATCCAAACACCTCCGCTTACTATATACAGCAACACCATGAGTGAAACGAGTCCCGTAACCCACAAACGCATCCTCAAAGCCGTCCGCAAGTAACGTCTTAGGATCTTCTGGATGACCTTCCATTTTTACCTCCTATATACATTTTCACACATTTTACAGAAAACTACGCGCGGAATATTTGTGAGCTAAATCATACGTCCCGCTCCCCGAAGATCGCCGCTTGGGGGGGGTTCGCTGCGCTCACTTCCCCCTGCGCTCTGTCTTCGGGTCGCTCCAACGGGCAGGGGGCGGGTCGATGAAATGGTAGCCTCGTGCTCCTTAGCCACCAGCTCCGCCCAGCTTGATTATTCGCTGAGATCCTCGGGAATTGATGCCGACTCAGCACCTGACACCAGCTCCCGAAGTTGGTCAACGTCGAACTCTTGGAGCTGGTCGGACTCGTTGACGTTCACTTGAACATTCACACCATCCGAGAACATGCCGAGAGTCTTTGCTAGATCCACCAGAGCCGCCCGTTTATCGTGCAGCCGAACCCTAATGCGTCTAACGTTCTGGGCATTGTCTCCCCGTCCTTCGACGTACTCATCAACAGTGATCGACTCTAAAGCCTTAGTAGCTCCGATTGGAAGGTTAGAGAAGTCGATGCTTGCGTTCTTACCATCAAGCCGGAAGTAGTCACCCAGATCTGAAAACGCTATGCTTGCCAGCTCCGACACAATCCGCTCTGGCGTTACCTGTTCACGTTCTGCCAGCTGAGCCCGTGCCTCACTGATAGCCTGCTGGACGTCAGCATTAGCCAGCAATCTAGAGCCTTCAGTGTTTGCCGAGCTCGGAGCATATCCAGCCGCCCGAGCTGCACCAGCTGCATTTAATGATTTGATGTATTGCCGTACAAATTCGGCTCGTCTGGGTGTTAGTTTGCTCATATCCTGAATATTAGCTTTATGCACACTTTAGGCGCTGCATCTAGTCACATCATCGAATGATTGTGACCAGCTGACAGCGAACGGTTTTTTGGTTGTTTTCTCTATTTTTGCCGGATTAATGCTCTTTTTTGCTCTATACGATCCACGGAGACGAGCTAGAGAAGCTTAAAAGGTGCTCAGGTATTCCGGTTGTTTAGTTGAATCCCATCTAAAACCATCTTCCAAACCGAACATTTAAAAACTGTCCCCGCTTATCTTGGAAGATTCCAAAGTTCACCGTTACGAGATCCGACGTTTTACAGCTGCGATTCTTTACGAATACCGATAGCCAGGCTGAACGGTTTTCGTAATTTTTAAGTTTTAAATTCGCCCTGGCTTTTAATTTGTTAGCTCGTTTAGAACGGCTACGGATAATTTCCGGCGGCTCGAGCTGGTGAACCATTGAGAGCCGCCGACACCCCAGAAAAAGAGACAACCCCCCAAACCCCCCTAGAGAAAAAGACCCCCCGCAGAGATCCCGCCGGAGCTGGTCGCTAACAACGGAACACCCGAGCTGGTCAAGAGCTCGGAAGCCGTACCGGAAAAGCTCGCGGAGCTGGTGCCGGAGTGCGTTTATTTAGATCCTATTTCGCCGCGTCGTTAATTGTGGTTAGCTCGCCCAGTTACGGAACGTTAACCGTTAACTTTGCAGACTTGCACAACATGAAATCAAATTAACCCGACTCTGGCCAGATAAACAAAAATACCCGAAGATCCGGAAATAATGCCGCCGTCAGATCGACAGAGAGCCCGCCGAAGGACTCCAGATGAACCACAGCACCCCCGAAAATCAACACAAAACAACAAAAACCGCACCGCCGCCCAGAGTGCAAACTTTGCACAAAAT
>VTLG01008777.1_pt1 | contig 38449 bp, 57 predicted proteins | sample 4694571 | NCBI WGS metagenome assembly VTLG01 (sample SAMN12604809, study PRJNA352737) | marine metagenome | biome: ENVO:00000447; feature: ENVO:00000209|ENVO:00000569|ENVO:01000036; material: ENVO:00002151; isolation source: viral sequences binned using virsorter ... | reverse complement strand
AAAACATTAGGGTCAGATACAGGTATGATATCTATCTTAGCATCAAAGTCTGTTGAGTTAACAAACTGGGTAACACCTGCTAATGAAAACTCAAATTGCTCTGGTAAAAATTTAGCATTGTTCTTAGCTATTAACTTAAACTCTTGTCCTTGAGAAAAGTGTAATCTTTTGTGTATTGCAGAAAACGACTTACTACCTTGTTCTATCAAAGCAACTGTTGAACCTACTGGTGCATTTGGATTGACATCACCAACATTTAAATCTGCAGTAGATGCAAACCTTTGACCTGCTTGCACGATTGCATTCATTAACTGAAACAAAGTACCTGATGGCTCTTTGAATGGTAATGGCATAATAGCTTTATTTACATCATCTACTGTAGCATCCAAGTCTGCAAACTCACCGGGATTGACTTGTAGCTCACCACCTGTGACACGACCTTTTAATTTAAATCCACCTTGCATATTTGCAAAAGCCGCGCTGTCCAGTAGTGCTCTCAATGAGCCAGTAGCCGCCTTACCTAATCCACCTATCAGATGATATAATCCAAAACCATAAAATCCTGTACCGGGCAAGAACCTGTAAGACACAAAGTAATCCTGTCTGAGTTTCTTTTCATCCTCTTCTTGCCAGTTTCTTCTAACTGCAACTATTTTTTGACTATCATAATCAATCGTTACGACATATGGAAAAGCTACAACATCATCATTGTCTTCGTTATCTGTATATCCATCAATGCCATCAAAACTTTCGTAAACATGCATTTCTATTAAAGTTACTGTCTCATTATATTCATTATCTTGATAAGTAGACACACCTTCAATATCAGAGCCAATATCTCCTGCAGGGTCTTCTTCACTGCCTATATATTTTATAGGTAGATAAAAACCACTCTCAACATATTTGTTATAGTCGTTTCTAGGTATTCTAATTATATGAGAATATCTTGACGAAGTTTGTAAATCTTTACTGTCTGGAGATACAACAAAATCCTCAGCTTTTACAAACTGTGAGCATTGTCTATCTAAATTTGTATCATAATATACTTTTTTAAAGGCATGACCTATCAATGGCAACTGAAACAGCATTGTGTCTAAATCTGGAAAATACTCAGGCATCTGCTGAGTTATCTGGTAGTTCATGTAATCACGAACTCTTCTTGCTTGGTCTTCAAGCTCTTCAGTAGGTTCTCCAACTATAGTTGTTTTTACCGGCCCTCCAGATGGATATAATTCTGCAATAGCCTTTGCATTGAATTGAGTAGCCGCCTCAGCAATCATAGGATGTACAACAGTAGACAAACCCCTTGTTGCTCTTTGCTCTTCTTCTTCTGACATTCCACCATCAGGCTCAAGTGTTTCAAGACCTTGCTTGTATCGTTCTTCCCATTCACTTCTAGCCTCTTTGTCACTTTCAAATGCCTCTAACAACATCTGAGCTTTTCTGGCTGATTCAGTTTCATCAAGTTCTTCTGCTATATTGCTATCATGCTCTGATACAACCTCAACAACATCATCTAATGATTTATCACCTATTAGAACATCATCATTCTCTATCTCTTCTACTTCAAGATTATCTGCAGGAGCACCTTCTTGAAAAGGTATTACATTGGGTTCTTTAGCCATATTTCTTCCTTAGTAATTCAATCTCATTAGTTAAATTTTTTATTTCCCTTTGAGCACTGTTATGTACAGAATTTACATTAGCATGATTAAACCAACCTGTAACAATATATTTTTCATAATTTGAAACTACACCTCTATGAGTATGTGTAAAGTCAGTCGGCCATATTAGGGATAATCCTTTTTTAGCATTAACTTTAAAATCAGGATAAAATTTAAATTCTGTACCACCTCCATCTGGTATATCATTGAGATAAGTCATGAATACCAAAGACCTTTGATTTGTTTGTTCTCTATCTCTTTCACAATGCCATGCCTTAAAACCTCCACCAGAAGGGTAGTATTGTATATTAAATAATTCAGCAATGTCTGTCAGGTGGTTAGCTTCTGGATATCTTTTAAAATAAAGCTCAACACCATCTTTCATACAATGCAGGTAATCGTTTATTATTGGTATATTTGTATCTGGCTGTATGCTTAAATCTATACCTTGTTTTACATCTGTAGACCAACCAGACTCAGTTGTATCAATTTTATTATATTTAGTTGTTTTAAAATAATTAATTAATTCATCACAAATATCAGTTGGTATTTGAAATGGCATAATAAAACTTTCAATATTTTTTTTTACAATTTCTAAATTAACCATATAATGTTAATCTCTTTCTCTCTACGACTTCGTCTTCCTCTAAATCAGTAGAATGTGTAATAAACCAACCTTTTCTCAACCTTAACCAAGCTTGAGTACATGTGTCAACTATATCATCATTATCTCCAGTTGGAAAGGCAGAACATATATCAATTAAATTCTTTGCCCACTTTTTACCTTCAGGATAGAAAACACGACCATCTTCAAGTAAAGCAGAACATGCATGTGCTCTAGCTTGTTTATCTCTATCTGGCATATACTCAAGCACTGGTATACCTGCCATTCTTAAATCTTGCAATAGACTTTGACCACTTGCTTTCTTTTCTATCAGAACAACATCTGGCTCATAATCTTCATAAGCTTCTTGTGCTATTCGTCTAAGGTCAGGGTATGAAACCCTATCATACCACATATCAACAACGATTGTATTATAATATCCATTTTGCTTAAAAACTCCCCATGTTGTTCTAGCTGAGTAACTAGATGCGTCTTTTGTTGAATAAGCTGTATCATATGATTGTATAAGGTATTCTATGATAGGCAATTTATTTTCTGTCCAAGGTTGCCACCATTCAGCTTTTAATATACCACCTCCTTTAGGCATTGGTCTTTGTTGTAACTGTCCTGATGCTCCATAACTGCCTAATGCTACCTCAAGATTAGTTAAAGTCTTTTCGTCTATTCTTTCTGCCCATAGAAGCTCACCCTCTTCTTTTCTTGGGTCTACAAAACCTAAACTAGACTTTACAGGTGTAGGATGATTAGGCTCATATCTTGCAGGTAAGCATAAGTGTTCCCATTCATCATACTCATTAGCCAGTATGTGACCTGTCAAATCATTCTCATGTACTCTTTGCATTATAATTACAAAAGCACCATTCTTAGGGTCATTTAATCTTGTCTGCATAGCCTGATTCCACCAATCAAGCACACCTTCTCTAACTGTTCCTGATTCTGCTTCTCTAACATTATGAGGGTCATCTACCAGTATGATATCACCACCCTCACCAGTAAGTGCTCCATCTACTGATGTAGCAAGCCTGATACCTGTTTTATCATTTTCAAATCTTTGCTTTTGGTTTTGGTCTGAAGTAAGTTCAAACATCTCTCCAAAGTAACTTTTATACCATGGGCTTTCTATCAGCCTCCTACACTTAACACTATCTCTGATTGACAATGACAATGCATAACTGGCAAAAAGAAACTTCTTACTGGGTTCAAGTGTCCAAGTCCATGCAGGTAAAGCAACAGACACTGATATAGATTTCATGTGTCTTGGTGGTATATTTATAATTAATCTTTTGATATCTCCATGAACAACTGCTTGCAGATGGTCTGATATGGCATCTATGTGCCAGTTATCATAAAAATATCTATTTGGCTCTATCGTTGACCAAGCTTGCTTGATGAATAGGCTCAATGACCTCCTCATCTTCTCTGCTTGTATCTGCGTCAACGACGGCATATTTAAGTGCTCTTTCAATAGTGTTGAGTTCATTATCTGATAGTCTACTTAAATCAAGTACCTTTCTTTCTTCAATTTTAATGTCCTGAGATATCTCTGTTCTCTCTGTTTGTCCTAATAACTGCTTACCTAGCCAGATAGCCATTGTAGGATTGCCATCATTCATAATCTGTATTTGCTGTCTTCTCAGGGATATTTTACCATCTGCTCTGCCTCTATCTATAGTTGCCCTGACCTTTTTATCATTTGTATATTTGTCTTCTAATGTTCTCAATGGTATATCAAAAAAGTGTGCAATCTCTGGCATAGTACAATTCAAAGATGATAATTTTTCTAATTCATGTAAATCTAGCTCTGTTTTTGGTCTTCCTACTTTTTTCAATGGTTTTTTAGTTATTTTTCTTTGTTTAGGCAACACTACCTCCCGTATGCAAACTTTCTCTTTCATCAAACGCATATTTGCTGTATTCACCATCTGCGTTTACATAATGCAAGAATACATGAGAACTAAACTCCATAGGACAAGGTTTTCTATAATGTTCTTGTTCGATACCTTTGTAAATCACACCTTCACCAATTTTTAACTTATAAGGTTTTTCATCTATAAAAATTTCCCAAGGTGTTTCTGGCTCAGAACTTCCTAACTGAATTGTTACACTGTACTCACAAGATTCTCTATCCACATGTTTTTTTAAATCATTACCCTTAAAATATCTTCTATAGTATGAATAAGTTGGTATTAGCTTTACACCACATTCATCTTCAATACTTGGTTGTAAAAGTAATAACAAAGTCTCAAAAACATCATCTGCATAAACACCCATAGCGTTACCTTCTAAACTTGTGTCCAGATTTCTTTTACCTAGTATCTTGCTATGTGTACTTAAATAACTTACTAAATCTTTAGGTAATTTAAATTTATGGTTTTTCATTTTTGCCTACATAAGTTTCACAAACTTTTTTCTCTCTCTCAGAGAGTTTTCTTTTACTTGCTATTTGTATACCCATAAAAGAACTAACTCTTTTTTTAACTTCTTGTATCTTTTGTAAATCAGTTAATTTTTTCATACTTTCCAACACTCTCTCTAGGCAAGTAAACCTCTACATATGAATTACATTCTGGGCATGATAAATTTGTTACTATCAAATACTCCTCATCATCTTCAAGGTCATGGTCACCTCCCCAAATTAACTCATGTTTACAATGCCAACAATTCACTTCCTTTTCATTCTTTCATTTATATATTTCTGATAAAAATAATTACTGAGCTTGCTAAATATTCCATGTAATTTTAAATAAAATCGTTCCATCTTTTTTATATACCACGAAAATTATATCTTTACTAGCTCTATCCCATGGTCATTAACACCATCTTTTATATGTATATTTTTCTTTTTTATTAGTTTGTTTTTCTTAAATGGTGAGTAATCTACAAAGTGATGATGCCTATTAAATCTATCTGAAAGCTCAACTAAATCAGGATGCATATCTTTAAGCATTTGTGATTTGTTTTTAGTACCTTCTTCATCATAGAACTCATCAGTATTACCACCCTTCATTTTAGTTGTTGTTTTCTTATCCTGTAGAAAAGCATTCATCTGTATAGTGCATAGACCAGACTTTAGTATTCTTAATGATAAATCTGTATCCTCATTATATCTACCTCTCCATCTAAAAGGTATATCGTTCTTAATAAGTAAACAGCTATATATCCTAGTATTCAATGTATAAGGTGGTCTTAAATTTTTTGTAGGTATAAATTTATCATATTGAAATCCTGCCTGAGCTAAGTTCTCATATCTCTCTACAAACTTCTCAGTGAGTGAAAAGACAAATCCATTCTCACACCATATCTGCATATTCTGATTAAACCTTCTGAAACCATCTATGTTATCATCTAGTACCCAATGATAATCAAAGCCCTCTTCAATACTATGTTCCCAAGCAAAGTTTCTAGCACTGCCCGGTCCAACTCTAGGGTCATCATCTTTCCAGAATGTATCATATTCTTCTTGATATCTTTTAGGTAATATCAATACGTTTTCTTTGCCTACAAGATTACAATACTGTTGATACTCCTGCTCCTCTACAACCATCTTGAATGGTACACCCATTCTAATTAAAGCTCTTGATGTTGGGTTAATATCATATCTACCTTTACTAACAATGTAGATAGGATACTTTGGGTTCATCTGTTCTTTACTTTTATATCTATAAAATCTTGGCTGTTCATTATGTGGAAACCAAGCTTGCTTTTTTGTTAGTGATTGTTCTCCATCAAATACTTTAGCTCCATCATATCCATGCTCACTAATTATATTTTTAAATCTTTGGAAGTCTTCTTCATTCCTGAATTTAAATGTAGCTGTAATTTTTGGGTCAGCCTCCTGCCAGTTGTGATACTCTGGCATATCCCTCCACTCCTCTTCCCAATCATAAGGAATAGGAAATAACTTATCTTGTAAATCTTCTTTCTCTGGGTTCTTCAACATGTCATCCTCCAAACATATCTAATTGTTTTTCTTCCTCTAATTCAAATATCTTTTCGTCTAATGGTTTAGTTTGTCTTAAAAGTTCATAAGCTTTTGGATTTACTTCTTTAACCTTTGCCATCAACTCTTCATATCTAGCATCAACTAACTTCTGCTGTTCATCAGTTAATCCATTGTCATATAACTTACTCATATTTTGACAGCCTTTTACAGTTACATCTTGATTTAAAACCATATCCCCAAAATGGAAACCAAATGTACTCATTACAGTTGTAACATTGTAATGATTTATTATATGGAGCTTTAATTTTAACTGTATATTTAATTACCTTACTCATAGCATCTAGTCCTGTAATTAAATGCAAACTCACATTGACCTATCTCACCATAAATACCTTGCTCTCTAATTTTTCTGGTGATTATTTTTGTAGAATTGTTCTCAAAGTCTCTATGAATAACTAATCCTACATCACACATGTTTGCCCAATGTGCTGAACCACTAACCTGATAAAGGTCTGGTGGTGGTAAAACACCTGCGTCATTTCTATGTAGCTTATGAGGATGTGCTACCATCCAGACTACTACCTGATGATTTCTTGCAAACTTTTGACACTTTGCAATGATATCTCTGATGTGTTCATCCTCTCTTTTGCCCACATCTCTAGTTGCTGAAACCTGATTAAATGGGTCAATAACTATACCTTTTACACCATATCTTTGTTTAGCTGATTTAGCTTTTTGTAATATATAATCAATAGTTGGTATGTCCTCTGATGTTTCTAAAAACTTAAAATGTGCATCCAGAAAGTCCATGCCTGCATTAAGTTCAAGTTGGTTTATTCTTTCATACACACCAATATCAAATGGCTTCCTACATCTTTTTTCAAGCAACCTTCTTAAATGGTTTTTAGTTGAATGCTCTGGTGAAAATACAAAGAACTTCCAATGCTGTTGCTCTGCCAAATTCATAAGTATTTGGTCTAAGAAATTTGATTTACCATGATTAGGTATTCCAGTAACAAGATTAAATGTACTGGGCATAACCTTATAAATGTCATCTAACTTTTCAAAACCAGTTGAAATAGCTTTCTGTTCATTTCCTTCATACATATCTTGTATTTGGTCTTTGTATTCTCTAGCTGTATGAACATCTTGTATTGGAAAGTCTTTTGCCTGAAGTATACATTTTCTCAAAGCATCATTACCAAGAGCAATTAAAACTTCATTTGCATCCTTTAGTTGTTTACCATTATGTTCAGGAAAATGGACAACTTTACATATATCCCTGCCAAATCTGTGCAACAACTCAAGTTTAAGGGAGTTTCCTGCCTCATCATTATCTGTGGCTATGACTACCTCTTCAGCTTCAAATATCCATTGAGATTTTTCAAACGCAGAGAATCTTTTATCATGCATATCAAACTTGGCTGTTTTAGGTGCACCATCTGGCAATGAAACTACATTGTGAAATCCAATCTCCATCAAAGATAAAACATCCATTTCACCTTCAACAAAGATAACCTTTTTCATATCCCAGATTTCTTTTAAGTTATCAACATTGTACAAAGTTTTTATTGCATTTTTTTCCTGATAAAATCTTTTTTCTTTTGTCCTATGCTTAACATTTACAATGTCACCATCTAAATAATATGGGAAACATAGTGTGCCATTTGCAGAATATATACCCATCTTGGCATAAGTAGTTGGACTAATTCTTCTGCCATTCAGCCAATTATGAGCCTCTTGAGATAGCTCTCTTTCTTTTGGAACAAAAGGTACAACATTTTTTGCTTGTACTGGTTTTGGTTTATAATCATTGCCTCTAACATTTTCATGTACAGAACCTTTCCATTCACAATGATGGCAATGCCATACAGCCAAATCATTTTCTATATTTATAGAAAGACATGGCTCTCTTTTGTTTCTTCTTGTGTGTGAACACTTTGGACAAATAACTTTTTGTTGCCCATAATCAGTATCAACTCTGATACCTTCTTGTAATAGTTTTTCTCTAATTTGCATCTTTACCCCACTAATTGATTTAAGTTTGGTTTAACTTCAGGAGATTCTGTCTCTGTCTCCCACCTTCTTTGATTAAGCCATGTTGTAAAATGTGGTATGAACTTTAAGTCTTTGTTCTTATTAAGTTTATTATATTTTTCAACATGATTAAACAAATCTTTTTTTATAATTATACAATCTTTCTCAGTAATTTTAATCCATATTTCATAAGCTTTTTTCTTAGAACCATCTTTTCTTGGATACGCATTCCAGACTTTTAAAAAGTCTTGGCAGTATATATGGTTATTATTATTGGTTACATGGGGTTTCACTCTGACACCACCCCCAGTATCAGGCTGAACCCCATGGGTGTCAGTCTGAACCCCTACCTGTAAGTGATACATATTACTGGTCTGTCTTTTTGCATCACCCAAAAATGTTTCAAATCTATTTTCTATAGATATAAAATTATTATTAACTAAATCCTTCAGGCATCTTTTAACTGTAGACTCAGACAATTCAGTAAACTGCATAATAGTTTTAATACTTGGAAAACATTTATTTTCATCATCACAAAAGTTTGCCAATGCAGTCAAAACAAATTTTCTTGGTGAGCTACCAACCTTTTGTTTACTTGCCCATGAAAGTGCAACCCAACTCATAGTATTTCACTTATAATGATAGGTGGATTGTATGTAGCTAAAATCTTTTTTCGCAACATATAGTCTCTGGTTTTTGTAATTTTTGATTTTACATCCTCAACTACTTCTTCACCATCAGCATTTTTGTATTTAAAATCAGCAGTATATCTGCCAATCTTAATCCCATTTACTAACAATGGAAAGACAGGATGTGTCTCTAAATCGTATATTAATTTCTTCATTTGCATCTCTTCTAAAATTAAATATCTTTGTAATTCTTTTTTACTGTCGAACTTTATCCCTTTGTAAAATTGTTTCTTGTTTCTGTATTTGTTCATCATACAAATCTTGACCTGTAACCTTGTTGTCTGTAAAGACAAAAATCTTTTTGGCATCTTGCCATCTTGGTAATCTTTCGCCCCTGCTCCAAGCTTCTACAGTTCTACACTTGATGCCTATAGCATTAGCAAAAGTTTTTGAATTAAATCCATTTGATTTTATAAATTGTTTTAATCTCATGCAATAACATATAAAATAATTTTTTTTAGTTGTAAACACTTTTTGTGTTGACATATTAATTTTTATCATTAAATGTTAATGCAAGGTAAGATTGTAGCCAAGTAGCTAGGCAATATGAGTAGATTAAGTTGTGAAAGTTTGTTTAGCTACTTACTCAGGTAACCTGAGAGAAGTAACTAATCTCTCAGGTTATCATTAAGAAGAAAGAAGAACGAAGAATGAAAAGTAACAATCCATTTTTTAATCACGATATTTTTTGGCTTTCACATAGTTCCATGTCAACATGGATACAAAGCCCATCCAAATACATTGCAGAAAAATTATTTAGGATAAGTGGCGATTCGTCAGCTTCAATGCATAGAGGCACATCAATAGAACATGCTTTGGCTCAAAGATACTATGATGGTATCTATGACCAAGATGTAGCTGAAAGTAAATTTAATGAACTTTGTAATTTTGGTGGTGTTGATTTTGGTGATGCCAAAAGACACAAAGAAAATATTGAACTCAAAAATTATGGTTCAGTTGTAAATAGAAACTTTAAGTATGAAGATTTAGAAGCTTATCAGGAAAAGGTTGAGATACAATTAGAAGACCTGCCAATACCAATCATAGGTTACATTGACTTTGTTTTTGCTGATACAGTTGTAGATTTAAAAACAACAGCACGAATGCCAAGTAAAGCTTCAGCATCAAATAAGAGACAACTGTCTATTTATGCAATGCATTACAAAGATAAAAAGTCAGAAGTATTTTATGCTAGTCCAAAAGAACATAAAATATTTGAAATAACCAAACAAGATATAGAGATTTACCAGAAGCAAGTAAGATACATTGCTATGAGTATAATGAAATTCTTATCTATCAGTAGTGATAAAGAAGAATTAGCTTCCATGGTTTTGCCTGATGTAGACGATTGGAAGTGGTCAGAAGAAATGATTAACGAAGTAAAAGATAAAGTTCAAGCATGGAAAGGAATATTATGAAGAACGAAGAAAAGGTGGTTACTAACCAAACTATTGTAGATGAAGGTATGCCAGAAGGTATGCCAAAAAACATAACTCAAGCTTTTAATAAGTTTCAGGATTTAAACATCACAGCATTGAAGGATAAAAGTAATCCTTATTTTAAATCAACATACGCTGATTTAACCTCAGTAATAAATGCAGTAAATCAAGGAACACAATTTGGTTTGAAATTTAATCAATTTGTTGAGTTTGAAACTCATCTAGTTACTAAATCAAGAGAAGACATTATGAAAGATGGAACTAAATCAATTACAACTGCTCAAGTTCTTGAAAGAGATATTTGGGTTAGAACTGTAGTAAATCATATTCTTCTTGGTGTGGTTGAATGTAGAGTTCCAGTTCTTATAAAAGGCTCTGATAAAGATGACCCACAGAAAATGGGTTCTGCAATAACTTATGCCAAAAGATATGGTCTACAATCAATATATGGTTTAGGTCAGGATGATGATGGTAATTTAGCTAGTGGAAAGGAAAATACAAATGGACAAAAGTAAAACATACAACAATACCAATAGTGGTGTTTTGTGGGCAATACCTAAGAAAAAGGATGGCAAGCCTGAGTTTAGTCTTATACAACAAGGCAAACTAAACATTGATGGCAATGAGATGCGAATCGTGGGTATATCTAGGTTTAACAAAGATGGAGAACGTATGGTTGGTATTTATCGTGAGATAGGTACAATCAAAAAAAATAACTTGAAGTCTGGAGAAAAAGACCCAGATGCGAAAGGTGTTGTTAATAATATTGTTGATAATGGTGGATATACTATTTCAGCTTGGAAGGAAGAATATGGCAATGGTGAAGAAAAAAATAACTACACTAGCCTAAAAGTAAGAGCTTTTGATAGTGCTCAACCTGATAGTAACAAAAATAAATACACCCCATCTGATAAAGGTATCTACAATGATATTGATACATCAAATTTAGATACTGATGAAATACCATTTTAAGGAGGAATAGATGCAAATTAAAGATATAATTTTAAAAGATGTTAAATCACACTCAAGCAGTAGTAAGTCTGATGCTCCACCTGAAGCAAAAAATCTTACACAAGATGAAAACATAAAAAGACATTTGGAGGGATTAAATTTAATTACACCTTTATATGCCTTGAATGTTTTTGGTTGTTTCAGGCTTAGTGCAGTAATTCATAGGCTAAGACAAGAGGGTATGGATATTGTTACAGAGTTTGTAACATTTGGTAACAAAACATTTGCTTGTTACATGTTAAAACAAAGACATGAAGAAATCCAAGAAGAAGCAAGCTAGTAACAAACCATTTATGGAATATGTTGCAAAACATAATTGCTGTCTTATGTCTCATTCTTCAGATACAGTATCATCAAGTTGTGGAGGTGGTGTTCAAGCACATCACCTTCTTAAACCTTGGGATGGATTTAGAGGAATGGGAATGAGAGCCAGAGATAATAACTGTGTGCCATTGTGTTACAAACATCACGCACTTTTACATGATAAATATGGTAATGAAGATAAGTTCTGGACTTTATTTAATTTACCAGAGAATTATGGTCGTGGTGTTTCTCAAATGCTTTGGCACAATTTTAATTATGGAGAGCCTGATGGAGATAGTTAATGAAAATGATATTCACAAAGCTATGGATTGGCTACAAAAGAGTGCAGTTGAATGTGCAAAAGATAGAGCTAATTTAGATTATTTAAATGCTTTTACAAAGCCACTCAGAGCTAAACTTATGCAAAAGTATAGTGACCTGCCCATATCAGCACAAACTAGAGAAGCTGAAGCACATGAGGATTATATTCAACATTTGAAAGCAGTTAAGATTGCTTCAGAAAAACATTATAAGAATCAATTTTTTAGAGAAACAGCTTTAGCTAAAATAGAAATCTGGAGAACCCAGAATGCAAATTTTCGTGCAATGAAAATATAATGTCTTACTTAATTAAAAGACTTACTTATTTGTTTGTTGTCGATAGCAAGAGAGGATATGAAACAGAGCAGGTGTTAGAAGGTGATGATGGATTACCTATAACTTTTAAAACTGAACGACAAGCAGAAAAATATATTCTCAAAAATTTTGAGAATACTGACCATTTTTTTATAGAAAAATTTATAAACATAAAAAAATAATTTGACATCACGAATTGTGTAACTATATATTTATATATATAAAACTTTTTCGTGGGAGAAAATTATGAACGATTTAATAAATGATATAAATATTTTAAAGCAAATCAAAGCAGGCATTGGTGTTTTGCATGATGAAGCTTTAAAGAATTTCATTCAACATCACATCAATGAAAAGCAAGAGGTTGTGGAAGCTTTTGAAAAGACTGCACCAATGCACATTCAAGAATTATGTGAAACTATCAAGGGAGGTAAATAATGGGAATGAGTAATTTTTTAGAGCAACAAGGTAATAAGTTCCTTGATGTAGAAGTACCAAAGATAGTTGCCAACTCTGACCACATTGAGGAGGCAATAGGCAAGTCCTATGAGCTTTATAAATCGCAATACTCTGGATGTCCTAATCTAAGTCATTGTGGTTTTAATGATGTAATTATAGAAATTTATAATAAATTTTGGGAGAAGTATAATGACTAAACCAATCTTATGTTCAGAGATAATCTCAGGATTATCTCAACCAAAAAGAGCAATAGCCCTCTATCAAGGAGGGTCTATTGCAGATGCCAAGATTAGAGAAAAGCAACTTGAGCTAATTAATGCCAAGAAGTTTGTTATCACTAATTCAATAGTTGAAAAGGCTTATGAGATTTCAACTCAAAAACCATCAGTTATGTTGGAAATGTTAGATAATTTACATATGCCATTTGATAATGTTTGGATTGAATGGGATGAATTAGCTAGGCAGGAGTATGTAAAAAAATATTGGGAAGGAAAGCCTGATAGAGAATATCCATCTGATATTAATGATTATCCTGACAAGCTTGGCTATCACATTAAAAACTTTACTGACCCTATTGGTGATAATTATAACTTGTACGAATCATGGTATTTTATTGATGAGAGAACAAAGAAAGACCCAAGAAAAGAATTTGATGCAGATGCTTTTAACAAAGCTTTTATCAATAAATTTTACACAACTAGCATGTGTGCAGTAATTAGAAATCACACACCAAGTTTTAAGGATGAGATGGCAAAGCAGATGCAACTCAAAGAGTTTCCTCAAGAGTGGCTTAATGAGATGTCTGAGAGTGCAATGAAAATAAAATCTTTAGGTGTTGGCTCTAAATTATTATCAGGTTGGTATTTGATGCAGTATATGCCTCCTAAGTTTTTTAAAAAATTTAATGTAGAAACTGCAGATAGAAACAACTTGCAAATAGATATGAATAGGGCAAGAGACCTTATTGCTTATGAAAACAACCATGAGTGGAATTGCTACAAAGAGATATGTTACAGAATATCTCCTGCTCAATCTTCAGCTATGCATTGGCAAATACCAAAAGGTCATTTTGAAAAAGGTTATAGTAAAGATGAAATGACTTTTCATGAGGAACAATGGATGACAAGTTGTGAAGGTGATGCCAGATTTTTAATATCTTTATTTTCAATCATTAATCAAAATTTACATGAGCAAAGAGTGGTTCAGCCTGATAGTAAGATTGTTCATACTAAGCTTGGAAGAAGAGTGCCTAGAAATGAATATAAAGTTCTGGACATTAATTTATCCAACAATCAGGTCAGAAAAGTAATTAGGTCTAAATTCGTTGGTAAAGGCAACCCTAAGAGGCAACACGATAGAAGAGGTCACTTTAGACACTTTCGTGATGAAAACGGCTCTGTGGTCAAAAAAACATGGGTTAAAGACTGTGTTGTTGGCAAGAAAGAGTTAGGCATTGTGCAAAAAGATTATAACTTAAAATAATTACACAATAAGTGTTGACTTATGGTTTTTTATAATTATATAATTTTATATATATAAAAACGGGAGAAAATTATGACAAATGTTTATTCAATAGGTAGTGGCAGACAAAACAAAATGTTCTGCCTTTACATTACTTTTACAGAGTATAGGTCATATGGTTGTTTTGAGAAAACTCATCATGTAGCTAATCTTTCAACTGATTACCAAAAAGCAGTTGCTAAGGCAAAATCAATATTTAAGGAATACAAGGACAATTCTAAACTTGTTATTCAAGAAGAGTGGGAGCTAAATGAAATAAAAAGAGATGGTACTTCAGAGCAAAAAAATACACATACATATGAAAGATGCCCTTATGTAGCTGAAAAAGAAACTCAAATATTTCCATTATCTAAAAAGGTTGGTGCTAAAGGTGATAAGGTTCAGCTTAACTTAGGTGTAACTGATGCTTTTAGTTTTCGTAGCAGATTTGGTAGTTCAAGATGCATTAAGTTTGTTGACGCAAACCATAATGAGTACATAACATTTAGCACATCAAATTTTGCTTACTCTTTAGATGAAGGTGACACAGTTTTTTGTGAAGCAGAGATTGGTGGTCACAAAAAAGATTATGCTGAAGATTTAAGAGAATATTTTGTAACAACTCTGAAAAGAGTTAAGTTTGCAAAACAAGTGAAGGAAGCATCATAATGATGCTTCCCCCTAACCTAACGGAGGATGTCAGGTCATTCTCCTTGTATCATAAATTAAAAAAGGAGACAAATATGTTAGATACAAAATTTTATAAAGAAGAAATGGAAAAATTAAATTTTCCTATCTCTATCAAAGAGATACCTACAATCCCTAGAGAAATGGCTCAGAAGATTGTAAGGACTGATACTGATGATGCTTTAGGTATTATCAAGTCAAAGTACAGACCTATCAATCATGTTGATGCTTTTGATGGTGCTTTACAAAAAATAAAGCAAGCAGGTATTTCTTTTAATAATGCAGAAATGAAATTGGATTCATTTGAGAATGGAGCAATGGCTAAAATGGAAGTGGTTTTCAAAGACCATAATACTAAAATTGGTAAGCATGATTTATCTTTGAAATATGTTGCTAGAAATAGTTACAATGGTAAATGGAAGTTTCAGGCATTTTTTGGTTGGTTAAATCATGTTTGCTTCAATACATTAGTATCTGGTCAGAAGTTAGCTTATACTGCTAGTAAGCACACTAAGTCTTTTGATATTGAGCAATCAAATAAGAAGATACAATCTGCTGTCAAATCTGTTACTGATGAAACAGAAAGATTTAACAGATGGTGGGATACTAAAGTTGAAGATGACTATGTTGCAGATATGTTTAGCAAAACTATTGCCAAGCAAAAATTATCTGCAGGTTCTAGGTTAGCAGGTGTAAATCAAATCAATAAGAAGCAGTTATCTGTTCTTATGGGTTTATACAACGAAGAAGTCACACAAATTCATGGTCAGGGTGATTATGGCAGAAATAATGCTAAAGGCTCTCTATGGTGTGCATATCAATCAGCAACTGCATGGTCTACTCATCTTAATGACATTCAAAAGGATGAGACCAAAAAGTATATGGTTGAGCAAGACAGACAGAGTTCAGTTGTAGATATGATTAACTCTGCTGAGTGGAAAAAATTAGAAAAAGTTTAGGAGGATATTATGAAACTTTTATACATATTATTAATATTGGGTGTTACTGCTTGTAGCACCCAACCACAAAAAGAAGTTATGATTGGAAGGGTTATACCTGAAGGCAAAAAGATAGAGTTGCCAGAAGGACATGCTAAACTCATACATGATAAGGAAATATTCCAAATGACAAGACAAGAAACAGTAAACGCTATTCAGGATTGTCATTCTGCAGGATTAAGAGCAGTTATGTATCATGGAAGAATAAAAGCAAATGGAAGGTATGTACCTATAGTTGTGCAGGTCTTATGTGCACCAAAGATAAAACTAAACTAAAGAAAAGGGGAGCTATAAACTCCCCTTCTCAGATGCAAATTTTTATTAATAAGAAGTTTTTACGCTTCCTAAGAACATTATCACACAATTTGTTACAATACAAACTAAAAGGAGGATAGAGTGACAGAAAACGAATATTACATAAAAATAAGATTATATGATAATTTGCCTGATATGCCTAGACATGGTGAATATGTTGGCTTGATTATAAAGGCAGATAGTGAAGAAGAAGTTAGAATGGTAATTAGTGACCATCATAAAATTACTGCATTGACGCTTATGGATTAATAATGTTAAATACAAAATGATATAATTTAACAAAATCTACCTATTTGAAGATTGAATTATATCTTGTAAAGATGGTTTGGTCTCTATAAGAAAAATTCATTTTTTTCTCCCACCACCACTCACATAGGCACATGAAGGATAGAGATAAGTGTGCCACAATTTTAAGTTTTTAACCTATAACCTAATAAATACTCACACTTTTCTCGAAGAGATATTAAACCTCTGGGTTTGTTTTTTTCACGTTCTGTAAAGTAATCTATTAAATATACAACTAATTTAAGTTGATTCTCATTGAGCTTCATCTTCTTTAGTTCGTCTATATCTAAAATTATTTGTCTTGGCATTATTGTACTATTTCAGTAATTGTATTTTCTTTTATAAACCAAGAATATTTATCTCCATCACTTATTCTAATAACTTTTACTCTTTTTGGAGTGAACCCAACAATTTGAAATAACTCTTTAGTATGCCAAAAAGAATTTGTTTTTATTACTTGACCAATTTTTAAATTTTTTCTTTCCATAATAATTAATATAATAATAAATCCTGGGAAATCAAGTACTTAAATAAAAAAGTTAATTTAAAATATTATTTTATGAATTTTTGTTTTTCCATAAATAAATTAGTAATGCAAAAAAACCAAAAATGGTTAAGGTAAGCACAATAATAGCAATGACATTTATGAATTTTTGTATAGCTTCCTTCTTTTTATAAATCATCTCAGCCCTGTCCTTACGAATTTTTCCTTCCATAGCCAGTAGCTCATTCCATGCTGACATGCCGTATGTAAAAATTAAAAATTGTTTTAGCTCTGCTCTTTGTTGTTCAAGTTTTTTCTTAGCCGCAAACGCTTCTATGGCTTGTTGTTCGATAGAACCTGAAAACATAAGCTTTTTAAACAAAGGTGGGTTTTTAGCTTGCTTCTCTGCTTGGTCAACATCTGATACGGCAGACATCCATTTTCCAAGCGTTCCCGCCATATCTTGAATATCTTTCCCAACTGCAATGCCACTTTTCAAAGCTGTAAAAGCTTTTGTAGCAATTCCAATAGCCCCTGCAATGGTGAGCGGGTCCATTTATCTCACCAATAGACCAATTAAGAGAACGATTGTTGTTCCTGCAGTTCCAATCATAATGTGTTCTATGCGTTTGATTCGCAAAATTGTTTCTTTCCATCTCTCTGCACATACGGCTTCGTGTGTATCTATTTGTGACTTAACTTCTGTTACTGATGGCTTAGGCATATAATCTAGTATAACTCCCCACATTAATTATTAACTGATTGCATTATTTTATTTTGTGTGCCCTTAGAAGTTCCTGATAAAAATTCCTTTGCAATATTTTCATCCCCACCAAATCCAAATTCCATAGAGCCTTGTGGAGAAATTTCAAAACCTTCTGTAACTGTTCTGGATGTTGGTGCTACACTTAATTTTTGTAGATTTGCTATTTTTCTATCTACAATTCCTAGTAATCTATTTCTAGCATCCATATTAGTAAGTGCATTTTGCAACAACTCAGCATCTTCGTTAATAATAAGTTGTGCTAATTGTTTCATTTCATCATCACTCAAATTGGAAACTTTGTTTGGAAAAAAGAATTTTACTAACCTCATAATAGCAAAAGGGTTCAAACTTGATGCTTCCAAACCAAGCTGTAATGCATCTGATTTAGATAATGTAGGCTTGACTGCATCTTGCCTGCCTAAAGCAGTTGCTGTGATAGAGCCACCTTTAATAGTATTTCTTGCATCTAAAGCACCTGTAGCTATACGAACATTTTTAATTAAACTCTCAAACTCTTCACCTGAAAAAAGTTTTTCCATAGCTTTGTATTCTTGAGAATCTGGGTTTGCTATTCTTCTAAGTATTGCAGGCTTGCCACCTCTTTGAGCTATTTTGGCTCTAATGTTGTTGGCAACTCCTTCTTTAAATGCTTGAAAAAGCTTAGGTTGATTTTGTAATTGTGTAATTTTTTGATTAATCAACACATCAACTTTATCAGGCGAATTTCCTAATAATTTAGAGCCTTCATCAAACTCAACCCTAGATTCTTTTATTGTTCTATAATTAGCTCTTGTTGCTTGTAGCTCTGGAGATATATCATCTAATTTATTTTTTAGTTCATTAGCTAAATCTTTTACACCAGATGCAACTGTAAATTTACCATCTTTTTTAGCCAGACCCTCACCTAAATCTCTTATTACTCTATAGGCATTTTCTGCCTCTTCTAAAGAGAGGCTTCTATTTAATTCAAATGTACCATCTTTATTTTTTTTGAAGACTGATGGCAAGCCTTTCATTGTGTTTATTAAATTAACATCTTTCGTTAATTGCTTTGGGTTTATCCTATTGACTATACTTAATACTAAATTATCAACTTCTGGATTGTTTAAATCCTTAAACTTTTCAAAAACCTTATTGTATGCATTACTTTCTGCTTTTATTAAGGCTTTTTCACTCATTGTAAATGCCTCTAAAACATTGCCCTCTGGTGCACCTTTTGATAATCCTTTTTGAATTTGAGATATGGCTACATCAGGTTTTTCTTGAACTCTTTTTTCAATGCTGTCTGAAATAATTGCTCCTGCCTTTGGTGCTTTGGCATAAACAGTTCTAATATTTAGAGCCAGTTGGTCACTTATTTCTGGAATAGTCTTGCCTTCTAAAACTCCTTGTATAAGAGATTCTTTACTGACATTAGATGCTTCAGCAATTTCCATAAGTTTGTCTTCAACTCTTTTGCTAAGACCACCAGACTTCTCAAACACTTTTTTTATTGCTGTGCCACCCAAATTAACAGCTTTTGCTACAGTTGGGCTTGCAACTGTGCTGATTGTAGTTTCAATACCTATCTCTACTGGGTTCATATCACCAAAACTAGGTTGGTCACCTATAGCAGTAGTTAATCCTGAAACACCACCATATATAGCTAATCTACCAAAAGATAATGGTGCAGTTGCACCACTAAAAGGCAAGGTAACCAGTACAGGTAAAAAAGCACCTCCTAGTTGATATTTAAATGAACCATCTTTTTGTTTTGCCTGTTCTAAACCAATTCTTATATCCCTAACTATTTCTTCATAGGGTCTGTCTTGAACCAATGATGCTAATTTTGCATAAGCCTCATCTGACCAACCCATCAATGCTCCATCTGCAATAAGTTGAACTCTGTCCATCATTGTAAGACCTGTTTCTACGTTTGCATAATTTTTAGCATACAAATCTTTTAATTGGTCATTTATCTTTGTATCTAATTCACTCATCTTTGTTTTATCTTCACAGAATTAAGGTTATTTGGTATAGGTACTAATTTAAATTTATTTTGTGAAATTTCAGTAAGTATCTGACTAATTATTTTTTTAACTGGTTCATTATCTTTAACATTGTCTGCTTTTAACATGTAAGTAATATCATCTAAAGTAGCGTTTTGATTTACAAACATCTCTTTGAAAGTATCTTTACTTAATGTTTTAGGCAATCTTACTTTAAAATTTTTAGCTCTAACTTTGCTTTCAAATTCAACAGGATTTATCAATATAGATTTTCCATATCCTTCAGGAATTTTAAAAACACCAGTTATTTGTTTTAAAACCCTTTGATTGGAAGTTTTTAAATTTTTTGCCGCATTGTCATATAATCCTATTGCCATGTCTCTAAATGACCTTCTTACACCATCAGTCAAAATACTGCCATCTTTCAACCTGTTAAGATAAGAAAGTAAAAAATCAGCGGGTCCGCCTGTCTGCCGTGCAACTAAAAATTCACCTTCTCTAACAACACTTCTTGGGTCTAACATTTTCATATATGAAAAAATTAGAGAAATATCCGCGGCACCGGGTTTATCTAAAGTATACGCTTTGTCATAAGCTGTAATGATATTTTCTATATTTGGTAATATTTCATTATATCTTGCTACAAATTTATCTTTATTATAGTTGTTTTGAACTTTAAAAAAATTTTCATTTTGTAGCTTATTCATTGGTGGTAAAGCTTTCAATTGTTCTGTGGTTATTTGCAATCCCTTCTGAACTGTGCCTATAATATTATCGTTATCTATAACAACTTCTTCTTCTTTATCGTTTATATTAATTTTATCAACATAGGCATCTGCTGTGGTAAGCCCTGTAACATCAAGAACTTTTTGACCTTTTAATGGACCAGTAATATAAATTTCATCACCAACATTATTAATTGTTGTTTTAGTTTCTGGCTTTACATATGGAAGAATATTAGTTCTTTTAGCAGGAGCTAAGGCATTTAACTCTGAGTTACTTAAATAAATAACATCATATTTTTTAGTGCCCCCAAACTGTGCAAATGATGCGTCATCTTTTTGTAATTCAAATGGCTTTCTAGCTACATTTCCTAGTTTTTGAATTGATGATAATAAAGTAATATTTTGCAAGTCTTTTTTCTCTTGTCTTCTCTCACTTGCCAAGTAATCTTTAACACCCTCTCTCAGACCTGTAAATCCTGCACCTATTGCTGTTGCACCGGGCTTACTTGCCTCCTCACCCATCTTAGAAAAAGCTGATAATAAGGCAAAAGCCTTATCTCTTTCTTCATTTCTTGGTTTAGCAAGTTGTGATAAGATTAAATTTTGTAATGCACCACCAGATAAATCTTGTGTACCTGAGCCTGATGCACCTAAAGCTAATTTAATTATTTCATCTCTAGTTGCCATTTAAGTTCCTAATATCTTATATAGTGCCGCTAGTGACCCTAAGCCACCAATAGTTTGACCATAAATACTTGGCTGTTGCATAAATTGATTACCACTTGCCTGCTGTCTGGTTAAGGTTTCATATGGTATTCCTTGAAGAGCACCCAATGCAAAATTCACCATTTCAAATGGAAATTGCTTTTGTGCTAAAAAATCTTGATATGCTAAATCAAGAGCTTGTTGGTCAAGATTTCTTTCTGCTTCTCCTGCAGTCAAAAGTCCACTAGCTTGCTGTTCTGTTAAAGATTGGGTAAGTGGGGCTAACTGAGACAATGTTTCTGTTGCTCTTAATCTTGATGCTTCATCTGTTTCAAAATCTGCTCTAGCACCTGCTCTGTCTGCATCAAATCTTTGTGAGGCAAAATTAAGTGCATCTCTACCTGCTTGTCTTCTTAAATCTGCACCTGCCCTAGATATTTCTGCATCTGTCATAGCTTCTCTAACACCAAGCCTTGAGCCACCAAAAGCTCCTGCCCTAAGTGCGTCTGCTCTATTTTGATTTTGCCTTAGCTGTCTATCTCTTTCAAGTTGCTCTATTGCAGGGTCAATAGATGTTTGAAAAGTGTCCATATATTGATTGACAGTATCTGCAGTAAAAGGTCCTGTTCCTTCAAATCCTTGACCTAATGTGCCTGCCATTGTTGTTGCATCATCAATAACATCTTGAAAACCTGTGTTATTAGCTAAAAGATTTAATCCTTCTACTTCTCTATCTGTAAATCTTTGTGGTGTTCCATCTGCAGTTGTTCCATATGTGGCTACTCTCTGCCCTTCAAATTTAGGGAACTCACTTTTTGCTAATTCTCTAGCTTGTTCATATAACTCCTTACCCCCTGCCGCTACAAAAGCAGGTAAGGTAGTGCCTTGAACTGTCTCTGAATAACTAGGTAATTCTGTTGCTGATGCTGTACACAACCCACCCATTTAAGCCTCCATATATACTGAACCTGCTCTCACAAAGCCCATCCTTTCAAAAAATTTATCTTTTCTTTTTATATCTCCAGAAAAAACATGTCCTAATCTTAGTTTCATATTAGCTTCTTTTGCTATTTTTATAAAGTCTTGAAGTAATTTTTTACCAATAATACTTTTTCTATAGTCCTTTGCTACATAATACCATGCGTCAGCAATATAGTTTTCATCAGACCACCAATCTTGTGAAACCTGTCCACCAATCGTACCAACAACTTTTTTATCTTTCTCTGCAACCAAGACAACACCTTTATGTAACAACATGTTAATTTTATCTAACATTTTTGCTGTATTTATTTTTGGTGTTTCTATTTCTGTCTCCTTATGCATCATTTGTAGTAAAAAAATTATTGCTGATGTATCTAGCAATGTTGCTTTTCTAACTATCATGTCATGTTTGCCAAAGCACCCATATCTTCTTCTGGCATTCTCTCCTCTGCCATAGCCATGTCTTCTTGAGGCATTTCATCCTGTTCCATAGCCTGTCTTGGCATTTCCTCCTGTGGCATATCTTGCTCAGAATTTTCCATAACTTGCTGTATTAGTGCTCCAAGTTCAGGTAAAAGTTTCATTATTACATTCATAACATCTGGTGTAATAGCCTTGTCCAAAGCTTGTAATTCTTCTGGTGACATCTCTGCTAATCTTGCCATTAAAACAACTTTCATCTGTTCTGATGGCTGTGCAAGTCTTTCTTTAGCTTGCTCTGGCATGTTTATACCCATGTCTTCAAGTGCCATGTTTTTCTCCTTTTTTCCATAAAAATGATATATCTCGCTTTTTTGCAAATATTCCAATTACATAACAAATTGGTTCAAATATATGTCTATATAGTTTACCAAGGTAATCTGGTTTATCAGATTTTCCTAATATGTATTTGATTTCATTACATCTATGTTGAGCAATATGATGCCAAAACTTAACCATCTTACCTTCTCTTAATTTTAAAACTACCCATACTGCCCAAAATTGATAGCCTTTGATATGTCTTGGTGTTAAATACTTAACTGTAAAATCTAAATCTGCAGTAACATCTGAAGGTTTCATTAAGTTTTGCCTTCTTAATTCATTACATATAATCCTGCCAAAAACTTTTGGTACTACTGTTGCACCTATAACAGCACCAACTGGTCCACCTAATGAACCACCAATATATGTTCCTAATCCAGTATCAGCCGCACTTTTAGCCGCATCCATAGGGTCTTCTCCTTGAACTAGCCTAACACCAAAGTCAATGCCTGCAGAAACATAACCTGCTGTTTGATATCGACTATCTGCAAATCTATCCCCTATTCTTTCTGTTATACTTCTTTCTGCCACATCTTTAGAACCAACTGAACCTGCACCAAAATTAGCCTTTTGTTCATATAATTTTTGAGTTTCTGGCTTTAATCCTTCAATAGTTCTATCTGAACTCGTTTGACCACCTACAAATTTACCTTCTACTGTGTCAAATGTTACATCACCTGTTCCCATTTGAAAGGCACTCTTGCCACCTCCTAAATCAATTTTCTTACCTTGGTCATACACATCACCTAATTTAAATAAATCAGCAGTTTCTTTTGTAGCTATTTTTGGGTCATATATAGCGTCTGGATTTGCCTTTAGTATTTTTATTTGGTCATTTGTTAAAGAACTTACAGATGTATCAGGTAATCCAAAACCAATACTTGATTTTAAACCTTCTGATACCTTTTGACCAAAACCAAACCCTGCCGCTTCTAACATAGGGTCACCTAAAGCCATACCTACATTTGTTCCTACAGTCGAACCTAAAGTTCTAGTGGCATCTTTTATTAATTCAGCTTCTATTTGCTCTGGTGTCAAGTATCCTTCAGGCACACCTCGATTTTTTGTTAAATCATTATATTGATTTAAAAGTGATACATCTGAAGGGTTATTAGGATTATATGTTCTTTCACCTGTTTGTATGGTTTTGACCCATTCAAATATAGGCATAGCAGAAGTGCCATATATTTTTTGTATATTTAAATTTTCATCAGGCTTTTGCGTAGCTATCTGATATACACCATATTTAAATAGATTATTATCTTTTTCTTCATCATTAGTTTCATCTAATGTTAAAAGATTGTCTAATGCTCCATTAGGCTCTGCCATTTAACTTATCTCCAGTAAACTAACGATTACATGTAATCTATTAGCATTTGTTGCCTGAGCTTTCAATATCTCACTTTCTTGTATTATAAGTGGTTGTGATAATAATTCAACAGTTTCATTAGCAGATACGGATTTACTTTTATATATAGAAAAAACATTTGCACCACTAGTAAGTGTAAAATTGATTGTATCTCCACTTCCACTATCATCATTGACTAAAATACTTTTAATAACTGTTTGTGTAGCACTAGGACATGTATATATTGTTGTATTGTTTGTTGTGCTTAAATCAACCTTTGCATTTTTAAAATTATTAGCCATATTTTATTCCTCTGGTTTTGGATATTTATTTTTTATAGCTAGAACCTTTGATTTCCAAGCATCTATATCGTGATAAATCATGTCTAATTGTTCTTGCCAATTACCTAATTCTGTTTGATAAGCATTTAATCTGTTTGATAAACATTCATTTAATTTTTTGTTATATGTTGATATATCTTTTTCTGCATTATAATCTGACATATTACTTCCTATGAAACTGTCCATGTGCTATTTGAAAAATCTAATGGTATCATTGCCTCTACTTTCATAACACCTTTAAAAGGACTAGAACCATTTGATGATGATAATGATATAATAATTGTATTTGTGGTCGAGGTATTATAAGAAATAACTGGTGCAAAATTTGCTACATAAGATGAAATTTGTACTGCACTTGTAACACCACCATCATAATAAATTTCTTTTATGTTTATGCCGTTACCAACAGCACCAGTATGACCAGTTGCTATAATTTTAAAATATGCACGAAAACCATTAGCACCAGTTCCAGTAAATCTTGTAATCTCTATGGCTGAACCAACACCATCTATAGAAAATACTTGTGTATTATAATAATTTGAACCATCAGTATTACCATTCATGTGTAATGATGCAGAACCAGTTTGATTTGCTGTACCTTGAATAGCAACAACTTTACTGGTAGTTACATATTGGTCTGGATTTGTATTGTTAATACCAACATTTTCATTTGCATCAATAGTTATTGCAGTTGCATTTGCATCATCATTTATTCCTTGAGATGTAAAATTAGTTAATGTACCTACACCTGTAATATTACCATATGTACCACTTATTCTTGCAGTAGGAACAGTACCACTTCCAAGGTTACTAGCATTTAAAGATGTAAGATTTGAACCATCAAGTGCAGGTAATGTTGCAGGAAACCTTGCATTTGGTATTGTGCCACTTGTTAAATTACTGGCATTAAGGTTAGATAAATCTGCTTCTTCTGCTGTAGAATTGCCATCAAAGAAAAATGCTTTTGCTGTAGCCTCATCTTCTGATGTTGTATTTGTAGCATCAGTTTCAAACTCTTTTTTATTTTGTTGTATCTCTAATGATGTAACTAAATTTTGTAAATACGTCTGTATTTCAATAAATTTTTGTGCATATTGTTCTGGTGTTGCTGGAACACCAATCATTTGTGGTGGTTGTGGCAATCTTATCATCTAACACTATCTACCTGTGCGTTAATTCTAAAGTCACCTAAAGCCCATTCGTCATCTATACCAGAGCTTTCGTATCTTATAGCAATCTGCCTGCCCTTAACCCTTGTGCTAATTTTTTCTGTGTTTTGGACAACATTGAATGGTCCTTTTGTTATTTCTGGTGCATTAGGGTATTTTCTTGATTTAAATTTAACTGCTAGTGTTGTACTGCCAGACATTCTTACATCTGGTACTATTCTATCTATAAGAAATTGTCTTGAGCCATCTGCGTCTACTTCTATCTCTGCACTTTCTATATGACAACTCATTGCATCACCATCAGCATTAGTGCCAACTTCATGTACATACAAATGACCATCAGCATCAAAAGCAAATGGCTCAGTTCTAAAACCTTTAGCATCTGTCCATGTATTTCTATCTAACTCTCCAACTGTCCAAACATTTTCTGCATAATTATATGTTACATAACTGTCTGGCTCTGGATGCTGTGTTGTAGTATTTGCTGTGCTTACATAAAACCATGTTATTTCATTGAATTTTTTATTTTGTCCAACATGTGTTTTATCTATAAAATCAGCATTTAATCTATCAAAAACAAAGTGTTGCACAGGACATGGTAATTTTTGAACAGCACCATTATATATAAAAAAGTTACTTTGACCTATCCAGTAGGCTCTAGCATCTACTACAATAGTTCCCTCTTGTGCAACTGCACCACAATTAACTGCCAACAACCTAAATGAAAATGTAAATGGTGGACCAACAAAGGTCATGCCATATATAGCTTCATCTGTTTGTATTAATGTTTCATCTTTTGATGGTGTGACAGATATGATTTTACTACCAACCTCAAGTCGTTGGTCTCCTGCAGTATTTGTTGCAGTTACAGTAAAATTTGTAAAATCTTCTTGGTCTGAAAATCTAATTAACATAGGGTCAAATTGATTATCTACAGCATTGATTGTGCCTGCAGAAATAACATGTCTATCTGGAAAAGATACACTTGTAATTCTATTTTGTGTTGGAACACCTGAAGCACCTGCTAAGGAAGATACCAGAACTGCCCTAACCCCTTCACCACCTGTTCTTTCCCAATAATATAGTTGACCATTCCTGTTGTTTGCCAATAAATCGTCACCCCATAAATTTAGTGACCATCTTGTTGCATCAAATACCAAGCTGTTTGACGCTATAGTTCTAGGTGTATTCCATGTACCTGCATTCCAAGTACCCACACCCCAACCAGTTGCAGGGTCAGCACTTTCAATCCCCATACTATCACTTGCACCAATAAGATATTTTATATTTAATGTTCCACCACCACCAGATACTGTACTTGATGCATTAGTAGCTGATTCAATACTATATGAGTTAGCATCAATCTTTGTAATCTGATAACCCTCTGGTCTATTTAATGCACCTGCTGTAATACCACCTATGGCACTTGCACTATCTATAACTACAAAATCTCCTGTTTCTGCACCATGACCTGTATCAGCAACAGTAATCGTGGCATCACCACTTGCTGTCGTTAATGGGTTAGATAAATTAGAAGATGTTTTTCTAAGTGGTGTAATATCATGCAAGACATTTTCTTTTATTAGATATAAATGACTTGTTGTGCCTACTGCAATTCTATCAATGCTATCAAAACCTCGCCAATAAATGGCTTTCTTTGGTTTGCCTTGTACTGCAACTGATGTGCTTGGGTCTACTGAATAGTGAAATGACTCTTTTTGCCAACCTCCAAGTTTTTCTGGAAAACCATTTTTAAATCTAACAAGATTGCTATCTACATAAAATGGTCCATCTTTACCTGCAGAATAATCAGTTATGTCTTTAACAACACCGGGTTGTATTTGTACTAATTTTAAAGGCATTTACTCTGTCACTTCTATGGCTTTCATTCTTTTAACTAATCTATCTGCTCGATTTGTTACTTGTGTATACCATTTGCTATCTTTCATTTGATTTGATGCTTCACCATAATCAAAAGCTTCTATAGCCTTTCGCAACTTAACAAATTTGCTTAAACGTGGCTTTCCCATATTAAACATCATATTTGCCAATACTAATTGTGCTTCTTCTGGTAATGCCTGCCAAGCACTAATATTTGTTGTAAATAAATCTTCACATTCTTCTAAAGTAACCTTTATATCTTCATCAAATAATTGTTTTACTCTTTCTTCACTTACCTTTGTGCCAACTGGTTTACCATGTTCTTCATCACTTTCTTTTATAAGATGACCAATCCCGCAAGTTGGCAATCCTAAATGGTCTAAATATATTTCATATTTACAGCCTTCATCTTCAGTAATCTCTTTTCTTAAAACATCTAAATCTACTGATTTTAAATTCATTTTGATAATCTCCTATTTTCTATTACATTACATACTGGACATTTATATACGTCTTTTAATTCTACCTTTTTCATTGCAACTTTGCACCTATCACAAATAATTTTATCATCAAATTTCATTTTGTTAATCCCTTCTGCTTCTCGTATGTCCGCAATCCACCAATTCCTAACATGCCACCAAGAACAGTTAAAAGTGTACCCATATCAAATTCAGGCAAATCTGGTAATTCTAAGCCTGCAACTCCACAAATAAACATTATTAAATCTTTAATTATAAAATGATAGGCAAAAGCAATCGCACATATCCAACCAACTGCAGGCCGCCACCCACCTTTGAATATTGAACCAGATTGTGCTTCAGCTTTGTTGACTTCTATTTGAGCCATAGCAAGTTGTTGAGCATGTTTCTCTGCCATTGTACTTAACTCAAAAGCAATCTTATTCTTAGTGTCTTTGTCCTCTATGAACTTACCTAATAGTTTAGTTGCAGGACCTATTAATGCTTGTATCATATGTTTACCTCAAAACTTTATAAAACAATTTAATGTTAATCTTCCATTATCAATATTATCACCATAATTTAATATTGAACCATGTAATTGTTTACCTGCAAACAAAAATGCAGTATTTTGTACAAATTTTGCAGATTGTGTTTCTTCATTTTTATCATTATAAATTGCTGTGCCAGATTTTAAATTTGTTTCTGATAAATATACAATCATTGTTAAGTCACAAACATCTGTATGTATAAAATCTTTTTGATTATCTTCATTTAATCGTAGATGTAAATGAGCATGCATATTAAATTGATTTCTTGATAATAGTTCATTTTGGCTTTTTGCTCTTAATTCTTTAATAATTAATTGAAATAAAAATTTATTTGTTAGAAACAAAGCCTCACTTCTTTTGCCCGGCCATTCTTCATCTGCCTTTTTTTCAGGATAATCTGCTTGACTATATAATGGTATTTTCTTTAATTCTGGCTGTAATAATTCAAAATTGTCAAAAAAGTTTTCTATAATCATTGTATTAAACATTACCACAATCTCATTTCTTTATTGACTTTAACCAACTTTACAAAACAATCATACTGTTTTTGCTCCTGCCCAATCACAACAGTTTGACCATCTAAGTATGATTTAAAATAGTCGGCTGTCTTTACTGACTGAAAATGCAACGTACCTGCCGGATTTCCCGCTAAATAACACATGAGCAAAAAAGCAGGTTTCATTTACCATTCCTACTCATAAAGGCTGATGCACCCATATATACAGACACAATGCCGCCGCCTGTGATATAAAAAAGATTACTAATATCGGCAAGTGCTTTAACTCTTTCGATATCGACCAAAAACATAGCAATAGTAAAAGTAGCCATTGCAACCAAACTAGCTGTTGCCATACGTCTTTGTGCCCTTTGCTTTCGTAAATCATGCTCTAGCTTTTTAATGTCTGCCATGTGAGCAAATTCTTCATCGGACACTATTCCATCATTATTGGTATCATACTTTTCGTATTGTGAAGATTTCTCTAATTTTTTTGGCATATCCTTTTAACCTTTCCATAATTGTATTTTCTACAACGTATGCTTCATTTTGTGGTGTATTTGGATTATCTGCAACAAATCTTCCCTTAGAAGTTCTTGCTCTTTTCTTTGGTCTGCCTCTTTTTTTTGTTTCAGCCATTATGTTTTTGTCCTACTAAATTCACCTGTAAAGTTTGTGGTATCAATACCTCCAGTTGGTACACCATCTGAATTATTTGTAACACCTGTGCCACTAAATGCAACAGCAGTTGAAAAAGGGTCATTATCTGAATTTTCTGTTGGTTTTTTACCAGTATAACTCCAACCTGTACCAGAACCTGTAAATGATGCAGTTGATGTTGCACCAATATTCGCAGAACCAGTACCTGCTACAATATTTATTGGATTAGTATTGTTATTGGTAACTGTAAAAGTAGAACCATTAATTGCAATCACAACTGTTCCATCAGCACCTGCACCACCATCTGCTATCTGTACTGTAGCATTACCAGTACCAGATGCCGCGATATCTGCAATTGCTGAAGATGCACCAGTAAATGACCATTGTTGTCTATTATTATAATCTGTAGAATTAAAAAAGTTGGTATTACTAAATGTTTGTGTAGCACCATTTGCTAATGATGTTGCTGTCCAATCACCACCTGCTGTTATTGTTACTGCAGAACCAGAATTGTTTGTAAGTGTAATATTTGCTGTTCCTCCACTAATGCCACCAGACCTTAAACCATAGGCAAATACCTCACCTGCTGTGTTAGTGCCTATATATGATTGACCATATTGATGTCTACCTGTAAATGCACCTGCTCTATCTGAATATGTGTTCCATATGACACATACATTATTTCCTGTGTGTATTATGCCAGAACCTCCAAAAGCAAATGTAGATGAAACAGTTTGCAGACTTTGAATAGCAGAAATATTTGATGTTGATAAAGTGCCAGTACCTATAACAGTTGGTGTTAAAACATTTCCAGAATTACCACCTTGTATTCTATAATTAACCTCAACAATAGTGCCAGTTCCTGCAGAATGCGACATATTCACTCTTGAAACACTACCAAATGAACCATAATTTCCGCCACTATTTGAGTTGTTATAATTTTGAAAAACACCACCAGTTAACACACTTGTCATTATAAGAACACTAGAAGTTGAATTATAAAAAGGTAATTGAATATATTTGTATAGGTTAGAAGTAAAATATTTTTGTCCACTTGTATGACCTGCTCTATAATAATGAGGTCCATTAGCGTCTGATGCAGTAACATTTAAACCAGATATACCTGCTATATCTGTAGCATTACCTGTTCCAGTTGCAGTAATAGAACTTTGACCCCCACCTGTAATCAAGCCACCACCTTTTAATTCAACTGTTCCTGTGCCATTATATTGGATGGGCGATACTGCTGAAGATGAACCATCTGCACCTACAAGAGTTCTGTTATTCATATCTAATATGATTTTGGCATGATTTGCATTGTTATTTATTACTAATTGACCTTCAATATCTCCAATCAATTTGTAATATTGTACTGGCAAGGCATCTTTTGCACCTGCTTCAGTATTTAATGTCCCTGCAGTATCAACTGTGGTGAAACCCAAATTTGATATAAATGGTACAGGCATTTTTTACTCCTATGATTTAACTGTTTCAATATAACTAAAATGTGTCCCATTGTAAAAAGCTGAAGCAAATTCGACTGCATTACCAAGACTTAAACCTTGTGAGTTAGCAGGATATGCTAAAGTTAAAGTATTATTTGTCGTGTCTATTTTATCAACAACAATATATTGTCCAACAGTCAAACTACCTACAGCAAGTGTTAATGTAACATTTCCACTTGTACAATCTACTCTTTGATAAATAGATTTGGCAGAACCGGGTGTTAATGTGCCAGTAGATGTAATGGCTGATGGTGCAGTAAATGCTTTGGATGTAATATATGTATCTATGTCTGTAACTGCTACTTGTTTCATTGTACCATCATCATTCAATACAACTCTATCTGCATCTACTATTGTAGTTGAAGAAGCACTTGTACCTCCATCCATGATGTTTAATTCAGCACCTGTTGCAGTAAGGGCAGTACCACCTAATTTTAAAGATGATAAATCTAAAGAATCAGTAACATCTACAACCGCGGCTCCACTACCTGCACCATCACAATAAATTATTTTTTTACTGCCATTTGGCACAGTTACATTTGCACCAGAACCTTGTGTAAATATTGCACTTTGTCCAGAACCATTTTGTACTATAAATACCTTGTCTTGGTCATTTGGTGAAACTGTTATTGTATTTGTTCCACTTGGACTACCTGCTAAAACTAGAACTGCATACATACCATCAGATAATGTGCCATCAGTTGTAGTCAAAGTATGGGTTGTGCCAGATAAAGTTATCGTTCCAACACCATTTAATATTCTATCTATAATATCAAGATTAAGATTAGTGGTGTTACCCCAAGTTCCTGCTTGTTCGCCAGAACCTATTTTTTCAATGCCATTATTGGCTGTGTATGTACTAGCCATATTAATCTATCCTTATAATACCAGTTGCACCTGCCGCTGGAAAAACAATTCTGAATGTTCCAGATGCCACAGTAAAATCGCCACCAAAAGCCAATACTGCGATAGCTTTATCGCTATTTGAACTGTTGTATATTAAAGCACCATTTGCTGTAAAAGATGCACCTGTCCATGTAGGGTCATCTGCATCAAAGTGTGCTGTTGTTCCTGTGGTTGATACTACTTTGTTAGTTAATGTTACCCCACCTGCAGAATATCCAGTACCAGATATTTCATTATTTGTGGAATATGCTGTAGTTCCTGCACCTAAAGTTGCACTACTTGTATATAATGCAATTTTTAACGTGTCAGCTACTAAATCATGTCCTTCATCTAATATTTCAGCCTTAAATGAAGTACACATTGCTTGTGATATTGCCATAATTTATCTCCTTATATTCCTGCTTCGTATTCACTAGCATAATTACGAGCCATTTCTTGTTGAAACAATGCTATTGCTTCATCAAATTGCTGTTTATACAAGTTTACAGTATCTGGTGCTTTAAGAAAAGAAGAACTTTCATAAAGACACGCAGATAATAAAACTTGCTCTGCATTATCTCCTATCCAACTATTACTGTTAGATACGGATAATCCTGTTTCAAGACCTATAAAATCCACCTCAAATGCTAATGTGGCAGATGGCACAGGACTTACTAATACTTGTATACCAGAAGTTGTAGCTTTTTTTGTGGCATAAAATTCTGGTTGCCCTTGTGTTGATACATTAGGTCTAAAATCTTTTATATAACTATCTGTTCTATGTTTCAAATAAACAACATTACTTGATGCTGTGGTTAATTGAACTTGTCTAACCATTCTTGCATTTGCAACATTTATTGTTGGTGTTCCTATAACAAAATTACCAGTTTGTGTTTGTCTGAAACATGGTAAATTAGGTAATCTTGCAAAAATCATATTCTCTGCTTGTTTAATTATTTCTGGTATAGATGTATCAAACTCTGTTGAATCATCTTCTATAAAATTTTGTATGTTTGTTTTTAACTGTGTAAAATTCATTTAATTACTCCATGTTCCTAAATTCCATCCATTTTCACCCCAACCACCATCTATAGTAACAGCTTCTGTTCCAGTTGTTCCAGTTCCAGAAACTCCAGAGGATATTTCTATAGAACTATTAATATCTACAGTACCTACTTGTCCATTAGCACTTATACCCATTGATGTATCTGTGCCACTCCAAGTGCCATTATTCCAAGCATTATTACCCCAACCAGTTGCAAAGCTAATATTTTGGTCAAATATAAGAGTTCCAACAGCACCTGTGCCACTTACACTATTGACTGGATTTGGTCCAACAAATGGGTCTACAACAACAGTTCCAACTGCACCAACAGCCTCTATATCACCATCACCACCCCAAACACCATAACCAAATGCATTTTTATTCCAACCAGTCTCTGTTGATTCTGGTATGTTTGCTTCACCAACCTCAACACCAGTACCTGCTATACCTGCAACACCTACACCAAATGTAGATATTGAGAACGAACCACCACCTGCTTGACCAACTGGTTGTGTGTTACCTGTACCTGCAACACCAGATGCTTGTGGCTCTGAACCAATAGTTGTACTTCCAAGAGCACCTGCTCCTGCAATGCCTGTAATTGTACCTGTTCTTACATCAAATGTTTCTTCACCTAATGCTCCAGTAGCATTTACACCTGTTTGGTCAAATATTCTATCAAAATTTAGTACACTTGTACCTATATTACCATTACCACTTGCACCTGTTAATGTTGCACCTAATGCTACTGCACCTATCTCACCATCACCTGCAACCCCTTGTTCTTGAACACTTATTTCATCTTCTGGGTTGGCATTGCCTACATTACCAGTTGCATTTGCTCCATTGACACCAATGCCTGCTTGTGCAGTACCAATCGCACCAGTACCACTTATACCTGTAACTGGTTCTGCTAGAGATATACCTACATGCCCAATTCTACCAAATGTTGTAATTCCTACTGGTGCTTGTTGAGACCTTAATACTCTTGATAATGTTATTGAGCTTGTAAAGCCAATTAAAATTTCTACATTTTCAGGGTCAGTAAGAGGTCTTGGATTTCTTAGTGCAGTTGCATCAGTTACATTTCTTGCAGGTGTGAGTTGTGGATGTTTAGTGTCAAACTCTGATGGCTCTACTCTTAAATTATCCCATGTAGTTTTTAATTGTGTGTATCTAACCTCAAAACCAGATATATCGCTGATTGCTTTAGATTTTTTACCTGATGCAAATTTAGTTGCCATTATACCAAATTAAGCCCTGTTGGTTGAATTTTAAGTCCTACACCATCATTATCATTAGATGATGCATATTCAAAAGCTTCTTTGTATAAGCTATTTAGTAGTGGGAATTTATCTGGTGCAAACTTAACAGATAGTTTACTTGCTAACCCTGCACATATACATTCTGACCAAGTATAAGGTATATCTGTGTCTTCATTAGATGCAGTAATATCCTCTAATTGGTTCATAGACCAGTAATTTAATTTATATGTACTTTTATCAGGTGTTTGCCATAAAAATATTTTATAAATATTGTTTGAACCACTTTGCCTACCTTTATCAAGCATATATTGATTAGGTTTACCTGTGTCAGATTTATTAGGTATCTGGTTATACTCTGAGATAGTGACCCTATTTATTATAGTGTCTGTTCTTGTAGCATCTGCACTATCAAAAATAACCACATCTAACAAGTCTAGTACACCTGCAGGCAAGTCATACGAAGATGTATTTGCTGTCAAATTTAATGTTCTTTGCTGTACTGTCCAATAGTTAATGCCACGATTCGCCCACTCTGAGAATAATAAATTTAGACTTCTTCTGGCAGATATGGCTTGATACCCAGTTCTTGTTTGAATATCAATACCACATCTTTCATAAGCCTCTGTTATTATCTCTTCAACATTAGGTCTGAATGTAACTGTTCCAGATGTTGCCATTACTGTACCTTATAGTTTTTCTTTAGTCTCATTACTATTTGATAAGAGTCAGATGTTGCACCTGCACCAGTTGTAGTAAATAATATGTCACCAGTTGGATTAACTAATGTTGCAGTATTTCCCATTGCTTCGCCATGTACAGTACAATAATAATACAAATCTGGTGTATCTGCAGTTGTTACAATAGTTGTTTTTGCACCTGCTTGTCCCGGTATACCTGTAGATGTTACTCCAGTTGTATAGGCAGAACCACCTGCACCCTGTTTAAAAGCAATAGGGTGGTTGGCATTTGTATTATCTGACTGGTCAAATACATAAGTGTGATTCTTTAGTAGGTTTATTGCAGGGGCAGTTACACCACCCAAAGCAAATTTATTCCCTCCAGAATTTACAACAGTTACAGCATACGTTCTTGTTGCCTCTGTTAACTGTGTTGTTGATGGCAATCCACCAGTTTTTGAAAAATCAAAGTAACCACTTTGGTCTTCTGTTAAATTTAACATCATTGGGTCTTGACCATCACCATCTTTTAAGATTTGAACTGTCATCCCAGATACATTGAATGTAACATCTTGTATTCTTAGACCAGTACAACTATCGCCATTACTGGCAACAGCCAAAGTTGATGCATCTACTTTTTGAACTGCACTTTCATTGCCTGTGTCAATATATTGATAGTTGAATTGATATACAACTTCCCTAACATTTTCAGAGAGTATTTTGGTTGAAACTATATCAGCCATTTAATCCTCCCTATTAAGCGTCAGCGAATGGTGTAGCTACTGAACCAGAACCTATTAAAACACCCTGAACCATGTACTCTGCTGTGGCTAATGCTGTAATCTCAATGTAAGACCCAACTTTACCACCTTTTGTACCATTGTTCATATCAATGACATCATTTGTTGCTCCCGGCACGAATGATTTTTTCGCACCATCATCAACTGCTACCATGATGCTTCCAACATATTTATCTGTGCCATCTGTTTTAATCTTTCCTGTCATGTTTGTTTGAATTAGAAAAGTATATTTAGCACCAATTTCTGCTGATTTAATTGTAGGTAGTGTTATAACACCATCTGCATCATTAACTTCTATAATACGACCTGCATGGTCATTTACTGTTAATGTAGTTTCTGCTGTAATATTTTTTACATTATTAGCTCCAAGTTGCATAAATCCATTATTAGATACAACTGGACCTGAAAAGGTTGATTTAGCCATGTTAATTCTCCTTGTCTTGGCTATTGTCTACTTTCGTAGTCAAGGTTAATTATGATGGGTGGGCTGTGAAACCCACCCTAGTTTGCGATTAAGCCGCGCCCTCTGTTCCAAAGACACCTCTCCAGTCAGTAAAACCAAAAGAGTATCTTTCACGAACCTTATAACGAACATTGCCTGTCTCAAAATCGCCTTCAACACCTCTTTTAAGTGGTGAACGCTGAAACATTTTAAGTCCATCAGGCACATCAGTTTTGATAAAGAATGCATCACTATCTGTAAGTCTTCTCATAATGTGATAACCTTGTGGCATATATCTACCACTTCTTAATGCATTAATATCATTATCTGCAGTACCTACTCTTAATTCACTATCCAATATTCTTTGAGCAGTAAAGGTGTAAGCAGTTGGGATAATTAACATTGTTCCCTGAGCCGCTATTCTTAAACCTTTATCGTCTTTCATATCAGCAATCTGAATTAAAAGTGATTCGATTGATGTTTCAGATAAATCAGCCGCGGTTGCCAAAGTATTACTTTGGTTGCCACTTTGCGTTGGGTGTGCTGTGCTTAGTAAAGCCGCTCCATCACCACCTGCATAAATACCTGCTGATGTAGCATTATTTAAAATATTAGCCGCCTTAATTTCTTTAGTGGCTGACATACTTCTTGCTAATGCTTTAGTATATCTTGAAGCGATTGAACCATATAATCCATCCTCTTCTGCCTCTTCAGTTATTGAAAACGCTAATGCTACTGTTTCATGTTGATATCTTGCTGTGTATCCTTGTGAAGCTGAATCATAAGATATTGGTGCACCTTCATCTTTTGTTGGTGCATTTCCAAAACCTGTTAATAATACATCTTCTTCAAAAGCTCTATTTGAAGTGTTTGCATCAAATACAGCCTGATATTCAGCAGGATATGAGTCGTACTCAAGACCAAAGAGAGTATTCAATCCGGGCTCAAGCAATTTAGCAAATTGTGCTCTATTCATAGACATAAATTACTCTCCTTATATTCCTGCAGTAGCTTTGAGTAAGTGCTCATTGATGAGTACTTCAAGCTGTGCATATTGAGCAAAACTATTTGATGGGTCTTCCCAAAGTCCAATAATTTTGCAAGTTGCTGTTCCGTTTGACATAGTTCCACTTAAATTGAAACCAGACTGACCTGTTGTTGTAGAGCCTGCGTCTGCAACCACATCAGCACAATTTCCAATGTTGGTTTGTGCAGGTGTGCCTGCTGATTGCACTCTATAAACAATATATGGGTCATCATACACATAAGCCACAATATCTGTTGCTACTGTACCTGACGGCCAATATTTTGAATAAACATATTCTCCATCACTTGCTGTGTAAGATACACCTGCAAAAACACCTATATTGTTTGTTTCTGTTGCAGTATGAGGTGTTATAACTCCATCTGCTGTAAGAATTACAAGGTCACCAGTAAAAATATTTTCTGCTAAACCTGATGTAATAGTATATTTGTTTGCTCTTGGTGCATTACCACTCATGTGACGAAGGACCTTAAAACCATAAGGTGAATTAGGATTTGCCATAATGTTTCCTTCCTTCTGTTAAGCGTTAATCCTCCATGGCAGATAAATTTTCTCTACCACGACTTGTACTGGATTTCCTTTCTTGAAAGAATGGAGTTCCAGTTTTACGACCTAGAGAATCTAGCTCACCAGTAAGGGCTTCATTTTGGTCATTGCTTTTTCCTTTGTAATAGTCCTTCATAGCTTTGTGCTTTTCTAAAGGCATCTCACATAAAAGCATTCCCTCAATGCCTATACAACCTGCCCATTGACCATGGTTGATAGTTGGAAATTTTTGGTCTTTTACTGTACTAGCTTTTCTCGGCTCCCAACCTTCACGCATACGCTTGTACACATTGT
>VTLG01007630.1_pt1 | contig 38455 bp, 37 predicted proteins | sample 4694571 | NCBI WGS metagenome assembly VTLG01 (sample SAMN12604809, study PRJNA352737) | marine metagenome | biome: ENVO:00000447; feature: ENVO:00000209|ENVO:00000569|ENVO:01000036; material: ENVO:00002151; isolation source: viral sequences binned using virsorter ... | reverse complement strand
CAAACCTAACATTGCGTTGGAGCATCTAGTTTAACATGACATTGACCTCTATTCAAATTATTTTAAGTCAATGCCAACATTTATTATTGAAGAAAAATTCGTAGGTTATGCTGATATTACTATCGAAGCAGAAACACACGAGGAAGCAATGGCACTTTATAATAGAGGACACTATAGAGATAGTGACTACGATAAAGATGACATGACTTATGACCACGAATTTTATGGTATCAGACTAGAAGATGGTAAGCAACTTTTAGCAGAAGAGTATGCCAATTTAGAAGGTGGTACACTACCACTTGAATAGGTCATTCAACACACTATAATAAAAGTAATCAAACAAACATCATGGAATCCCTAGATTTTACATTTGAGAGACAAACATCAATCGACAATATGATTGATTCACTCTATGAAGCAATGACTAGCAATGGTCTTAATGGAAACATACCAGAAGCTGCATCTATTTACGAGGAGTGGGTTGTTGATGGAGTTGACCCTCAAGAAGTTGACAAGTATGAATTTACTTTCTTAAAGAACTTTACATTACCTCAGGATTTAAAATAATGGAAAACTACTTAAATCTATTTGAGCATATTCCAGAGGACGAGCATAATCACATATCTAATAAGATATGGGAAGCACTTGATCGAGCAGGAATTGAACTAAGTCAAGATGCAGAATTATCAATTCGCATTTATGATGATGAATACGAAGGAGACTTTGATGGTCAGGAGTATGACTCATGAAACCCAAGAATTATCAAGTAACAGAAATTGAACTCTACTTATGTGAAGTTGGAGACGGAGACCCCGATTTACAATTTACACCTCAAGAGGAGTATGTTATGCACCAAAGATGTCTAGGCAGATGGACAGCATACAATGAAGATGACCTAAAAGATCGAATATACAATTTTATAGGTTATCATGCAGAAACACTTAAATACGAGGTAAGATCATGAGACATTTAGTTCCATTCACAAAAGACCAACTCTCAATAATTGAGACAAGTCTCGAAGCATCACTCAAATATGCTGATAGCGAATATATCAGCGAAGTTGATGCAATTCTAAAAGAAATTAAAAACAACACTAGATTTGGGTAAAATCATGAAACCATTTTCACAAAAATATTATCCATACTTGAATGAGTATGAACAACAGTATAATGACATTTGGTTTTTTCAAATGTTATCTCAATTAAAATTGGGTGGTAAACTTTATATCCCCGATCTTGATTTATGGTTCAATAAGAAGGGAGAAGAATGTGAACCTTACGAAGGTAACACATATATCGAACAAATGAAACCAGAGTATGCCAGTTAAAGTACTGTCACACAACCAGTTGTAACTGGTATCCATTCCTTTATAATAAGGACATAACAAACACATTCCTAAGATCATGCCTAATTGGTGCTATAACAGAGTAAGTATTTACTCAGAAGATAAAAAACAAATTGATGAGTTATTTGATATTTTCAATAACCCCGAACCATTTAATAAACTTATCCCTAGTCCAGTATGGTCAGAGACACCTAACGAAGATGGAGAGTTACCAGTATTAGATGAGCATAAAGATGCTGATGGTAATGTTGTATTCACAACAACTAAATTTCCAAAGTCAGGAAAAAATGACGATAGATGGTATGATTGGCAGATTCAAAACTGGGGAACTAAGTGGGAACCTGCTGAAGTTGATGTTGAGCAATGTGATGAAGAACTTGAAATCACATTCAATACAGCATGGAGTCCACCAGAAGATATTTGTAGAGCAATTAGAAACAAATATCCTGATGTAACAGTAAGTTGGTTCTATGATGAACCAAGCATGGAAGTTGCAGGTTATCTATAAACCTGATAAATGTCAATAGTACTTGTGCCAGTTAATTATGTGTCACACACTACCACGCATAGGGTATAAAGCACCCTATAATAAGAGTAACAAACAAAAGGAAGATGACTCTACCTACTCAAAACCTTTACGAGCAAATGTTCATGAAACAAGAAGAACCCATTGACTTCTTAGTCACTATCTACGAGGACTATCTAAGCAAGCATAATCTACCAGAATATGATGCAAGCGATATGGTTCATGCTCATCATATTGGAGAGATCGAACTTCATGATAGTCAAATCGCTTGGTTCAACAACTTCACTCGTTTATGGGATTTTGTTGCTGAAGCAGAATATCAAAACAACTATCAAGGAGCATAAAATGAACCAAAATGATAAAAACAAAGTTGCTAAATTTGGTATGACTCAAAATGAGTTACAAGAACTTAGATGGCATTTAGTTGATCGAATTGTTGACAATATGTCAATAGAAGATTTAGTTCAATATGTTAAAGAAGACATGGAGAACTATATGGACAATTTACCTGATGTTGACTTCTTAGATGAAGCAAAAAACTACTGGGAAGATCACTATGATGACGTAGTAGAAGAGATCAAAGAGTATGCTAACTCAGATTTTAAAAAACCTAAGGAGTTAAGATCATGATGTTAGTTACACATATTGATGTTCATGAATCACTAGACGAGGACATTCAGTTTAAAATTGATAATGGTCTCGGTCTATGGTCATCTAAAGAACATCAAATCTGGGAAGATGTAGAAAAATACATTCAACCCTATACTCTCAAAAGTGTAGAGTATGAAAAAAACAGACCACATTCTTTAACCTCATTCAAATGAACACTCTAACAACAAAAGAAACAAAAATTATTAAATTAATGGAAGAAGTAATTGACACTCTTTCAAGATGCCGAGACTTATCTGATCCTGCATTTGATATGTATTATATTATGCAAGATGCAGTAAATAAAGAAGTTATCTATCCTATGGAAGGTTAATGGAAGATTTAACAGAAAAGCAAAAATTACTTATTCACTTGAATGAGTCTAAAAAGATTCTTGAAAAATGCACTTCTCTTGATGATGAGAATGTAGGTATTTTTCAAGAATTCAACCGTATCATATACGAGGAGATTTTGAGACCTATGGTGGACAGTAATAAAACCGTCACATAGTACTCCCATTCCTTTTTCTTTTCCTTTATAATAAGAGTAATTAAACAAACAAAATGGATTCACTTCAAATCGTAAATGCTCACAGACAAATCTCAGATTTTGTTGATTATGTTGATTCATTCTATGGAACTAATGACCCATTATACCCATTATACAAAGATGGAGTAGCATTGACTAAAGAACACATACGTCACGCTACTATCGTATATTTGGATAGATGCAATAATGATGATTTTGAATATTGCACATGGGGAGACGGAGATTCACTAGACAGAGAAAGAGTAAGAGACATTCTATCATCTAAATTTGGATATGGAGAGAGCAAATTCTATAGAAGTGTGACAGTAAGATAACTGTCACATAACCAGTTGAAACTGGTATTCAATCCTTTATAATAAGAGTAATTAAACAAACAAAATGAATTCAACAGCAACTTACACAGAACCAGTAAACAGAATCAAGCAAAGAATTCTATTTGATGATAACCTAGATAACCTTACTTGCCTATGTGCAAATTGGGAAGAATTTGTTATCGAGATTTCAGAGTGGGGAATTTACAAGTTAGGTGGAGTTGATTTTGATACTCTTACTAAAGAGGACATTGCTAGACTAGATCAGTTTATGGTCTCACAAAATGGTTATGAAAAGGAGGACTTTTAAAATGGGTGCTAAATGTGACGTATGTGCTAATTTTGATGAGACTTATAGGCAAGAAATGGAGTTCCCTAAAACTTCAGATCATTGCATTCAAGATTATCAACCCGATCTTTATTACTATTGGGATAGTCCAATAGAAGAGGATTATAATTGGAGAGACGAATTTCCTCATGCTGAATGTATGTGTGAGATATGTTTTGATATAGCAAATTCAGAAAAGAAAATCAAGTGGAATTGTGCCAGTACTTAAACTGTCACACAGTTCCCCTATTCCCATAAATTTCCCTTTATAATAAGAGTAATTAAACAAACATCATGACAGTTAAAGCACTTGACTTCACAACTAAAGAAAGATTAAAAGAGTTAGTTGAAGATTGGACAGCAGAGTTATGCTTATCTCTTGAGCAGAATTATCTTGACTACCATAAGAGAATGATAACATCTAACTACGAGAGATATAACGGAGTTAGATCAGATTTATCTGACTATGCTAAAGAGCAACTTGATGCTATCGAAAATGGAACTTTCAGAGGTAAGAAATTCACATTTTTTGAAGGTAAAAAGTATCTTAAAGTTATCATGAATGACTATAACGATTTAACTAAAAAGTATGATGGTCGAGGAGTCCATTGCTTTATCGATAAGTTTACTGGACAAGTTTTTAAAGCATCATCATGGAAGGCACCAGCGAAGGGAGTCAGATTTGATATGCGAATCATGAGAGAAAGAGCATTAATGCACAATCCTAACTTCACAGATTGGGCAGGAGGTTATCTATATGCCAGATAATAAACTGTCACACGAGAGGTTGCAATTCCTCTCGTTATTTCCTATTATAATAATAACGATACATCAAACATTATCATGACTATTTCAAATCAGAAATTAGCAAAAGGTTGGAATATTGAACTTAGCACTTCACAGTTCGATTATCTTTGTAACGTATTAATGGAAGCGAATGATGACGCTAAAATTGTAGGAAAAGGTTGGGATATTCAAACATTCGATAATCTAGTTGATAATGTTTGTAATGCTAAAGAGACCTATCTAACAAGACAATGCAAAGGAGTTTACGCAAAATGAGAACTTACGATTTCAAAAAATATAAGGAATTCTCATCTGGGAATTTCTTACCTATTCAAACATTTGAAAGTGAAGAATTTGGTCGGCACTTTTTTATTGATACTTCATTTGATTTTATATCCGCACCAAGTTTAGTTAGTGGAGGATATGATAAAAACCAACTTGATTATGTTTCAGAGTGGACAGATCTCGAAGGAGTAAACCTATCGGAGTTATTTGAAATATATCGTAAGTTAGTCCAGAGGGAGTATCAACAAGAGACTACCAGAATATTAAACCAATTTCAATAGTATATGTGACACTTTAAATAGTGGCACACGTACTCCCCATTGTGGTTGGCGGTCGCCTATAATTAGAATATAACAAACAGAGAAACTATCATGAATTTATTTGACGCAGTTCCATTTTTCGTAGATCAAGAGTTAGGTTACGAAGTTGATGAAGAGAACATCAGTTCATACGAAGTCAGAAGAGTTTTCAACGTAGTTGTTGATAATTGCGATAACTTCTCATTAAGCACATTGACACCTAAAAATCACATGATGATATTGAGAATGGTTCGCAATGCGATTTATATGATGACTTCAGAAGATGCGAACGAGAGAGAAGAGTTTAAGAATATGGTAAGGGAGGTTAAGCAAGATTTAGCGAGGAAAGTGGCAGTTGCATAACTGTCACATGGACTTGCCAAAATGCCCATTTATCCATTATAATAAAAGAAATCGGAGAAAAAATGTCAACACTACATCACGAATCATTGCTCGAAACTTGCTATGATGAAGCATGGATCGATTATGCTATTGCTAACAACTTGACTCAAGACGAGTTGACAGCGATCGATCAAAATTCTGAATTGGGTTATCTACCAGAGATCGCAAACGAAGCAGAAAGGAGATTTGAAGCACTATGCAGATAAATGATAAGCATATCGTACAGAGGTATCGAAACTTCTCTTGCATCTCTATAGGAGATAAATGTTGCCTACATGGTAAGGAAGGAGACGTTATAAGGATTAATGGACTAGCAGAAAGTCCCGAATTGGTATTAGTCACAAAACGAGGTAAAAGGTTACCAGTATTTGACTATACTGAACTCGAAATAATCGAACCATTTGACCTATACATTTTTAATAATGGAACTTACTAAAAAACAACTTGAGTATTTGAGAACTTGCTTAAACTTTCACTATTCAGAAAGCGATCATAAAGAGTTTTATCTTGAGATTAATTCTAGTATATGCAGATTAATCGAACATGAAATAAAGCAATTTGATGACTTGCAAAATAAGATAGATAGAAACAGAGCAAAAAAACCAACACCAGAGTGGGATTAAAAAATTGCATCATGTTCTTTACGAGTGGTCAGAGTTAGTGGAAATTGACCAGAGACTCAAGAGAATAGAGGAAGCAATCCAACTTACGAAGGATTTAAACACTATTCTTTATAATAGCGATAATAAAGCATTATTGCAACATAGTCATATTATACAAAAGGAATTACAACAGCAGTTCCAGGAAATTCAATCCATTTTTGAAAATAGACTTAAAAAAACTAATCTAACATGAACTTTAAACTTTTTCAACTCTATCGAACTAAAAACGATATAGGTTATATAAGTTTTATATGTAAATCCTATATAACTTTAACTGTTAGAGAATGGGAGGATAAAGAGAGCATGAACGGATTAAGACAGGTAAAAATTTTAGTCTATCCTAGTGAATGGAATAATATGGAATTATTAAAAGTTGAAGAGTATGCGGAACAGTTCCCGCACACATTTGTAACAGAAAAATGAAAGATGATAAAACTGTTAAACCTAAGGAGTTGCAATATATTTGGACGATTCTTAAAGAGTTGACCATAGTAATTTGGATTAACGTCAGAAAGCATAAAAGATGGAATAAACCAGAAAAATAGAAAACCTTTTAAATATGCAAATAAATCTAGTTAAGTGTTCAATCTGTTACACTCTTAGCACGTTTCTTATCGGTTGTCAAGTCTTTCAGCATATCGGAACATTATTAAGAGGGAGTTGACAGAAATAAATAATAATGCTATCATAACACTGATAAGGGTTTAGAGAAAAAACTATGGTTTACTCACTCTATAATGAAAAGCATGAACTGTTAGGACAGTTTAAAAGCATATATGAATTACAAACTTTTATACATGATTTTAGAGTAGATCGAGACGAGTGGAGAATAAGAAAAAATAAAGACGTATCAGTTTTTGATTATATCAAGTCAATCGGATATAGTTGGGACGTTGTGCCAGTACAACAAGTGTCACAAGAGGACTTCCATTAGGTTGCCATATTGCTATAATTAATATAACAACATAAGGGAGACCACATGAGAAAAATTGAAAGAGACATGAACAGAGCAATCAGAACAGGCAGAAATTTCTCATCATCTAATACAACAGTTAAGCACGGTTGGGATAATGAAGCAGATGTTTATTTACATGGCAATCATATAGCAACAGTTAAAGATCATTCAATTATCATTAAAGATGGCGGTTGGCAGTCTAATACAACTAAGTCAAGGTTAAACGCATTACTTGATGAATTTTCTTACGGTATGAGAGTTTTTCAAAAGAATTACGAGTGGTTCGTATCTTATAAGAATGTTAAAGAGGATTTTGTTAGCGGTATGGAGTTAGCAATCGACTAACTTGACACACTCACACAAATATGTCATAATGGGGTATAACAACCCCATTTTTTTATGTTCTAGTAATCTCACAGTCTTATCACAGTCTTATTTTGGGAATGGCAGTTATTTAGCCCCCCGTTAAATTAAAATCGGCCACTACCCTAACCTACAAAGGTTCCCCAAAGCGATAGATATATTATTCGCAATTAAAAAAAATTTCCGAGAAAAAAAATGCCTCCAGAAGAAAAACTCAGCAGACAAGATCGAAGAGTATGGTGTATCGAGCAGTTGATTCGCTATGAGGGTCTCTTAGATAATCGTATGTACGAATGTGCAGACCATGCAGCGTCCGTTCTTAATGTAGAGACTAAGGAAACGCTATATACGTTATGGACAGATTGGAAGCGTAGAAATCCGACACCATCTTACCACCAAATTAATCGTATGTAATACTTATGTCACACCGTTTCACAACTAAACTCGATGAGGATGATTATGGAGATCTTATATTAACAATACCTTATGAAATCTGTGAAGAGTTAGGTTGGAACGTTCAGACAGAGTTACAGTTTGAGTTAGGTGATGAAGGTAACAGTATTATATTGAAAAAGGCGATTGACTAAAATATTAATTACAACTTTCGGAGAAACCATACAGTGTATGTATACAAAATGAATTTTACAACATTATGGATGAAAAACAACTAGCAGAAGCATTAAATACTCTTAATGAGTGTTTAATTGTCATTGGTAAGCGTCTAGACGCATTGGAAACTTACGTTCAAGAGATTCCTACACCAGATAAGACTCTTTATAAACCAGAAGGTGAGACAGATTATATGACTCTTAAACAAAACTTAGATTTCATTTACGAAAGATTAGACAACCTAGAAGAACATGGGATGTAAAACAGGACTATCAAATGGAGGATGTGTAGGAGGAACCAGTAATGGTACTCTCAGTGATGATTCATGTAATGCATATGATCCCAAATCAGGTGGTGTAACGTTTACTTATACAGAATATCCTCAAAGTCCTATCCGATCAGGCAGTCACAATGTGCCTAGTAGAGAGGCAAACTTTGTAATGTATGATTCTACTGTTGGAACTAATACGGTTGCAGCATCTAAATGTGGTAAGATTGAATTAGATAACCCTTGCAGTAACCAACCAAACTCAAAAATAATATTTGATCACTATCCCACTCAACTTTCATTTGATTTTGCCTATTCTGATCGATTCTTTGCATACTTATACGATACTTCAGATAAAGGAGGAGTAGTAGGTATACCTTGTTTTCATATTGAGGATGGTGTAGGAACTACAAGTGGTGGAAGTAATGATGGTAACGTAGCAACTTCTTCTAATTGTTACCCTTGTTCTGGTTTTACTTGTACACCTGCAACCACAACACTCTCATATACTTGTAATAATGATTATACTGGCGATCCAGACTGCCCTCATCCGTCGCTGTTCGGGTTTGGATCCACAAGTAATAAGGTGGCATTCAGTTATGATGCATTATCTTCTCAATTACCTAACGGAGTAACTGACTTTAGTTTCTCTTACGATGGGGTAACTTACGCTGATGCATGGAATCAGACCACTGAGGATGGCATTCCGTATACTTCGACACAAAATCCGTGGCAAAGTGGGGACGAGACGCTTGATGACTTTACCATCTACGAAATCAATGGGTCGGGAGCGACCACAGGACTCCGATTAAAGGTGAGAATACGACCTATTGTAGACGAGTCGGGGTCTACGGTCGCTTTTACGGGGACTGAATGGGAGGTTACAGAGATATTATCACCTGGTACTGCATATAATGTTAACGATACGTTCACTCTAAGTTACACACATACACATCCAGACACTACAACAAGCACTTTAACAGTCAATTTGAAGATTACAGCAGTCGGTGCTGTTGATACTACGTCCAGTGTATCAGGTTTTGACGTGTTAAGGACTGGTGATACTATCAATGGACACACCATCACCCGCGTTTTCCACATGTCAGAGGGTAATTTCCCTTATCATGTAGCATATATTGACGGGAATGGTAGTAATTTTACAAAAGATACTCAATATACGTCTAATAGAGCACATCAAATTACTGCAGTAGCAGGTAAAGGTATAGCGGATCGTGCTATTTTAGTTGGAAAGTATGAATTTTCCGATAAATCCATGCAATTTGTAACTGCAGACATCGATTCAAGTGCACCTGACATCTTTAATAGTATAAAACAACCTGATGTAACCCTTGAAATCACAAATGGACGTGTTACAGGTGCTACAATTAACAACGGAGGCACTGGTTGGAACCAATTAACAGAAGAACCAGACGTAATTATCACTCCTCCTATCATTGATTCGGGAAGACAGGCAGAAGTTAAGGCAACTTTTAGTGCAGGTGTACTATCTGCAATAGAAATTAAGAACGGAGGTAGCGGATATGACGAAAATAACCTTCCTCAACTTTGGATTCGCAATAATTACAAGAAAAAAACGGAAACTTTTACAAATTCTGCGTATGATAGTCAATTTAGTCGTCTAAATGAAGAATTAATGACCTCTTTTCCAAAACCAGAGTATAATGAAGTCGATACATCCTTTATGCAAGCGTTAGATCCGACTACTTACAACAGATTACTTGAATTAGGCATTACTCCGAGCACTTTAGAACAAATAATTACTGAAAATAAGGCAAATGCGGGTAAAGGAGCGAATGTTGTTGCTCCAGAAATGTCAAGTGCGGATATTCAGTCGTTAGATGATGCATATCAACAAGTTTTACAGTCAGATACCACTACAACCCGTGAACCCACAATCGAAATTAAGTTAGATAACGATAGAAGACGTGTTTCTATCATGCCTCAGCGTAAATACTCCTCTAGAGCGACTAATAGTATGCGTGAAGTAGTAGAAGCGAAGTATGATCTTAACTTTTTAGACAAAGATGCGTATATTGACTCATCATTGAAGCAAGTTTTGATAGAAGAGCTTGCAAGAACACAAGCGGAACGTTCTCAATCAATAGATGACATTACACAAACCTCTATTCCAGAGGTAAATAACGTCAAAGAGAGTTTTGTTGAGACAGTACAAGGGTCTTTTACTGAATTACCTGCTGCGTCAAGCAACACTAAATACTTTATGACACAATACCGTGCGGATACCGCAAAAGAAACCACACTGAATGTAACGTTGTCTATGAATCCCGTCAATACGGGATGTGCTCATTTTACATGTAATGCACCAAGCGGAACATCAAGTTCAACAAGCAGTGATGGTAGCGGAGGAACAGTAACTACGAACTATACTATGTCAGGTCTTTTAGGATCAGGTTGTAAAGCATGGAGTGCAAGCGGAAGTTTGCGAATGTTCCATGATTTAAGTTCAGCTGCGGTTCAAGCAGCAGATGCGGGAGAAGCATACGGTAATCCTTTCCAGATAACGTAATGGCAGCAGGTACAGGAGCAGCACTCTATATGGGTAGTGACAGTGGTCACGGAGTCGGGGTTGGTGCATCGCATCATCCTGGCTTAGGTGGTGGTGTGCTACCTAATTGTCCACATCCATCACTTAGTCCTACAGTTGTTCCTAGATCCGTGAATGCTATGGATGCTACAACCATCTGGCCACCGCATCCTCAATTACCTGCGGGACCTTATCTAAGAACTGTTATTATCAATGGTCAACTACCAATTATTGATCAAGATATTCTCATACCTCATCCTACACCCACACAGCACACAACAACGTCTGTTGGGTTTAAATGTATTACAGTGCGTAATACACCTGCCTGGTGGTGCACCATAGGAACTGCAGGTGGTAGAGAAGCAGCTGTAGGTCATTCTAGAAAACTTCTTGCTACGAGTAAGACTGTTTTCATTAATGGTCGTCGAGCAGGTAGGTTCGGAGACCCACTGGGTGATAATACACCCGCATTCCCCTGTAACTCTAGAGTAACAGGATGTTCACCTAATGTATTTGTTGGAGTTTAATTATGGCAACTAGATTTAACAATGGTATACCAACTGTTGAAACTAAACCGAAAAAGACACGTCAAGGACGTGGACAGCACACAAAATATAGTGCAACCTCTTCAAATAAAAGAAAAAAGAGATATCGGGGTCAAGGTCGCTAAATAATACAGGACACTTCCTGTACTAATGGCATTAAAACCCGTAACTGGCACTTCTTTTAAGAAATCTCGATCATTTAAAGATGTTGGGATGAATTTTCGCTTGAATGCAAACACAAAGGACGTTGCTGCTGTGATAAATGACAATGCTATTAAACAATCTATTAGGAACTTAATTTTAACAGTTCCTGGTGAGAAACCTTTTCAACCTTCTATCGGATCTCGTATTTCCGAACTCTTATTTGAACCACTTGATAATTTTACTGCTGATGCTGTTCGACAAGAGGTAGTAAATACCATTGAACAGTATGAACCTAGAGTAACACTCGCTAGGGTGAATGTTAGAATGAATTTTGTTAACAACAGTTTTAATGTAGAGGTTGTATACAAAATTGTGGGACTGCCAACCGTAGAAACTATTGAGTTCGTTCTTAAGAGACCAGAATAATGCAACCAAATAACCTAACAGCATTAAATTTCGAGGATATCAAAGCCTCGATCAAATCATACCTCAGAACAAGGTCAGAATTTACCGATTATGACTTTGAAGGATCTTCATTATCCTATCTGATCGATACTTTAGCTTATAACAGCTATTATAGTGCTTTTAATGCCAATATGTCGATGAATGAGGCATTTTTGCCATCGGCAACTGTTAGAGACAATATTGTTAATATCGCAAAACTGTTAAATTACGTTCCACGCTCTATTGTTTCGGCAAAAGGGTGTCTAAAACTGTCTGTACAGACAAATGCAGCAAATGGAGTGTATCCTTCAAGCGTAACTCTTGCTAAAGGTGCAGTTGCAACTGGTGGCAACTACGTTTTCAATATTTTAGAGTCAGTCACATCTACAGTCAACGTTACTACTGGTATTGCTGAGTTTGATAACGTAATGATTAGTGAAGGTAGTATTGTAAACTTCTCATACACTGTAAATACCTTCTCATCACAGGTTTATAAGATTCCTTCAGAAGATGCTGATATTGCAACCTTAACAGTTCGAGTAAAACAAAATGAATCATCTACAAGCTCCGACTTATACAGTCGTGTAGATACAATTACTGACTTAACTGCAGCAACTCGTGCATACTTCATTTCTGAAGGGGAAGACATGCGTTATGAAGTTAAGTTTGGTGATAACACAGCAGGTAGAGCACTTAATGATGGTGAAATCGTTCAATTAGAGTATTTGGTAACTGCAGGTGCAGAAGCGAACGAAGTTAGCAGTTTTTCTTTCATAGGACAAATTACTGATTCAAATAATGTTTCATATTCACCTTCAAATGTTACAGTAACTGTAAAAGATCGTTCTCAACTAGGTTCTGCTGCAGAAAGTGTAGAATCTATCAAATATAATGCACCAAGATACTACTCTGCACAATATCGTGCTGTAACTGCACAAGACTATGCTCTAATTACAAAAAGAGTGTATTCTAACGCTGATTCTGTAGTTGCATATGGTGGTGACACTTTAAATCCTCCTGTATATGGAAAAGTTTATATTGCAATCAAAACTAAGACAGGATCTCTTCTAAATGACGCAACTAAGAAAACTATTGCTTCAGATTTAAGAAAATATGCAATGGCATCGATTGATCCTGTTATTATTGATCCAGAAGACATTTATATCTACTTAAAAGTGTTTGCACAGTACGATACTGCTACTGCAACAAATACTTCTGACATTAAGACTAATATTCAGAATGGTATTAATGATTGGGCAACACAAACTCAAATTAACAATTTTAACTCCACATTTAGATCTGGAGATTTTGAAAAAGCGGTTACTCTTTCTGATAATTCTGTCACTGACGTGTCAATTCAACTTTCATTGTTAAGATACATTAGACCAGTTACAAATCAGACTAATACTTACTGTATTGCTACTGGTGGTGCACTATATGATAGTAATCCTAGTAATAATGATGGAACTGCTTGTAAGAAGGAACCAATCCTTTTATCTGGAACATTTAGGACTGCTGATAGACCTGGCATCGATCAACAGTTTGAAGATGATGGATTTGGTAATTTAAGAACCTTCTATAATACTGGTAATAAGAAAGTTTACACAAATAATGCTGCTGGTACAGTAAATTACACCACTGGTGAAATCTGCTTTGGTCCTATTGCTATTATTGGTGCTGGTGTAAATAATCCAACATCAGGTGTAACAATTACAGATGCCACAACAGGTGCTGGTTCTGTTACTGATTCAGCATTACTTCCAACAGATTTAGCAATCCCCGTTCTGTTTATTCCTGCTAACGTTTCTACAGTACCTGCTTCAACACCAGGCACAATTATTAATGTTATCAATCCAGAAGTAACAGTAGTTCCACTTGGTTCTACTCCACCTCCTACTATCCCACTAAATAGTTTGACACCTGCAGTATTCAATACTACACCTACAACATTAACTGTAGCAGATATTGGAAATGCTGGCAATTTAACCGACACATCCTGCTTCTAAGCGTAGATGAATATCAATAAAGTCTCACAGTCGATTGTAAAACAGTCACCTGCCTTTATTGAGAACGATTATCCATTATTCAATAAATTTATTGAGTATTACTATCGTTCTCAAGAGAAAACAGGTCTCGGACAAAATATTCTCAACGAATTTTTACAATACCTCGATATCGATAAACTTAACATCGATGTATTGGATGGTGCTACAAAAGTAGTAGAAGCATTTACTGCAACTGATGATGAAATTGTTGTAGAGAGTGTAGATCAGTTTTTAGAGAATGATGGATCAGTATTAATCGGTAATGAAGTAATATATTACGAAAAAACAACTCATGCACCAAATATTGCATTGAGTCCTGGTATTTCATATGAACAAGTAAAATTAAAGTGGACAAATCTTGCAAGTCCTATTGATTCTTTTGATAGTTCTACAGTTTCTTTTAATTTAACCTCTCAAGACAGTCCTATTGCTGCACCTTCAGCACAACATCTTATTGTATCTTTATATGGTCAAGTATTAGTTCCAAATGTTGATTATACAGTTTCTGGAACACAAATTGTCTTTGCTACTGCACCTAGAACAAGAATACCTGCAGATGACTCTTCTTCGACTTATATTACGTACTTAAGTGGTTTTGTAGAAAATCCAATCGTAGGTATTGATAATTTATCTGGTGGATTTGGTGGAGGTAAGTCACAATTTACTGTAACAAGAAATGGTGTTAGATATGAACCAGTAGCAGATGAATATATTCTTGCAGTTTATGATAATCGTCTTTTAGTTCCAAAGGTTGACTTTTTCCTTGATGGTGATCAGTTTATATTCTTAACTGCACCTTTAAATGGTCGTTTCTTATCTCTATACTCTATTGAAGCACCTATACCTTCATTTGGTTCTGGTGCTGTTGGATATTCTCGTGTTGATAATACTGGACAGTTAACTAGCGTTTCTATAAATGCGAGTGGTAGTAATTATAGATTTGAATACCCTCCTCAAGTATCTGTAAACTCTGATGCAGGTAGTGGTGCATCGGTAAGTAGTTTAGTTAATGGTATTAAGACATTATCATTAATTGATGGTGGTAAAGGTTATAGCGATACTAACCCTCCCGTTGTTCAAGTTCAAACTCCAACTAAACCAGGTTCTACAGCAGCAGTATTAAAAGCAACTGTAACTAATGGTGCTGTATCAGGGTTAGAAGTTGTTACTTCTGGTTCTGGGTATACATTTACCCCTAGAATCACTTTTAGGCAACCAGGCGGTGCTGTACTAGGCACCTGTCCTATTGTAAATGGTCAAGTAGTAGGAAGTATTCCGATCACTAATGGTGGATTTGGATATACTACTGTTCCTAGCATTTATATTGATGAACCTACTGGAACTAATGGTATTAAGGCAGCTTTAGAAGCAGTTTTAACCAATGGTGTAATTACATCAATCAATATTCTTAACGCAGGTCAAGGATATGAAACTACTCCTAGAATTGCTGTAATAGATCCTGTAGGTGCTCAAGTTCTTGAAACTAAAGTTGATAATGATGGAAGAGTTATTGGAATTGAACTTTTAAATGGTGGTAGTGGATTTGATGATATTCCTTCTGTTTATATTGTTGATAGTAGAACTGATGGAACTGGAAACTATGCAGGTGGAACTGGAGCAACTGCAACTGCTGCTATATTTAATGGTCAGATTACTGATATTAACGTAACTGCTTTTGGTACTGGATATAGTCAAGCAGCACCTCCTAAAGTTGTAATTCAAAGTCCTCCACAAGCAAAAGCATCTGCTGAGATAGGTTTGAATGAAGTTACTGGTTTTACAGTAAATCAAAAAGGAAAGGGATATAGTAAAGCAAAATTTATTGGTTGTGCTAGAGCAGCAAGTGGAATTACTTCATATACTGAAGATGGTAATGCAGTATTCACAAATAACACTGTTGCAGCAACTGGTGCTATAGATGCATCTGTAAAATGTCTTGATGCACTATTTGTTAAAAGAATATTAGACAAATACACAGAACAGTATTTACCTGACGTTCCAGAACTAGATTACAAGAAAATTGATGTAAGAACATCAATTAAGACAATTAAAGACTTCTACATGGCTAAAGGAACCTCCTTTAGTATCAGTTATTTGTTTAAGTTGCTTTATGGTGAGCAAGTAAGTATATCTTATCCTAAAGACCAAATTATTAAACCATCTGCTGCAACATGGTCTATTGACACTATTTTGCGTGCAACTTTAGTTAGTGGAAATCCTGTTGACATCAGAGATGGTTTATTGACTCAAGATCCAGATATTGCAGATCCTAATATTAAAGCAGCGAGTGCTTTAGTTGAAAACTATATTTCTATTAAAACTTCTGATGTAGAAATCTTTGAATTAGTATTATCAGAAGAAACTATCACTGGAACGTTTGTTGTTCCTTATAAAACAAAATTAGCAGAACCTCTTAATACAACTGAGTCAATTATTACTGTTGACTCTACTATTGGTTGGCCAGAGAGAAATGGTGAGTTTATTATTGGTGGAAGTGAAGTTGTTCAATATAAAGAAAAATCATTAAACCAGTTTATTGAGTGTACTCGTTCTGTAAACGGTATTGTAGAAGATTGGGACTCTGCTACAGAAGTAGCGTCTAGTTTCCAAGTTTTTGTTAATAAAGGAACTCCCCAAGAGGTTATTTTAAAAGTTGTTGGTATTGTTGACGCACAACAGACAACATTAACTGATACTGGTTCATATTACTTACCAGGCGATAAATTAACTGTTTCTAAATTAGGTGGAACAGGAATCTCTCCTGAGTTAACAACTTGGTTGTATAATGTTAAAAAGTTAATCGCAGTAACCAGTATTACATATGGTGGTGTTAATAATCAGTCTGCAACTGTAACTTGTTCTAATCCACATGGTCTTTTAGTTGGAGATCAGGTTACAATTTATGGTGCTAACCCAATTATCTTTAACGGAACTTTTGAAGTAACATCTAGAGACACTACAACTGTATTCCAGTATCAATTACCTCAACCCGCAACAGTTGTTCCTCAGGGAAATATTCTTGTATCTGTTGACTTGAATAAAGGTAAATCTGATGATACACCAGTATTAAATTCTATTGGACCTTATACAACTAATGTTCAAAACTCTTTCTTCAATACATCATATGTTTATGTTGCATCTACAGGTATACCCAACTATAAAATAGGTCCTTTTCCTGGTTCGGCTCTTCTTCCTGGTAACCAACGTAAATTAAACAGATTTCCTCTTACACCTGTTACTATATCTACAAAAAGCAGTATCAATCCTGGTCCGATTGGAACTTGGGTAAATGGTGTTTCAATTTGGTCTTATAAGTCTAGTATTAAGAAAACATTTGGTGCTGTAACTTCTATTGGTATTACAAATGCAGGTTCTGGATATGATGCTGCATCTCCTCCAACTATTACCATTTCTGGCGGTAGTGGAACTGGAGCAACTGCTTCTGTAGTTGTTAATGGATCAATCTCTGAGATCACAGTCACAGCAAGCGGTTCTGGGTATACATCTTCTCCTCTAGTCTCTATTGTTGGTGGAGGCGGTTCTGGTGCTGCTGCAACTGCAATTATCACTAAAGGTGTTGTATCTAGAATTTTAATCAATGATGGTGGAACAGGATATACATCACAACCTTCAATTACGATTGTTGGTGGTGGAGGAGCTGGTGCAACAGGCACAGCAAATGTTAGAGGTCCTATTCAATCTATTGCTGTAACTAATGGTGGTGCTTCTTATACATCTAAACCTAGTGTTGTTCTGAGTTCTGGTTCTGGTGCTGTAGCACAAGCGATTGTACAGAATGGTCGTATTATTTCTATCGCTATTATCTCTGCAGGTTCTGGATATACTACTGCTCCTACTATTGGTATTCAAGGTGAAGGTTTTGGTGCTGTTGCAAGAGCAACTATTGACGTTGATGGTGAGAATGCAGGTAGAGTTACTGGTATTACTATTGTTAACAGAGGTATTGGATATACACAAGGAACAACTATTATTAATTTAACATCGGTTGGTCAAGATGCTGCGTTTAGTCCTAATGTATTTGAATGGACATATAATTTACAAGAGACATCTACTTTAGATGCTGCTAAGGGTGGAGTATTTGAAGGGTTTAATGCACAGTATGGTGGAGAATATGCACACCCATCTAATCCTCAAACCTTAAGATATATTCTTGGTGACAACTTATTTAAAAATACACAACAACAAATTAAAGAACAGGAAGATCAATTAGTTCATTCACCTATTATTGGATGGGCATTTGATGGTAACCCAATTTACGGTCCTTATGGTTACTCCGATCCTACTGATCAAAACTCTTCAGTTGCGAGATTGAATACTTCATATCGTTTAAAGACAGAACTTGTATATGATGCAAATACAAATCCATATCCTGTAAGAACTGCTGGTCCTCTCCTTACTGCAGAAGCAGCAGGTAGATTTGTTGAAGATTATGAATATATTTTCAGTTTAGGTGATCTTGATCAGTACAATGGTCGTTTCTGTAAAACCCCCGAATATCCTACAGGTAGATATTGTTACTTCGTTACTATTGACACTACAGAAGATGGTAACCCACTTTTCCCATATATTCTTGGTCCTAGTTTTAACTCTGTTGTAGATACTTGGAATCTAGATGCAGCTGCGGTTCAGCAGAATATTCCTACTGGTGTTGTTAGATATCGTGATCCTTACGAGAACGTTGATATTGACGTTGAGAGGGCACCAAATGCCTCTACAAACGCTCTAACTACCGAAGATGGAGATTTACTCCTATTCGAGATAGAAGACGAAGATAGAAGCGGTGTAATTGATCAAGTAGAGATTGACGATCCTGATCAAATCTTTGAAGAATCACCTTTACAACTTTTTGATTACTTCCCTAAAGTTAAACTTGATTCTAAGGTTGATATTGAAGTTGAAACTATCACTAAATTTGAAGATGCTTCTGTAACTGGATTTACTATTGAAAACCCAGGTTTATCCTATCAGGTTGATGACCGTTTAATATTTGATAATACTGGAACTGATGGAACTGGTGTATCTGCTCGTATTTCAAGAATTGTTGGTGAAAGTGTTTTAACATATGGATTTGAAAATGTTAATGGTAATAACTTTGGTGTATTAAAGACTTCTAATCCACATAACCTAGTTGCAGGTGATACAGTCTTTATTGACTATACACCTATCATGAACAATACAAATAAAACATTTATTGTTCGTCAATTTAAAGGTATTGAAGAAATTGTTGTAAATTCAAACGGTTCTGGATATAATAGTGATATTCCTCCAGTAATTACTATTGTTCCTAGAGATGGTGCAGGAACATCTGGTCATTTACAAGCAGTTGTAACAAGTGTTGGTTCTATTGATACAGTTAATATTCTTAACTCTGGATCTGGTTATACACAGAATCCTCGTGTTATTTTATCACATCCTCAAATCTTTAAGAAAGCAGATTACTATGTTTCTAAGATTGAAAATCAAAATTATCTAAAAGTTAATGACGTTGTTGTTAATACAGATAAAGAAGTTTATATTTGTGGTATAACTCAAGATGCTAGTTCTAACAAAGTTGGTTTTGTTGCTAAACTATCTGCAACAGGTGTTAAAGAATGGGAGAAGACACTAGAGAGTACAGATGGAACTTATTACACAGAATTCCAAAAACTTTATGTTGATGGCACTAGCATTTGGGTTGTTGGTAATAACAGACCAAATAGTTCTCTTCTTGATGCATATAACCCTGATGTAATTCTTGCAAAATACACAGAGGCAGCAAATGGTCTAAGTGCGACACTTAATTTACAGAAAGCATATGCAGGTATTTCTGGTGCAACTCGTGCAGATCATGTAACTGCTATTGACAAATATTCTGATACTAGATTTATTATTGGTGGTTTTACTAATACTAACTCTGGTGCTCCTTATGATGCATATCTTGCTCTTATTGATACTAGCGGTAACTTTGCAGTTAAGAGAAAACTTGCTTCAGCAAATGCTTCTGAAAAAATTACAGATATTATTATTAATGGCACAGATGTTTATTTCTCAATGGAAACTGCAACAACTGCAAACGCAACTGCTGTTAATGCTGCATTTGGTAAAGCAACTGTTGGAACAAGTGCTATTACAGTCGCTTGGATCAAAGAATATACAAATACTCTATATTCATTCTTAAATACATCTTGTTGTATTGATGAATTCCAAGAAGTTTATATTAGTTCTACTCTTAGATTAAAATCAGATAATACAACTAAAGATAGTTTCTGGGTTGGTAAAGTTGATACTGATGGTGATTTAATATGGAACTATCGCTATTTGGTTTCTGGTGGAAGTATTACAATGGCACAAAAGTGCAGTATTGATATTTTTGGTGATCTTAATTTAACATTTGGTAAAGTTGCTACTACAGACAGTCTTAGAACAACTGAAAGTGTAAAAATTGGATATGATGGTGTAATTAAAAATCATACAACTAATCAGTTCAATCTTAAGAATATAGAGGGTATTACACCTTATACTCTTTCTACTGATACTTCTGGTGACATTCATATCTTTGGTCAATCATCTTGGAACAGAAATGAGTTTATTTTCCCATTCACATCAGGATCTAATGCTGATACTACTGGTCATTACACATTAACATCTACATCAACAAACAACTCTATCACTTATGCTGATAATGTTGCTAAAATTTTCGGTTATCAAACTGGTCAAACTTCTTGGACTCAAGCAAATCTTCAAATTACTTCTGCTCAATTAGGTACTAAGTTAAACGATAATTGGACTCTTGAGATGATGGTGTATAAAGATTCTACAACTACATCTTTATCACAGACACAACAAACATTATTTGCTATTGGTGATGCTGAAGATGCAACTGGTGGACTTTGGTTATATTATGATATGTCTTCTGGACATTTAGAACTTGCTGTTACTAATAGTTCTACTAAATTAAATTCTGCTAGTAGTGCGTTACAATCTGGTTCAACAACCATGTTTGCTAACAATACATGGCAGTTTGTATCTCTTGTTAAAAATGGAAATACATTTACTGCTTATGTAAACGGTTTACAAGCACTTACTGGTACTATTACAAATACATCATTAGGTGGTAAAGATCTTTTCATTGGTAATATTTCTGGTAGAAGCACAACACCAAATCAATTCCGTTCTAATGAGCAAGGAACATATTATGTTGATAATTTAAGATTAAGAAACAGAGCGATTACTCCTACAGTTCCTTCTGATGTAACCGCATTCCCAACTGTAGGTGCATTTGGATTTACTTTTGATTGGGTTGATGATGCATGGTTTACAACTAATCTTAATCAATATGATTATATCGACTATACTGGTTGGGGTATTAAAGTTGATAAAAATGCAGATGCAGCAAGACTTGGAACTCAAGCATTACAAACAAATACACAAGTTGGATTTATTAGAGCAAATGTAAGTCCTGTAACTGGATCTACACTTACAATAGTGTCTACAGGTTATAGTTTAGGTGACGCAGGTTTCCAAAACTTAGACTTTGATGATGCTACAACAACAATGTCTCAAGATACTGAGACTCTTACATATACACAAGATGTATGGAGTTCTAGAACTGCTACAGTCCCTTCACCAGGTTCTCAGAAACTTTCAGTTACTGCAGTTGTTAAAGACAGATATTACTTTAAAGTAACACCTACTCTTAAAATTGATAACGTCCAAGAATTAACTCTTAATCAGTCATTTAGATTTACAACTGGTGCAAAACTAAGACTTAACAATGATGCTGGCACGTTTGTTAACTCTGGATATATTGTAAAACAAGATACTACTAATAATAAGATATATCTTGCAATTAATAATAATTCATGGACTGATGATACAACCACTGGTTTATTAGTCACAGAACAGTTCAGTGAGCAATCCTCTTATGGTATTGTTGGTCCTATTCCTAACGATGTCAATGAAATTGTAGGATTTACTTTTGCACAAGTTAATAATACAACACCTGGTACATTTGATATTGATTTGAATAGTTATAATCATCCTGAGGGTGGTTCTAATAACTTAGATGAACTTGCTAAATTTAAACCTCATAGTGATGATGATTATTCTATTAGGATTGATGAAATAACTACTGGATCACCATTTATTGTTGGATCTGTTGTATTCATTACTGCTTCTGATATTTCATTCAACGCTGCATATACTACAGCACAAATTACAAATTTAACTGCTGTTACTAAAATCACATTAGTAGCAAATCTAACTAAGAGATTACAAGTTTCATCTGTTGCTAATAGTGACGAAGTTTATGTTATTACTTCAAACAGTCACTATCTAAATGCTGGTGAAATGTTATTCATTGATGGTAACCCAACTCAAACTGTTGGTGCTACAACATATGATGAATATGATGGATCATTCCCAGTTGATAGAGTAATTAGTTCTAAAGAATTTGTATATAAACTTCCACAGGCAGCAGTCACTTCACCTGCTACATCAGCATCTACTGTTAATATCTTTGTTAAATCACCTGTTATCAAAATGTATAATGGTCACCAATATTTGTTTGACTTAAGTCATTCATCAATGGTTGGTGGTAACTTATCATTCTCTAAAGATAACTTAAACAAACTTGAATATTCATTCAACTCTATTGAGCGTGTTGGAACTCCTGGTGTTACTGGAGAGGGTGTTCCTACACCTACAGTAAAACTTAAAGTTGATAGTTCTATTGTTACTAATATTTCATATTACTTTGATCCTTCTAGAACAGGAACTGATTCTCCAATCGTAGAAGGTAGTTACTTAGATGTTACAAATTCACCTTATCTTGGTAACTTTACAATTACTAGCACCTCTGGTCAAACTATTACTCGTGGTGCAGATACCTTTAAATTCTCTCTTAATAATGAACCTGAGGGTGCTGCTGATATTACACAAGCATCTTATACAACCAGTTCTGTAAAAGCAGTTGGATCTATTGGTGCTGTTCGTATTGTAAACTCTGGTGGATTCTATACAAGGTTACCTATTGTTACTTCAATTCAATCAAATAGACAGATTGAACGTGTTGCTATCAATACACCAGGTACTGAATATGCTGTTGGTGTATACAATGGTGTTCCTATTGGTGGAGATGGAGAAGGTGGTGTAGTTCAAATTACCGTTTCTGATGGAACTGATGATAGCGGTGGAGTAATTCCTGGTCAAATTAGTGAGGTTGTAGTTACATCACCAGGTAAAGGTTATACAACTGCTACGATTGATATTGAAGCGATTGATGGTATCTTGGGTGCAGGTCTAACTGGTTCTGGTGCAGAACTACAAGTTGTGATACCTGCGTTTGGTTCTGGTGCTTCTATATTCACTAAGGGTGATAAAGTTGGTAAGATTAAGAAACTTAAGAATAATAACTTTGGATATGATTATCCTCATGACTATACTTTACGTCCTGAGATTACATTCCCAATTAATGCTCAATTAACTAGCACATCTATACTTGCTAGTATTACAGTAACCAATCCTGGTTCTGGTTATTCTCAAGCACCTACTGTTGTAATTACAGGTGGTGGTGGAAGTGGTGCTGTCGCTGAATCTACAATTAGAAATGGTAGGTTAGATCAGATTATAGTTAAAGATCCTGGTGCTGGTTATTCATCTACACCAACAGTTGCACTTAGATCTGCGTTTAACTATGTTGTTAACCTTGACTTAGGTCTATTACAATTTGCTTTCCCACATGGTATTACTAATGGTTCTGCTGTAACTGTTACAGTCACAGATACAGGATCGGGTGCAGATTATCCTCTTGCTGCAGGTGCAGTTGGTCGTCTTAATGCGTCTACAACTTACTATGCGATTGCTGGTACTGCTAACTCACTTGAAGATGATCAATTAAAACTTGCTCTTACTTCTGCAAACGCTGAATTGGGTGATGCTCTTTCTTTCGTTAACGCAGGTACTGGTAGACAAACAGTATTAACTGAATCATTTGGTGGTGCTGCTACAGCAAACGTTATTACATCTACATTCCTTGAAGGTGAACTTGTATATCAAGGTGATAGTCTTGAAACTGCTACTGCACAAGGATATGTTTCTACTAACCAAGGTTGGCAGATCGGACCTAGAGTTCTTAAGATTGTTGATTACACTGGTGAGTTTGCAGAAGGACAAAAAGTAACTGGTGTTATTTCTAAGTCTTCAGGTACTATTAGTGATCTAAACATTGCTAAGGGTGTTCTTGAAATTGGTTCGATTACCAAGACTACAGGTCAATTTATCGATGACGTTGGTAAACCATCCGAAATTATTCAAAAAATTCAAGATAGTTACTATTATCAAGACTTCTCTTATGCTATTAAGTCTGCTGTTTCTATCGGTGAGTGGAAAGATATTCTTATCAAGAACGTTCATCCTGCATCATTCAAAGTATTTGGTGAATTAAATCTTTCTGATTATGGATCTATTCCTAACAAAGCTACTGATTTTTCAATTACAAAATCTGTTGAACTTGCTAGAGAAGCAATCGTTCCTAATATTCAAAACTTTGCTTTAGTTGAACCAATTTATTCTGAGTTTAATAATACAGAGGTATTATTCAGACAGAAACGATTAACATCTTCTGAAAATATTTTAACCTCTGTTGTTCAAAGATTAGATGATATTTCCAATCTATTTGATGGTGAGAGAATTTCATTCCCTCTAACAGTTAATACACAGAATGTTGTTGCTAATGCTAATCAGTTAATGATTGTGTTGAATGGTGTTACACAAAACCCTGGCACATCATTCCAGATTCAAGGTGATTCTATTGTATTCTCTGAACCACCTCAACCACCTGCAAGTATCAAATATGTAAATGTTACTATAAACCAGATTGCAACTAAAGATCTTTCATTTACTAATATTAGTGGTATCTTCCCATTAGTAGGTAATACTTTAATAGGTACTGTATCTCTTGCTAGATTGACAGTCACAAAGGTTGTTGGAGACGTAGTTTCTGGTTTTATTACACAAGGAACATTTGTTAATGGAGAACTTGTTAACGTTGGTGCTACTGGATTTGCTGCTAACATTGCTGCTGTAACTGATGTTACAAGTAATGGATTATATGCCTTTGGTGAAACAATTACTAACCTTACAGGTGACACTGCTATTGTTGAGCAAATTAACTTAGCAACTGGTCAAGAAACACCTCTAGCACAATTAAGATATACTATAGGACCTTCTACAACTTCAGTTGAAGTTGTTGCATATAAGACTGATAATTCTACTGCTGATGCAGTCGTTCCTCTTAATACATTTACAGTAACCAAAAACTACCAGTTTGGTTCTGAAATATTCAGAGTTGATTCTATTACACAAAATAGTGAGTCTACAACTCTTGGAGTTACAAGAGCACAGAATGGAACTGCTGCTGGATCTCAGCAAGAAGATGTGCCTGTATATGGAACTGATATTCAAGTCACAGGAAATCTTACATTAAGTAAGACTGCTGGTACATATCAGTCTACACCTGGTCTATTTGACATCCAGTTAAATGACTATATTATTGGTGCTTCATCAGGCGTTGTATCTCAGATTACTGCAACATCTGCATATCAAGATCCTGCAACTCAAGAGTTTATCAGTCAGGTTAATATTTCAGAAGGTTCTTCATTCTTTGGTCTATTATTCAACAGAATAACATCTCAAACATATCCTAACGTTGTTCTTGATAATATTTCTCAATCTGCTGTAAGTGTCGTACAATTCCAAAACAACACTACTGCGTTTGATTTTGACATGCCTAATAATGAGATTCTAAACAGTTACATAATTCCTTATGATAATCTTGTCAACGGTCCTATTCAACAAGATGAAACTATCCGTAATTACAAGTTAGATTATGGTAATGCAAGTGGAGACTTTAATGTTGGTGAAGTCGTTAATGTAAGAAAACTTGCATTTAAAGACAGACAAGGAGATGGGTTCTTTGCTGCAGGTCAAGTAATTAGAACTACAGATACTAAAGCAGAAGTTATTGGATATAATCAAGCAAGAAGCACAATTTATCTTGGTAAGATTGGTAGAACACAATCTACTGGTGAAGATTATCATGTTGCAACATTTACTAAAGCAACAATCAACACTGCTAATAAGAAATTTGGACAAGCATGTTTAGCATTAACACCTGGTCTTTCTGATCATACTTTTGTAAGTGGTGTTACTGATGCAATTACTGCAAGTGGTGGTGCTACAGGATCGTTTACTGCTGCTACTGGAACTACTTACAATCCAGTAACAGGTGATATGGTTCTTGAGATTGGAACTCATACTTTGACCACATCAAACACTGTAACTATCGCTGATGGTGGTGTTACATTTACATGTGATCAAGATGGTAATGTTTCTGGTAAGGCATATCCTCGTTCAACTGACCCATCATCAGGTGTTGCTGAAGCAATCACAGCAGTTACAGGAACTACAATTACAGTTAATGTAGGTGTTGCATCTCCAATAGATGAGTATATCAATATCCCATCTTCTGCTGAATTTGCATTTGGATCTGCAGCATTTACTATTGAGTGTTGGGTAAAACCATTATCTGCATCTCTAACAGGTGAAAGAAATATTATTGATACGAGAGCAAGTAGTGCTACTGAAGTTGCAGGTCGTTTATATCTTAATGCTGCTCAATTACGTTGGAATGTAAATGGTAGTGATCTTGTTACAACAGGTGCAACAACACTTGCTGCTAATACTTGGTATCATGTTGCAGTTGTTAAATCTTCCACAACCACTAAAATTTACATCGATGGTGTAGAAAGAGGAACAGGTACTGACTCTACAACATACGCTGCTAAACCAATTAGAATTGGTATGGATTATGCAGGTGCTAATGGATTTGCAGGTTATATTGATGAGTTTAGAGTATCAACTACAAACCGCTACACAGGTGCGTTTACTGCTCCTCTAGGGGTCTTCCAAGGTGATGCTAATACAAAACTACTATTACACTTTGATGGTGCTAACGGTGAGCAATTTACACAAGACTGGTCAGGTACACAATCATTTACTAAGGGTGAAGACTTTAACAATGATGCTATTCTTGAAACATCAAGACTAACTGGAACTCCTGCAGGTTTCGCTTCTAAGTCACAGAGATATTATGATGCTGCTGATCTAATCATTGCAAATACAGATTTTATTAAGAAAGAAGTTGTATATCAGATGAGACAGAGATATCCTGAGTTAGTAATCTTAGGAACTCGTTATACACCAACTGCTGCAACTTATGATGCTGCTACTGGTCTATTGTCTATGACAGTAACTGGTAACAATCTAGTAAATGGTGGAACAATAACTCCTCAGACAGCAACATACAACGCTGCTACTGGTGTGATGGTAATCACTAAGTTGGCACATGGTCTTAAGAATGGTCAGAGAGTCAATATTAAGGTTGGTGGTGTTACATTCACTTGCACATTAGATAGTGGATCTACAACTCATTCATATCCTCGTTCGACTGATCCTACAGCTGGAAGATGGATACCAGTTTCTAACGTGACTGATCATACATTTGAGGTAAACGTTGGTGCTTCACCTCAAGTAACATATACACCAACAACAGGAACAACATATGATCCTGCAACTGGTATATTAGTTTTAGAGATTGGTGCTCATAATTTGACTGCTGGAACAAACGTTGGACTTGTAACTGATTCATTAACATTTACTTGTACAACCGATCCAAGTGCTCCAAAAACTTATCCTCGTGCTTCTGGAACTGGTGCTAACTCTGGAACTCCTGATCCTGCTTATAATACTTCTATACCAATAGTATCAGTCACAGCAACAACAGTAACATTAAATGTAGGAACATCTTCAGATGGTGCTGCACATACCTTTGTATCGGCAACATCAGGTGCTTTAGTTACTGGTGGTAACTATACACATACATTCAGTTCTGCTCTTCCTAACGGTATTACTGTTGAGAAAGATAGAGTTAAGATTTTAGATAATGCATTATCATTTACTTGCACAATGGATGGTAATACTTCTACTAAGACATATCCTCGTGCAACAGATCCAGCATCTAAAGATGTTGCTCTCCCAATCGTATCTTCTAGTTCTACTAATATCACAGTCAATGTAGGAACTTCTCCATTAGTTAACTTCAAACCAACTAATGCGGTTTACACACCTGCAACTGGTGAGTTCGTAATGACAATACCAAATCATACAATTACTGTTGGATCACAGATTAGATTGACTGCAAATTCATTCACCTTTACTTGTGATTATAATGGTGATGGTCAGACAACTCAGAAGACATATCCAAGAGCAAGTGGTGAAGATGGAACTGCTGGTGGAGCAAGTAATAATACTGGAACTCCTGACGCTGCATACAATACATCTATCGATGTGACTGCAGTTGGAACAACAACACAGGATGTTAGTACTGCGTCTTATAATCCTACAACAGGTATCCTAACAATTAATACTGCTAGTGCTCATAATTTGGTAAGCGGTAATAGAGTTCAAATTGCAGATAATTCACTCACATTTACTTGTGCTTATGATGGTAATGCTACAAACCATACATATCCAAGACAGACTGATCCTATTAGAGGAGAATGGGTTGAAGTAACTATCGTTGATTCTGATACATTTACAATCGATGTTGGAACTTCAAGTGACACTTCTACACATTCATTTGTTTCTGCAACTGCAGGTGCAATAATCAAACAAACTGGAACAGTTACAATTAACGTAGGAACATCATCAGATACTTCTACTCACACCTTTGTATCTGCTGCAGCGAATGCAGTTGTCACTGGTGGTAACTATACACATACATTTGTATCTGCTGTTGCTAATAGTGTTATAGGTGATGAAGGTATTAACTGTGAAGATGATATTCGCGACACATTAAATGCGATAGTTCAAGATATTCGTAACGGATCAAATAATCATATCTGGGATGCTGCATCTTACTATGTTAATAGAACTGTTAACCCAGTTCAAATTGCACAGATTGAACCTGCTGTTAAAGAAACATTATTTGCTTATGAAAAAGTTGATGATATGCTTCAGTACATCATCAGTAATACTCTATGGACAGTTCAAGGTGATCATGGATTAACACAGAAGACTGATACTACAATCACTGATTCTTCAAATCCAACATACACATATTTCCAACCAACTGGTGCAACTTACGATCCTGCAACAGGTGACATGGTATTGACCATTGGTTCTCATTCACTAACAACTTCATCTAGAGTTGACATTGCAATCGGTGGTATCACATTTACATGCACTAAAGATGGTAACGCAACCAACCATTCTTATCCTAGAGCAACTGATCCTGCTGCTAACGCTGTTCTTGCAGTCAAAGCTGTTGGTGGTGGTAATACAACTATCACAGTTAATGTAGGTGCATCTAGTGCAGATGATCAATATGCACATACATTTGTATCTGCCACTCAATCAGCAGTAAGAGTTCTTGATTACACAACAAGTGATTGTGCAGATGTATTCACAACTATTGGTAACTTAATTGATATTCTTACAGATACAATTACAAACGCTTCTGCTGCATCACCTGTTGATCACTTAGCAAGTGTTACTAAAGTTGAACCAAAATATGAATTTGTTGGTGGAACTGTTGATTCGTTCTTAGATACAGAATTTACTTCTTCATATCAAGATACTACTAATGATATTCTTTATACTAATCAAGTTGATGCTGATACTAGATACAGATTTAGAGATTCTGCAAGATTAATTCGTTCTAATCGTTCTGTAATCGTTGATAAGGCAGCTGCTGATATGTTAAGCAGATATCCAGCTCTTGCTCAGGATATGCCTAGAAACCAGAATGGTGGTAGTACAGATGGAACATTACGTTGTAAGACTGACCTTGGATTGATTCTTGATGGTCTTGCTGATGATGTAGAAAACGATGGTAACTTAGGAACTGTTACTGCTGCTAAATTCTATATTGGTAATAGTGGTGAGTTATTACATATTCGTTTACAAGTATTCCAGTCAGTTTATGCTCATGAACGTCTTGCTTTCTATGCTAAACAAGCAGTTCTAGGAACTTTAGATTACACAAATACTGATAATATTATTGTTGGAAACTGGGGAGTTACTGGTGCGGGTGTGGCTAATTACTTTGATGCTGTTACTGCTTATATTGATACTCTCGTTACAACTATCAATGATATTATTGCTCCTACAGGTAATGACTTTGCGATTGGTGCTGATAGAATTTACTTCAACAGACTTTGGATTAGAGAAGAAGTAACTGCATATACAACACAGTATTTCCAATATACACTTAATGGTATTACATATAATGCATTTACATATGGTGCTGGTGAGGAAGCTGCTGCTCAAGATGCTCTTGAAGATCTTCTCTTAGGTATTATCTCTGATCTTCAAACAGGTGGAACCAATTCCACTATATTAGCGATGGAGAAGTATCTAACTGCTAATTTAACTATCAATAATACAGTTCTTGCTGAAAAATCAATCGCTGCTAGAATTCACTCTATTGAACTACTCAAGACTTTTGGTGAATATGCAGCAAAGAATTATGCATACCCTTCAACTTCTAACGAAGTTTTACCAAATTACTCTGCCATATACACACAACAAGCAGCTTACAGAGATACTGAATCTCCTACTGATATCAATTCTGTTGTGTTTAGATTTAAAGAGTTAATTGATATTGCATTAAAGATTATTGCACCTGGTAAGAAAATTGCTAGAAGTGCTGCTAAGAATATTCAATATAACGCAAACTACTATAAGAATGAAATTGGAAACCAAGTTAATGCTCAGTTTGGTAGCGGTTCTTGGATATATGATGACTTTGTTGATGAGTTAGTTGATAACTTTGTATCTGATAGTATTACAACTGATGTTACTAAAACATCTAACGCATACACAATCACTCTAAGTGCTCAAAATGGAACTAACTTTGTTGTTGGTGAAATTGTAACTTCTAGTGGTGGTGGAATTGCAACAGTACTGGAATGGGATTCTGAAAATGATTTACTATATGTCGGACCATTTACTTCAACTGCATGGGTAGCAACAAATACTCTAAGTGCTCCTAGCGGTGCTACAGGAACTATTGCGAGTGGTGGTGTAAGTAGTGCATACACTTGGTATACTGAACCTTCAAATGTTGAGTATCTTAAGAGTGCAAGATCTATTACTAGCAATATTGCAGGTCAAGTTTCTGGAACTAATCTTTGGACTAATCCAGAAGCATTTGGAACTAACTGGACTGAAACAAATCTTACCAGAACAGACAATGCTTTTACTGGTCCTGATGGAACAACAACTGCAGAAAAATATGTTGGACAAAGTGGTGTAGCAGGTAATCATATCTTACACAGAGATTTCAGCTTAACTGCATTTGAAACCTTTGATACTGATGGTGTTAAGTTTGACTCTACATCTGAAACCTTTGACACTGGTTCTACTAGCGATGTATCTCAAACATTTACTGCATCTATATTCTTCAAAGCAGTTGGATCTCAATCTGTAAGATATAAATTACAACTTGATCAAGGTCAAGCAGGTGAGCAGAATATATTCTTTGATCTAAATCTTACTAACGGAACTGTTGGATCTTTATTCATACCTCAACTCGGTATTACTGGAGATGCTTTCGGTGCAATTCCTTATGGTGATGGTTGGTATAGAGCATATATTACAGCAACATTCTCTTTCGGTTTCTCAACTCTTAGAACTCAAGTAACAGTCAATAGTTCTACAGGTTCTGCATCTTGGACTGGAGATGGAACTACTGGTGTATACTTCTGGGGTGCTAAACTTAACAAGGGTGCTGTTGATCCATATACAGCAGTTGGTGGACAAATATTCTATGCAAATACTGAGTACAATATCAAGAATTACACCATAGACCTATTAGAAGGATATATGAGTCAAGCACTTGATAATACTCTTACATCTCCTTCACCAAATGCAGGTTTCTATGCTTATTATGATTCTACTGCAGCGAGTGATTATGCTAAAGTTTCTGTAGAAAGATGGATTAGATATGGATTAGATATTATCCGTAATCAACTTGATGTTGATAGTTATTATACAACTGTTTCACAAAATGTTGGTATATCTGTTCCTACTAAGACGTATGGAACTAGGGACATTCCTGTTGGTGTTTCTGGTGGATTAACTACATCAGATTATATTTACGGAACTGTAAGTAGTCAATATGCTGAAATAGAAAGTATACTTGAAAATTCTGGTAAAGTTGTTCAAGTATATCAAAGATTCCGTATTGACGGTGATATCACAGATGGTCCTTATACTATGAATGAAGTTGTTGCTAAACAAGGTAATCCTTCTGTTACTGGAGTTGTATATGGTTTCTGGTCAGATGCTAACTACAAGTATCTCGATGTTCGTATAACTGCAGGTCCTTGGGCAGTATCAGATAATATTGTTGGTGCTACTAACTCTACAACTGCACAAATTAGTGCAATCGAAGATAGAATTCATATTATTGATCTTAAGGGTGATTTTGCTGATAATATTCCATTCAAAGGATATACATCAGCTGCTACTGCAACACCTACATCATTCATCAAATCTGAAGCAGCAATTACTGATAATACTGGTGGTAAATTAACAGTTGATACTGAATCTCTAGTAGGAACATTTGAATCAACATCTGTTGTTTATCCAGAATCTTCTAGATCATATCTTGATGTTGTTAAATTCTCTGGTCTTGATATTTCTGTTGGTGATAGAATTGCATCTACAGGATATAAGAGACTTGGTATTTCAATTATAAGTGGATTGAATGTATTTGCTGAGGGTAATAGACTTTATAAAGTTAACTCTGGTATTCAAGATACAAATACATACGCTATCATTACTGAAGTTGATATTGATAATAATTACATTTATATCGCAGAATATCAAGGAACATTTACTAACGGTGATATTGTTGGTGATTATGGTGTTGGTTCAAGTTTCCCTGTAGGTTATGGTTCTGTTTTGACTGCAACTGTAACTGCAGGTCAGGCAGCTGGTCTTGTACAAGATATTCGTAATGTTGGACTTAATAAGAGATTATATCTCAGTAATCTTGTTGGAACATTTGATGATAAAGATGGAATCAAAGGACCAGATTCTTATGGATCTGTAATTATTGGTAAGGTTGAACTTAAAGCTCGTGTTAAACGTTCCTTTAGAGGATTTGATGGTGTTCAAACACAATTCAAACTATCTACAGATAATGGAACTCAGTATCTACCAGATCCTGCAGGTCATCTATTGGTATTTGTTAATGGTATTCTACAACCACCAGGTGCGTCTAATGCATACACAGCATTCTCTGACACTATTCAGTTTACTGAAGCACCTGATCTTGGAGCATCGTTCACAGGATTCTATGTTGGTAAACTTAGACAGTTAGATGATATATCATTTGAGTTTGATTCACTACGTCAATCATTCAACTTGAAACGTAATGATGTATTCTACTCACTAACTCTTACAGAGGGTGTACAATCTAGCGTTATTAGACCTGAGAATAATATCATCGTTTCTCTTAATGGTGTTATTCAAGAACCAGGCGTTGGTTTTGAGATTGTTGGTTCTAGAATCATCTTCTCTGAGATTCCTAGATTTGGATCAACCTTCGTTGCATTCTCTTATGTTGGTTCTGAGGCAGACGTTGATGCTGCTGAAGTTATTCCACCAATCGAACCTGGTGACTTTATTGATATTCAAGGTGAGACAGCAGACAGACAGGTTGCTGTTATTGAATCTTCTAACTCCTTGATCACATTCGATTATCTCGGATCTGTGTTTGGTCAAGGTGCTGTTGGTCAATCAGTAATTACCTCAGGATTCATTAAGAATGTTCAAGTTACATCTGGTGGATCTGGTTATACATCAAGACCTACTGTTAGACTTGATTCTATATCTGGTTTTGAAGGAAATATTAAGGCACTTGTTGGGGTAGCAGGTGTTGAAATGAGTGCTGCAGGTTCTGGATATCAGAATCCCGCTATCAATGTTGAGACTACAGTCCCAGATGATTGGACTGCTCCTGACCTTTCACAATATGGTGAAGAGTTAGTAGACCCCGAAACCCCATAAATAACTAAAAATCGTAGCAAGAAATGGCTAAACAATCCCTAGGTCTTGGATCATCAGCTAATGATAACACAGGTGATACCCTGAGAGCTGGTGGTGACAAGATTAACGACAATTTTAATGAAATATATACCGCTATTGGTAACGGTACAAACTTGAACATCACTTTATCGAACCCTGCTAGTGGTCAGGTTCTTCGATATAATGGTTCAACATTTTTACCTTCAGACTATAGTGCGTTAACTACATCTCTAGATGTAGCTGGTAATTCTATTATATCTTCTTCCAACGGTAATATAAATCTTAACCCAAATGGAACTGGTAATGTATTAATTAATAATGGAAGTATTGTTAATACTTTTAATGGAACTACAGGAGTTGTAGATTTTCCAACAAAAATTCAATATAAAAACGAATATACAGCGTTAGGAAATGCACCAGCTGCTGCATCTTACACTGGATACTTTTTTACTGTTGATGGTGATGATAATCCATATGTTAACATCAACATAACAGCTGGTGGTGTTGGTGATACTAGAGCAAAACTTCTTACTGAATATTCTAGTATTGATGCGTTAAGTGACGTAGATATTACAACTGTTGCACCAACTGCAAACCAAATTTTAAAGTGGAATGGAACTAACTTTACACCAGCTGATGAGACTGGTGGTGGTGCTGCATCACAGAACATTTTTGCATCCGTAGCAGGTGACACTGGTTCAACAACTGCTGACAGCACAAGTGATACCTTAACTATTGCAGGTGGAACTAATATTACAACAGCAGTTTCTGGAGACACACTCACAGTTAACTTCAGTGGATCGTTAACTACGACTCTTGCTGCTCTTACTGATACAGATGTTTCTGGTATTACTCAAGGTGATTCTCTATTCTGGAATGGAACTAATTGGACTGTTACTAGATCTCCTATTACATGGTGGGAGTTAGCTGCACCTGATGCTTCTGGTTACAACTTTACAGGACCAGGTTTCGCAGCTGCGACAGCAGATCCTACTTTATATGTTATGAGAGGAATGACATATGCTTTTGATAACAATGCTGGTGGTGCACACCCATTTAGAATTCAAAGCACACAAGGTCTAACAGGAACTCCATATACTACAGGTCAGACTGGTAGTGGAACTTCAGTTCTTTACTGGACTGTTCCTATGGATGCTCCTAATACATTGTATTATCAGTGTACAATTCACGCAGCGATGGCTGGTCAAATTAACGTAGTCGCATAATAGATGACAAGAACTGTTCCTGGTACTGGTGCAACAATTAACCCTATCTTCGATGAAGTATTTGGGGTTCGTGCAGTTGAAGTTACGAATGGAGGATCTGGATACTCTCCTACTGATCCACCACGTCTAACAATAACTGGTTGTGGAACTCCAACTAGAGAGGCACTTCTATATCCAATTATTGATACAGATTCTGGAAGAATTATTCATGTTCGTGTTTTAGATAGAGGTAAAGGATATGATCCTTTAAGATTACAAATTATTCCTCAAGATGAAACACCAAATGTTGTTGATTCATTTGATATCAATAGAATTTGGCAAGGTCATCCAAATTCACCTACTACAGGAACTTTTACTGGAACTACAGATAGACTTAGAATAGTATCTGATAATCATCCTAAACCTACTTGGACATTAGCAGAGGCAGCACCTGGTGGTGGTCCTTTAGTTGATAGATCTTTTGATCAAACATTTGTGTATCGTGGTGGTAAAGATGTTCCTAATCCAGGTACAAGAGCATTTCAAAACGATAGAGTAAACGGTATATTAGCAAACGGAGGTTTATTACATACACCTGAGTGGGGTGTAGATGGTAACGCTCCATCTGGTCATCAAATTGATGTTGTTAAGTATCCATATGTAAAATCTATGGACACTTATGATGTTGTTACTGAGAATAATATTAATTACTATCATTCAAATGAAGTAATTCCAGAATTTGAATTATCAAATGGTGTATTTGATTGGGGAAATATTCAACAGTTTACTTGGAATATTAAAGTAGAATTAAATAATTTAGTTTTTGAAGTAACTGAAGTTGATGAAACATTAGGAACTATAGAAGTTGGTAGAATAGTTGATGAAGTTGTTGGTAATGCAAGAGGAGAAATTGCTAAAGTTGTAAGAAATGGTTCAAATGTTGTAACAAGAATTTATTTAAGAAATGTATCTACAGGTGCATCTTTTCTTGATCAAGATGTTTGTTTAGGATCAAACGGATTTCAGTTTAAAATCAACTCTGATCCTATTACACTTAAACCATATTATATTGATTTTGGAACAAGTGCTTCTAGGTTTGGTCCTTTTGTTGCAGGTCAATATTACTTCGCTCCTGAGAATATTCAAGTTAGAGCAAATGATCTTATCATTTTTAATCAATCTGATGCTTCTAATCTAGAGGGATCAAACGGACATCCTATTAGGTTCAGCACAACACCAAATGGTCCTTTAAATCAAACTCCTGGTACTGTATATTATCAAAGCACTGGTGTATCTCAAGCACCTGCTGCAGATTATGAAACTAATTATCAATCAGTTTTCATTATGAATGCTGATGAATCTGCAAACATTTACTATCATTGTGCCTACCATCTTAATATGGCAGGTTATACAGGTGATGAAGGATATATTAAATTAAACACTACCTCAGAGACATATACACCTACTAATGATTATTATTCTAGAGATTTTTATCAATCAGATTCAAATGATCCAAATACTATAGATAGATCACGTCATGTAAATGGACATTCTAAGATTCTTGGTATTTCATATGATGGGTATCCTATCTACGGTCCTTGGGGATATAATTCTAGTAACGCTGTAGCAAGAGAAGTATCATCATATCGACTAAGAACAACTGCTGAATTAGCAGGTAATAGACCGCAGGTAAATACAGTATCTACTGTTACATATGCTGTAACAATTTCTAACGGACAATTCTTGTTTGATGGTTCTCGTCCATCATTTTTAGATTTGGATCGTGGAAAAACATATATCTTTAATCAAAATGACTCATCTAACGATAGTCAACACATTCTAATTTCTACTACAAATGATGGCTGGCACGGGCAAAATCCTGTTATTATTGGGAATACTGCAAATCTGTATACTGGTAATGGAATTAAATATTATATTGACGGGAGCGAAGTAACCTATCAATCATACTTGTCAGGATTTAACTTGGCAACCACTCGTGAACTTAGGTTTACAGTTCCTGTTGATTCGCCTACACAGTTATTCTTATTTGCATATACAACTGCAGGTCATGGTATTAGAACTGTTCAAGAGGGATATGTTTTAGGTGATTTAGTTGGTGATTATATTTACGATTCTTCTGTAGGAACACTAGATGAATATAATGGTAAGTTTGACTCTACACCTGAGTATCCAAACGGAACATATGCATATTATATGACAGAGGATAGCAGTGCTAATCCTACATATCCATATGCCATTGGTCCTAAAATGTATGGTGTGCCTCTTGCTGAAGGAGATACAGTACCAACTACACCAACTTCATTCCCATCTATTGCTGAAGGAGATGTAATATTAAACACTGATGGAACAGTATCTTATGTCAAGATGACAAAGAAAGGTGATAATTATTTTGGTAGTGCTAGAGCTGAGATATTAGGTGGACAAGGAACAGGTGCTGTAGGATCTCCTATTGTTCAAACTGTTACTGGTTTATCATTACTTACAACAGGTAGAAGTTATGCAACTCCTCCAACACTTATCTTTGAAGGTGGTGGTGGACAAGGTGCTCAAGGTGCTGCTGAAATTGATACTTTAGGTAAAGTTACTTCTATTTCTATTGCGAATGATGGTGAATTCTATCAAGAACCTCCTTTTATATTGATAACTGGTGGGGGTGGTATTGGTGCTAAGGCAGTCGCAACAATAGATCAAGGTAAAATTGTTAGTATCACAGTTACAGATCCTGGTAGTGGATATACATCTGCACCAAATGTTATCTTTACTAAGTTAGTTAATCTTAAACGTAAGGCAAGAGCACGTCAGGCAAATAACTCAGGTACAATTTACTTAACTGGTCTTGTTAAGAATGTAACAGCATCAGATTCAATAATATATGTTGACTCTACAGATGCATATCCAGGTTCTGGTCAAATTATTCTAAATAAAGAAACTATCACATATACTTCTAAAGCAGCAGGTAAGTTTTCTGGTCTTACTAGAGGTGTAAACTTTA
>VTLG01004100.1_pt1 | contig 38465 bp, 50 predicted proteins | sample 4694571 | NCBI WGS metagenome assembly VTLG01 (sample SAMN12604809, study PRJNA352737) | marine metagenome | biome: ENVO:00000447; feature: ENVO:00000209|ENVO:00000569|ENVO:01000036; material: ENVO:00002151; isolation source: viral sequences binned using virsorter ... | reverse complement strand
CTATACATGTGAGCGTGGCGAGGGGGGCACCCCCCCTAGGGGTGTTGTCGCAACAGATTCGGGGACGCAGAGCTGCGTGACAATTTATTTTTCTAGGCGGGCATCCACCCAGTGATGGAACTAATCACCCTTGCTGTTTTTCTTGGCGGTTACGCAGTGCTGCGTGTGCAGATTTTTAGAGGACTGTCTGCGTTACCCTGTGAAGATTCGTGACGACAGGGAGCAGTCAGGTAGAATACTTATATGAGGTTCAAATCGGATCTCATAAGAACCTATGAAAGGAAAAGTTACATGGGTCAAAGAAAAGAAAACGGAGCCACGATGGCTCCGCCTAGTGGAAGTGAATCTTCCACAGGTAATACCTCTGCAGAGGCCTCTGCATCTAGTGACGTTGAGGAGGTGAAAGCAGTCGGGCGCTATGCAAGAAACTCCAGACGCAATGATGCGTTCTTCGAGAAGAACATGAATAAGCATCTAGGCGTTATTGCCAAGTCGGGAGAGATTAGCCGAGTAGCTCATCTTGAGTTAGCGGATTATGCCTATTCGAGCGGATGGTCTAAAGAGCATCTAGTGAAGTTGTTCGGTGATCAGTTGTCGATCAATACTTGGCAGCACTTGCGAGAGGCTGGCCGTGTTCGTGACTTGATTCGGGAGAACTTGAGAGAGTGCACTCTGACCAAGAAACAAGCGGAGTCTATCGGAGATATTGACAAGCTTGCGAACGTAGTTTGCAGCTATGTCGATACGAAAGCGATAGCAGCCAAGCGAGTTAGCCCCAAGGCAGCAGCCAAGCAGCGTTTCGGTATCTCTCGGATGTATGCGAGTGGATCCACGCTTGATGAAATCAAGGCTAAGTACTCGAAAGCTTTCGAGGCCAAGAAGACAGAGAAAGACAAAGTTAAAGAAGCTATAGAGGCTTTCGATGCTTTCTTCGATGTCATGGTTGACCTAGGCGAGTCGGGTGTCCCTCTTGCTCTCAACGATCATATAGTTGAGCGCATAGCGGGTTCTGCTACTGGGCCTAAGCATATGAGGCTAGCCGAGATTGTCTCCAATAAAGAGGGCAGCATCTATGAGCCTGTCTTCTCATCTAGAGATAATCAGAGCATCACGAATAGGTTCGCTCAAATTATGAGGAACTGTTCAACGTTTGCTAGCAATATTCATCTAGGCGATGTTGTCTCAACTAATGCAGCGAGAGCAGCAGAGAGAGCAGCAGAGGAGAAAGCTAAAGAGGAAAAGGCTAAAGCCTAACCTCATCTAGGAAATGCCCCGACGCAGAAATGCGTCGGGGCATTTTTTTTTGTTTTAATTATCCCGACGCACCAGTGCGTCGGGTTTTTTTTTGGACTGGTGGATCTGCCCTAGTGAAGTCGATGGGTGGCTATCTTGTGGTGTTGATAGTGGCGCAGTGGTTGCGTATGGTCGGCTGGTTTGGTGGGTGAAGTGATGGCGCAGCGTTGCGTGATGGTGTGTCTGTTCGTGACGCATGGGGTGGTGCTGCTATAATGTAGTTGTGGGTGGGAATCCCACTCGCAGCCGACGTGTCTATGCGTTGGCTCGTTCCTTAAGGGAGATTATATGAATAAGCAATACAGCCCTGCGAGATCTGTCTCGTATGAGGGTGTGATGCGTTTGCCTCATGCGTTGGGTGAGCGTGTCCATGTGAAGTTCAGTGTTGGTAGTACTCGTTCCAAGGTTGGGATGGTTGCTGTTCCTGCTGAGCGTTTGACTTTGCGTGATGATGAGCATTTGGAATTGCTTCATGATCCTAGCGGTGATGTTAGGTGGTTGGAGGCGGTTTTGTTTGCTCTTGATGCTGAGGGCAGATCTTTGTCTTTGGCTTCATCGGCGAAGGGCGATCACGTTTTGCTGTGTGAGGGTTTGTCTAGTGTTGTGACCCTGCATAGTGATCTTGTTGGTCGGGGATAGTAGGTATTCCCCCACGCAGAGATGCGTGGGGGTGTCCTACGAGGAGCATGCATATCCCCTGTGTGTGCTTCTCGTAGGGCAAGTAGCCCTATGAAAAGGAGAAGCTAATGTTTACACGCTTTTTGATAGACGTGTTTATTACTGGTTGTGTGATTGGCATGCCGTTAGCCGTTTACTGTGTTTGGAAGTTTGGGCCAGTTGAGGTGATGCGACAGGTTGGTTTGCATTCTGAGGAGGAGCTTGAAGTGGAGGACGTTCATCGTCCTGTGCATGGTCCTCCTGTAGGTAGCTTTAAGGCATCGGAGCATTCCAATACGTTGAATTATATGCAAGTTCCGCAACCTCGTAAGAGGTACAGGGAGTAATCGCCCCCCTACAGAGAAAGCCCCACGCAGAAATGCGTGGGGCTTTTCTTTGGCTCCATTTTCTGGCTATGTGGCTAGTCATATGCTCAGGTGTGTATCTGGGTATATGAGTAGTCACATGACTACTAATATAAAAAGGAGAAAGCTATGGTAACTACTATGGTTAATATCAGGAAGCGACCTCGGTTAGGTCGAGTGCGCCTATCGTTGGATCGGAAGGTCACACCTTTTGCAGTGCAGAAGGGTGAACGTCTGAACAACGAAATATCTAGGGGCATTCGGAATACATTTGGGTTGCCTTCTGTGATCTCTTGTTCAGACGGTATGACCAAGTTTTGCGATGACTGCTATGCGTCTTCAATCGAAGACATTCCAAGCGTCAGCGACAAGATGTGGCATAACTGGATGACGTTCAAGCCTCACTTGGATGACAGCGACGAACTGCTGCGACTCTTGGAACCTATGGTTGCTGAGTCTGTTGACGAGTTCGAGCGTGCAAACTTTTCTGAGAATGATTGGATCTTCCGTCATTTTTGGGACGGTGATGTTCCAAGTGTCGCCTTCTTTGACGCATTAGTGCGTTTGGCTGATTGTTTCAGTGATGTTCAGTTCTGGGTGTATACCCGAAGCTTTGGACATGTCTGGGATTGGATGCTGGACAACGGCGCTGAAGGATGGGTTGAGTTGCCTGATAACCTCTCGTTGTATTTCTCGGTAGATAGATACAACGTTGACCGCTTGAAAACGCTGGGCCTTGCCAACAATGATCATGGCAAATGGCAGTATGCGTTTTGTGCGGATACGTTTGATGAGGCAGCTCTATTGGCTGAGTCTATTGGCCAGAACCCTATGCTGAAATGCCCTGAACAAACTGGTCGCTACGACCTCGTGGAGTGGACTGATACTACGGTCACTGAGCGAGGTAAGCGGGTAGGTCGGGGTGCGTGCGCTAGCTGTAGGTGGTGCGTCGATGGCAGAGGGAATGTGCAGTTCGCTGTACATCCTGAGCCATACAAGGCGGACATAGGGTGAGCGCTTGTGTGAGATCAGGCTGGTGTTGCAAGCAAGGCGTATGCCCATACGGTGTATGGGATGCGTCCTTGCAGCAATGCCAATTCCTAATAATAGAAAATAAGCAATACGCTTGCGCCAAGTACGAGGAGATCATCAAAGATCCTTTGAGTGAGTTCTCCCCTGCGTTTGGTGCTGGCTGTTCTTCCAACCTTAATCCTGATAGGCTGGAGATTATTAGAAAGAACAAGGGCACTACTACCGATGTAGTGATTGGATAGTTCCAAGTGTCCGTGAGATGGCGGTGGGGTTTTTATTGCTTTTCCCCCCACCGCCTTTCTCATATATCTATTGTACGCAGGGCTGCGTGAAGCTACTTCAAAGAGGTTCGCAGTAGGCCTTGTTGATATAATAGGTATATGAGTGAGTTAATATCTCACTTATCAATTATCCATCTATGCATGTATATCTGCATGCAGGGAGTAATTATGACAATTAAATATAAAGGTAAACCTATTACTAAAGAGCTTGTGCGAACAGCCCTTAAGGACGACACCATATGGGGCGATGGACATTCCATCCTCAGCCCCGAAGGGTATCATCCTCATTTTGATGTCAGTCACTTGGAAGAAACAATCAAGTCTGATTTCAGTTCGGGTAAGAGCACAATCTATGTCAATGGTCGGCCAGTTAAGGAAGTTAAGGGTGTCAACAACCTGTCGTTTCTTTATTGGCTGGCCAACGAGATAGGACTCTCTAGCGAAGACTACGGTAGCTACAATGGCCGAGGCACTCAAGCCAGATCTATTGTTGGCGCTATTGCCCGATGGGCGGAACAGGATCAGCCTGATGGCGAAGATCATTAAAGAGTTCCCTCACGACGTATGGCGTGCCAAGTCTTTTGGTGGTGACGCTGAATGGTTTAACGGTCAGGTATGGCAGTTGGATTACGAGGAAGATCTCATGCGAGATTACAAGAATCTAGAAGTTGCACGAGGTTCTCTTATCCAATATGCACGATCAAAGGGGCTGAAGCTCCGAACTCGTACACGCCAAGGCACGACCCTAATCATTCAGGCATACACACCTGAGGAGGTAAATTAGTAATGGATAAACCCAAAACGTACACCGTTGGATTCAGCGAACTCAACCGCCTGCTTGACTGTGTGATGAATCTCAAGATGAACCTTGAGGACACAGTGCAAGATCTTGAGCTTGTTATGAGTGATGTGATGGAAACGTTGCATCCCTCTGTAGCTGAACAACTCCAAATGCTTCAGGAGCATAACCCTGAATTGTTTGAGATGTTCAAGGAGCAAGTTCAGGAGGGTGAGTTTGAAGGTGGGCTGACAGATCATGTAGCGGAAGTTATAGATCTTGATGGCCGTCGAAGGCTCGACAAAGATCCCAACGACGTATTTAACAACTAGTACACGCAACAGTGCGTGTGGTCTATCTGGAGACTTGTGCAGGTTCGATTCCTGCGTAGACCTCGACCTTAGGCAGACGGCCTGAGGCATAAAAATAAGGAGACTATATGTCAACTTTATATATCCAATCAGACCACATGTTTAGCGAGTCTGACGTTACAGAGGAGAGGAATACATTGAATCTCGCTCTGGACGCAGGTGCGCTTTTCAAGGTCCACACGCAACCTGTCGTGGTTGATACCGCATGGGGGCCAGCGATAGAGAAGGTACAGGAAGGCAAGTATCAAGACAAGCCTACGCACCAGATCTATTACCGCACCCAGAACGATGAGGCTGATGGTCCGCTCGATAAGATTCTTAACGTAGCGCACCCATCTCATCCTGCGTCCAACTACCAGCAGTTCTTGGAGATGATGGAAGCTGTATTTCCTGAGTCGTGCATCAATGTAGATGTGTTAGACAAGGGTGCGAGGCTTGCATGTCGTTGGACTTTGGATGAACCTGTGGACTTAGGTGACGGTGATGTAGTGCAGCCTCATATCTTGGGGCTTGCGTCACTGAACTCAACTTGGTCTACGTCTGTCATCACGTTCGTTAATCGTGTGTTCTGCACGAACCAGCAACGTCTTGGCGGTAAGATCATTTCAGTTAAGCGAACAACGAACCATGACATGCGTTTGCATCTTCGTTCTACTGTTCTTGCTGATAAAGCAGACAGCCTTGAGCGTTACATGGCGGATGCGTCTACGTTGAAGCGTTTAAAGATGACTGATGGTGAGTTCTGGGATATGTTCGACATCGTTGTGCCTGAACCAGAACCAGATGAAGAAACAGGTAAGGTTCATGGCCGTACTGAGAACATCTACCAGATGAAGGTTGAAGCTGCCTTGTACTATTGGAGAGAGGAACGAGATGGCCCAGCAGGCAGTACTGCGTGGGGCGCTTGGAACGCTATCCAATCGATGGAGTACCACGATCTTGCTAACTCTAAGGAGAAGAAGATCGATGTAGTCCGAGGCAAGCAACCGTACAGCTCTGCTGCTATGGAATACCTGAAAGAACTGGAGACAGTATGAGCGACGTAACCTATCCAGATATTACTGTTGAACTCTCAGGTCAAGATGGCAATGCATTTGCCATCATTGGCCGAGTTTCAAAAGCCATCACTAGAGAGGAAGGCAAGGACGCTGCTCGCAGATTCAGTGAGCAAGCGATGTTGTCTGAATCTTACGATGACCTTTTACAGTTCTGCATGAGCACAGTCAACGTAACCTAACCGTGGCGGGGCAGGTGTATTCCTGCCCCTCACAGGTAAGCCCCACGCAGCAATGCGTGGGGTTTACTTGTGGGAACAAGCCCACACTTAAGGCGCAAGAAGCGCCAAAGGAGAAAATTAAATACTATGTCAGATATACAACAAGATGAGAAGGTATTCCCTTCCATCCCATTGACGGCAACTTTCCAGTTGTCTTCTGAAGCGCTTGAAGAAGCTGTCAGCAAACTTGCTGGCTCGTCTTCAAGTGGTATCGATGAACGCAAGATCTTTGATCTTGGCGTTGACTTGATGCAAGATGACAACTTTACAGACACGTTAGACAGTAACATCTCTAACAACGAAAAGGTTAAAGAAGCTTTCTCGATGGCTGAAGAAGTGCAGTCTCAAATTGATGACGTTGAGTACAAGGTTGACTACATGGAGATTGACGAGTTTGACGCTTTCGTAGACTTGCGTCGGAAGGTTGAAGCTATTGAAGAAGATCAACTAGATAGGCGCTTGGATCAACTAGAGCGCATGTTCGGAGCCATCTTCAATACCATTTACACCAGCTTGGCAGACCCAAGCAAAGTTGATGGGGATTACATGGCGTTTAACCTTCGAGCTGACTCTCCAGCAGTCACAGGAATCATTAAACAATTTGCTCCTGATTGTGAAGATACAAGTGAACAATCATGAGCAGGAAATTGAGATTCTGAAATCTCGGATAGAGATATTCGAGATCGGATTGCATCGTATCCTGTCAGCTATACGCACATGCGTATCTAAGCTTTTGGAATACGATTTCAATAGAGAGGTTGTCGAGAATTTAGAGGAGTTAGATGACTTAGCTGGTCAGCTTCGCCGTAAGCAGTTAAACGCTACGGTGGTTGACCCTAACATCGATTTCTCTGAACTCGAAGACAACGATTAAGCTAAACCCCCCACGCAGAAATGCGTGGGGGGTTTTTAAGGAGCTGTAATGACAGAAGTAAACTTGTTTAAAGATGGATGGGTTACAAAGTCCATCACATGCCAAGCATGTAAAGAAACTGACACAGTTGAATACGACCCATTTAGATGGCAACTGTACATGGGTGGTGAGTTGGTCCAGAACGTATGGCCTGAATCACCTGCCTCGTACCGTGAAAAGATCATCGGCCTACGAAGCGGATATTACATTTGTAATGACTGCTGGCACAAAGAAATGGGGGAGGATTGATGTGGAGCTGGATATGGTTCTTCACCATTCCTTGGGTTCCTGTCGCACAGCCTGTTCCTGATGTATGGGGGTGGGAAGTGGACCGATGGCAACCTATCGTCGAAGATGCCTTAGAGAGCTACGGCCTTGAATCAGAAGTAGACGCATTCATGCGTGTACTCTATTGCGAAAGCCGTGGTGATCCTAACGCAGTGAACGCCTCAAGTGGCGCTGCTGGATTGATGCAGCACATGCCACAATGGTGGGACTGGAGGGCTGAACAGATAGGTTACAAAGGAGCTAGCGTGTTCGACCCTATTGCTAATATCTATGCAAGCGCATGGCTGCTAGCGCTACCAGACATTGGTGGCTGGAAGCATTGGACTTGCTATGGATTGTGATACGGTTACAGTCATGTTTGATATGGCTAAAGCTGCATGTAGGGGGAGAGGACCGAAAGCGTTCTTTCCCCCTTCATGGCAGGGGAGGCAAAATAGTCGCCAAGCGAAAGCTATTTGTGCCTCCTGTGAAGTTAAACAGGAATGCCTAGATTACGCAATACAAGAAGGAATCCATCACGGAGTGTGGGGAGGCCTTACGCCGTATGAAAGGGCACGATATGTGGGGATGCCAAGAAAACAAATTATCTAGCATCCACCATGTATTACAAAAACTGTACTAAAATGTTCTGCGAAGCATTAAAGCTTCGCAGAACATTTTTTTTTACTTATACAAAAGGGAGTATTTCGGCTCACGCAAGATATGCTTAGACAAGAACGCAACTGGAGTCAGGCTCAGTTATCTCCCTTCTGAGTCTGACTCCATTTAAGGGAGTTACATGCAAGAAATAACATTAAGGCAAAGTTGGATAAATAACTTTATCCGCTGCCCCGAACAAGCCAGACAAGAACGACTTGAACTGGTTACCCAAAAAGAAACATCTGATCTTCTTCGAGGTAATGCAGTCCATGCAGCTATAGAGCACGCAGGGCTGCTTCGCATGGGAGGACAAGACCATGTTGATCTCGTTGAACTACTCGACATAGGCGACCAGTACTGTGCCACACATGGAGGCAAGGTGGACGTATGGCGAGTGTCTTACGAGAAGACCATCGATGTAGTCCGCAAAAACTTAATCGTATGGTACGAAGAACTTTGGCCATCTCTTAGACCTAAAGCTGTAGAGAAAACATTTACTAAGTCAATGGGTATCCGTGATGGCGTAAAGCTTGTATTACAAGGAACAGCCGACTGGATAGATGAGACTGACGTGATATGGGATTGGAAGAATCCTTCTCGCCATTATGCAGAATGGGAGAAAAAGCGTTGGGATATCCAGTCACACGCCTATACTTGGGCGTGTGGAAAAGAACAATTTAATCTTGCTGTTATGTCGGACGGTGAATTACAAGTCATCGAGATCGAAAGGTCAGATGAAGACAAAGCAGCATTCGTAGAACTTTGCTGGTCCATAGTGCCCACACTATTGACCATTGATGAGGCAGTAACATGGCCTCAAAGATGGGAAGGGTGGCATTGCTCACCCAAGTGGTGTCCAGTATGGCAGGCAGGTAAATGCCGAGGAGAACACCTCGGCGATGATCCCTTCTAGGGAGAAAGGAAGACCATGACAGGCATGGCAAAGGTAACTGTGACCTTCTCACAGAAGATAAGCGAGCAGCCTTATGAAACAAGTGACTATTCGCTCACTATTGAAAGGGACGTTCCAGAGAGCATGGGCGACGAAGGGATTATCGCAGAAGCTGATAATCTGTTCAGCCAAGCTAAATCGGAAGTCCTTAAACAAGCAGGCCAAGAATTTGACCTGAGTGACACTGGGGTGGTGATGCGTCGCCTCAAAAGCGGTGTTTCCCAATCTGGTGGTAATGCGCCAGTCGCCCCGACGGCACCACCCACCAGTGGTGGCCAAGCGGGTCCAACGGCGAAGTCAGTAGCTGCACCTCCTGCTAAGCCAGCAGGTGGAGTGATGTCAGGTAGGGTCTACCCAAGGGTGGAGTTCTGCGTTGGTAAAAACTCTGACAACAATCAAGCTGCATGGAACATCATTGCGTTCCAACCAGCAGTATGGTTAGATGCACAAGGAGGAGAGATCACCGTGTACACCGTCAAGGAACACGCTGATGGAACCACCGACAAAACGAAGAAGGGGACTAGCTACCCCAACTTCTCTGTATCCAAAGAAGCTATGGCACATGCAGGTATCACGGTAGCTCGTGACCACGGTCTGTGGGTCAACGATGGTGACAGTAACGTACCTTTAAAGGTATGGGATGTCATCGGAGGACAAACAGAAGCAGATGCCGTCGAGTGGGACTGGATGGCTCGCAGAGCTGAGCTACAACAGTTCGCTTATCAGGCAAGCTGATGGGGGAGGGCATCACAGCCCTCACTGAGGAGGAGGTTGAGGCCAGACTATCTGGCCTCAACCTTCCCGAAGAGGGAGAAACATACAAGTTCTTTAGGCCTACCTCAGAGGCCGTAGACCAATGGGTCGAGTACGCCAAAGGAAGCCACGACTGCTTCTACCTAGGCCTACAAGACATAGATGAAAAGATGCGAGGCGTATGGCCGAGCGACGTACTGGTAGTAACAGGTAGAGCACACTCAGGTAAAAGCGCAGTTGTACTCTCCAGCATCGCCAGAAACCTACAAGAAGACCCCGACTTCTACGGTGTGATCTACACACCTGACGAACCAGAGGTACTCGTGGTCGCAAAACTATACGCACTGCTCTACAAGAGAAACCTTGCAGAAGTAGAAGAAGCAATACGCACAGAGGACAGGGACATACTATCTGAGATACGAGAAGCACGAGATGGCTTCCTCGACAGGGTAAAGATATTCCCCAACGCATTATCATTCGACGACATGTCGATAGCAATGCGAGAGTGCGAAGACTACTGGCAGCACAAACCACGCTTCGCCATGGTCGATTTCCTAGAGCAGCTACCACAAGCATCAGGGTACGAAGGAGTATCTAAAGTCCTAAAGGGATTAAAAGAATGGGCAGAACGAGAGAACCTGCCTGTCGGGCTGATACATCAATCAGGTAAACAATCCCACCGTGGCTCCAGCCGTGGAATGGACGACGGCAAATTCAACGCAGACGAATACGCAATTCTGCAACTGAATGTATTCCGCCGAAGGGACAATCCGAAACTAACGGACGAAGAAAGGCGCATACATAGCGTCAGCGTCTCGCTAGACCTATGCAAGAACAAGCGCCCACCATGCAAGATAACGTCACCACCCATTGACTACTACATGGACCCAGATTGCGGTTTCGTTCGTGAATACTACGAATCAGACATTCCAGAGGATGACCGATGGCTAGAATGAAAGCGACATTAGAAGGGTTCGCCGAGCTACATGAAGGCGGAGGCGTGGCATCAGTCAAAGACCAAGTACGGCCAATGTACAAAGAGGCAAAGGGGGCGGAGTACCTTGAGCTAATCGGAGAGCACCTATCGGGCGATGAACCGATAGGTGTTTATCCGTTATGGGAAAGAAACAACGTATGGATGGTTGACTGGGTAGCCGTAGACCTAGACGAAGGAGACATCAGCAGCGTTCACGCTGACAACCTACAAGCCTTACTCACAAAGATGAACATAACCTCATGGAAAGAACCATCACGGAGTAAGGGCTACCACGTCTGGGTCTACCTCAAAGAACCTATCTCTGCTTCGCTGGCAAGGAAAGCTATGGTCGGCGCATGCAGGGTAGTGGACGTACCCATAAAGGAGGTCTACCCCAAACAAACAAGCTTAGAGTCAGGAAGGATGGGCAACTGCCTACGCCTCCCCTACCCCAAGCACAGAGGAGAAGGCAGACAAAGCGTAGAAGGCTACTCTCTGAAGCAATTCGTTGAAGAAGCCCTCGAAAAACGCACATCTCCGTCCACTTTCAGGAAGCTATTACCCCTTTACGAGGCTACTGAACCTGTCAAAAGGGTCAAATTTACGGCTGGAGAGAGGCTAAATGGCGAATTTATAGGCGTAGCGAAGCGAATCTGGGAAGAAGGAGACGTATCAGAAGACCGCTCAGAGGCTCTATACGCCTTCGCAAGCAGCCTACTCTGGCAAGACTTCTCCGTAGATGCTACTGTTGACTGGACTAGAAAACTAGATGAAAGAATCGGAAAGTTCAGAGACAGAACAGACAGAGAGAAACAGTTGCGTAATCTTGTAGAACGAGCATCACAGAAGGTGCATCGTGGCTGAAATGTACCAGTTCACAATCCCTATACGACCCAAAAGTAAAGGAAGGCCACGAGTAACCAAGAACGGAACCTTCACTCCGAAAGCAACCAGAGAATACGAAGCAGCCGTCAAGTCCTACTACAAAGGACCTAAATTCGATGGCCCTGTTTCACTAACCATATCTTTATATAAAGACAAAGCCTTTGTGACAATCAAAGAAGTAGATGTTGATTTCTCCCCACTCAGGGGAGACATCAGCAACTACGTCAAAGGAATAGAAGACGCATTGAACGGCCTAGCCTACGATGACGACAGACAAATACATTTACTGAAAGGGAGTAAAAAATGAACAAGCCATTCCATGAGGGTTCCTATCAGGAACGCTTTGCTGCCATGGGTGATGAAGCTGAAACACAATTTGAATTAAGGAATACACAATGGGCGAGGTACGGCTTTAACAGGCCAGAAGGAATGACCAAATTCCATTTCCTCCCTCATGTATTACGATACACCCCTGACTACATCCAAGCTGATCCAAAGAGGCTTGTAGAGGTAGTAGGTATGGGCAAAACGCCACTGAAATTAAAGATGGAGAAACTAGCAGCCATGCAATGGTGGGATGGTACTGGCGCTCCTGTCTGGTTTTGGGTATGGTCGTCTACAAGGCAAAATTACGCCGAGCTTACCTTCAGGGAAATGATGAACATAATAAACAAGAACGATGTGCCGATAGGAAGTTTCCACGAGGGCAAAAAATACTTTTCGATAAGCTCGAAACTATTGCCTTGGGCAAGTGAGTGAGCCGACTGAGGGAGAAAGATTATTTCAAGCGCTACGGCATCTAGGGTTTCCATCGTTAGCGCCTGTTCGACTCAAACGACCATCACACTGGTCAGGTACTGGCCAATTTGAAACAGAGCTAGAAGCTCTAATGACAACAAAGCCCCATGAAGAACCCATGGAATCAACAGAGGGGCTACACAGGAAACAAAACGAATTAGCGTTAGCGATAGTAGAAGTCTTTGACCGCCTAACAGCAGAAGAACAATGGATCTACCACATGCTAGTAGACGTAGGCCTGTCAATGAGGTTCGTAGCTAGAGTACTGGGTATCCCCAAGACCACTTTCGCTAGGCGAAGAGACGCTTTAGCAGATAAAATACGAGGATTATTGCTGGAATACGAAGTAGTGCGAGATCGCTTAGGATTATAATTCCCTATCTTTAAGCTTTAAACAGTCAAAAAGAAACGTCGTAACGCCCTCTAACCAGTTCATTAACGAGAATATAGACATAATATTACCGTCAGAAGCGTCTTCCCACGACTTAAGGATATGTCTAACCTCTCCTTCATCAAAGACAATTAAGACACCCAGTTCATCTCCGTCCCATTGTCCGTGAGTTCCGTCACGCATATCGAGGCGATGCCTGTTATCTTTTATTTCTAAAGCGATCTCGTCTTCGAGATCAAGCCCTTCTACAGCCATCCACTCAGCCCAAGTATGCTCGAACTCTGCGTCAGGCATGAGGCTTACCCTCTGAAGCGTTGCTGTGCCAGAGTTTTAACAGCAGCAAGAACTGCTGCGATGCCCGCTGTAGCTGCTGCCTTTAAAGTAGATAAGTCGGTTACTACAAAGATAGCTAGAAAAGATTGTGCTGCCGTCCAGCCTGTGCGTTCAGCCCAGTCTTTAAAGTTGAATACAGCTTTCTGGTCAGTCACTAGTAGCCACCACCGTAGCTTGGCCCATAAGCCCAACCACGATTCCAATGATCCTTTGCTCGTATAGCGTTAGCCATCCTTGCACGATTTATCTGAGCAACTGTAGGATAATCTCGTATCCCTATAGGATTGTAAAAACCTTCAGAAGTACTCACTACTATCGGTTGTCTTGGTCCTCCGCCTCTACTATCAAAAAACGACTGATTAGGTGGACTATATGGTCCGAATTGGCTGGATATGTCTGGAGATGGAAAGTGAGACGATGGGAAGTATTCACCGTAATCTGTAGTTCTAGGAACACCAGATAATGGGCTAGCCCAATTCAAATCAGCGTACGTTCCATCTCCGTAACTTCGAGAAAATATCTCTGTATTCTGAATAGGGTCACCAGTGTAAGGCGCAATGTTGTGCTCCCACTCATTTGCCCATTGTTGGTAAAGTGGTCCAGCCCCAAAATCTGCACGCATATAATCTTTATCTGCTAGAGCAGCAGCATACGCAGCCAGTTGGCCCGCAGGAGTTGTGTGGCTTTGTTTATCTTTATTAGGCGGAGTAGTTTGTGTTTCTTTACGAAAAGAAGCAGAAGGCCTACCACCTGTTGCGGTTGATCCACGCATAAGTCTCGCATCTCCACCACTAGAAGGTGTTGTCCTTTTTCCTGCTTCACCTATTGCTGCAAGAATATCAGCTAAACCAATAGCCATCAGTATCTCGGCTTTCTGGGTTTACGTTTCTTAGGCATAACGCCTCACTTTCCAAATGGTCGCCCATTGGAATGAGCGTTACCTAAATTAGTTGAACGCAGATACGCTGCGTCTTTCTTTGATTTCACAGCCATGTCAGCCATGTTCTCAGACGAAGAAGAATCGTAGGGTTGCTTATTTTGCGACCCGAACGTGTCCTCGAAGTTTCCGTAACCTTCACCTTTTGGCATTTCCGCCTCCTATATATAGTTCTTCCTGTCCCATTAAGAGAACAGCATCTTCCAAGTGTTTTTTCCAACCACGCCATCGACAGATAAGAAATCACGATATTTGTTTTGGAACGAACGCACAGCAGAAGCCGTTTTAGGGCCGTAATGGCCATCGACTGGTCCTGCGTCATGCCCAAGCTCATTTAAACGCCTCTGAACGGCTCTGACAGCCTGTCCACGGCTCCTACGACGCTTAGATAACGGCTTTTTAGCCACCTGACCACCCAAACGAGCAATCTCAACGTTCTCATCAACGACTTCTTTATCTGTTTTAACAACAGAACCATCCAAAGGCATACCCGCCTGCATCCACTGATACAAAACAGCCTCAGGACAAGTCGTAGAAGCAAGATCCCTATGGCCCTTAACCCACAACTTCTGATCATACCGATTCTGAATATCATCAACTAGTGAACGTATGGAACGCTTCGTAGCCTCAGGAATAGGGCTACCACCCCAACCTGTATAACAAATAGATTCAGTGCGACTATTCCAAGGACGATTAGCAGCCGAAACAAACCCAGCTCCTCTCCCCTCATACACCACCCCATCTTCATCAACCAGCCAGTTGTAAGCTATAGCATTCCAACCATTAGCATCCAAATGATGCCTCTCAAACGCCCTAACAGCATTAACCCCCTTAGGACCGTTCCTAACACCAGAATGATGTAATACAATCCCTTTCACACGGCGCTTATTCAACCTAGTCAAAGGCCTCTTAGGCCCCCTAGAATCCCAACCGCTCCTACTTATAATAGTCAAAGACATATTAAACTCTCCTATACATTTTATCTCTAAGATCTCTTTGAGCCTCTTCCAGCAAACGAGCTTCCTTAGCTATCTGAGACATCTGCTCCATAGAAGAGTTTACCCTAATACCAGCACCAAGAAAGGTGTTAATAAACGTAGTAGTAAAAGCAGATTGCTTTCTACGTTCATTAGGATACAACCTACGAGCACGCCCAAATATAGGCATCAACTGATCAAACATATAAATATGTTTATCCCTCATAACAAGATCGCCATTAGGCGCTCTATCCGCCACCCCAGTAGCAAGCAAAGCATCCCTTATAACAGGAACATCAGCCCAAACAGGAGCCTGCTGGAACCTACCAGTCAAAGGAATATCAGCAAACGATTGCTTCCCAGCCCACAACTCAAAAGGCAACTTAATAGGAGGAAACGCAGACTCCTTAGCAACCCTCCAAAAATTCTGAGGAACACCCATAAGATCCGTAGAAGAATCCATATCTTTAGTCCACTTAGTCAAATCCCTAAACGGAAGATCAGGCATCCAATAAACCCTGCCCTCAGCAGTACTAAACGGCAAACGTATTCCCATATTCTCAGCAAAATAATCAGGAACCACACCTTCCACAGGAGATTGCAACTCAAGTTCTTTTTTAACCTGAGCTAACCTTCCCCAAGCAGCAGGTTTCTTACCTATCGACTCAATCAAAACAGGAACAATATGTTTCTGCCAAGTCCAAAAAGGAATTACGCCCTTCACACGGCGCTCCATTTGCGTCAAATCCGTGTAATCAAAATGGTGCCTAACAACCATCTCCATAGCATCTTCTAAACCATACCCAGACATCATCATATGATGCGCCATAGCGCCACGAAGCATGTACTCAACATCTTGGTTACGGCTACGAATCCAAGAAATAGGTTTAAACTCAGGAGACAAATAAGGATACTGACTAGTAAAAGGATTAGCTTGACCTCTCTGCACCATATACTCAGTGTCATTAGGAACAAACGAACGTGACTCAGAATCCCAACTCTTTTGCTTCCAAGGCCTACGAGAAGACTTCCAAGTAGCAAACTCATCCATCTGCGATTTAATTTCTATAGATACCTGACCACTGCCACCAATACCAGCTTCATTCCAAGCCTTAAACGCTCTAAGCTCATCAATATTAACAGTACGAGAACCAGCAACAGGCACAATAGCCTTAGGAAGCTGAAGAGGCTTTCCAGCAGCTATCAAAGCATCAATACCTTCCATAACATCCTGCGTATTCCCAGCCTTAACAGCAGCACGCCTAATCTCATTAACACGAGCATGATACGACATAGGCACATCATTAATAGCAGAATTAATCCAAGCCCCACCTAACAAGTTACGCATAAAGAAACCAGTAGTAGAAACAGCCAAAGCCTTCCAATAATTAACAAGAGGCATATACGACTGCATAAACGCACCAAACCTCGTAGGATCTTGAGTCTTAGCAACAGCCTGAAACGCCTCAGCCCAAGCAATTAACTGATCATCAGTTAGATCCACACCAACTAAATTCTGATTTCTTAAAGCCCTGCGAGTCGTATCAGAAATAGTAGAAGTTAACTCTGAATTAAGAATTTTAGATCTCTTAATATTTGCAAGAGCAGGCTGAAAAGGAGCCATATGTAACAAGTACTCATTAGCTGCACCGCCATACGCATCAGCAAAAGAACTAAAATTACGCACCTTGCGAACTTCTTCCATAGCAGCTTTCTGATTATCTATAGCGCTTAAACGATCTTTAGTAATAATACTTTGACGAACCTCATCCAACTCCAAATTCAACTCATCAATAATTTTTTTAGTACTAATATTTTTAGCGTCAAAGATAGCGATAAGTTCTTCCTGCCTCAACACCCCCTGCTCATAAGAATCCATAGCTGCATTTCTCAAAGCAGTAAAGTCTTCAATTCGTTTAGTTAGTCTCTGCTTAGCATTATCTATTACAGCCAACTGCTGATCTTTAAACGCTGAAAGTTCAGCAATTTTAGTTTCCATAGCTTCAACAAGCTTAGGGTCGCCAGCTTCACCCAAACGATAAGCAGTTACTCTGTCCTGTAATATCTCAATAAATTCAGTAACTGTCGTAGTTTCAGCATCAGGAATCTTAACCCCCTTCAGAAAATTTTGAACCTGTTTATCAGTCATCATATTACTTAAAGCTATTGAAGCTTTTTGCTGACCGACCTGTTCTAACGCACGAACAGCTTGTGGAACATTATCTATGGCTTCAAGCCAAGCATAATGCAACAAGTTCTCATCAATGTCCTTAACTATCTGCTCAATTTCTTGTACAAAACCAGACCAAGTAATTGACTTTTTGTCGCCAACAGCTTCAGCAGCTTCACGAACTTTAGCGACAGGACTAACATAATCAGGTATGTCGTAAACAACTTTCCCATCTTTCATAGTTGTTTTATAAGAAGGCGCTTGCACAATTTCTCTACCAGCAGCAGGCCTAGGATCAGGCTCAAACGGTGGCCTGCCCCTAGCATAACCTACCCTAGCTTCATCAATTAACGTTTCCATTTCCATAGCTTCACGAGATGGACCTTCTATTACTTCCCTAGTATGACGATCAAATGCGGGCACAGGCTCAGTCTTGCCCCCATGGACCAAAAGCTGCTCAGGAGTAACAGTAGTAGCGCCAACATTCTCATTACGACCCAGAAAAGCAATCAACTCAGCGTCAGACAAATCAGACAAAGCCTGATCAGTTGAAACCTGAGGAGTGCCAGCATCTAAAGCACGCTGCTGCCTAGCAACAACAGCCCTACCAACAGGAGTGTTCTTATCAATAGTAAGAACAACAGGCCTACCTTCATAAGGTATGCCATGCCCAATCAAACCACCAGTAGCTTTAATTTCCGCTGCTTCCTCAGGAGTAGGCGGACGATACATATTACGCTTCTTATCAAGAACCCAATGCTGCAACGCCGTAGGTTTTGTTGGCGTGCCTTGAATCGGCACACCACGAGCATCAACAACAGGATCTTCAGGAGCGAAACGAAGCTTTTTCCAAAATTCGCTTCCTTCATGGTTTACAAATCTAGGATTAAAACCATGCTGGGTAGTAATAACGCTTTCACCAGAAGTAATAGGAAGTGGCTCAGCATGCCCAGTCCAAGATTCTCTTTGAGACTTAAACCAGCGTGGGTCCCACTCTTCCAACTCAATACTAACAATTCTATTATGCTTACCGCCAAGTTCCCACATAGGCTGTGGCCTAGAACGCAACGGCAAAGTCACAGACCCCTTAGGCGTAGCCCAACGGTAATTACCAGCAAGACCACGCATACTCAAATCATACAAAGCATCAGCCATAATAGTAGTGCCATCAGTTTCAATGACATTACGCACATAAGTGCTTGCAACATCCTCAAGCCACCGCTTATTAGTAACAATACCTTGATCAATCATCAGCACTTGATCTATCAGATATTCAAAAGGTAAATCTAATTTCTCTTGACGCATCTGAGTAATAAATGCAGCTAATTCATCACGATACTGCGACAGCAAACGTATTTCTTCAGCCATAACACGCAAAAATTCGACAGCTTCCTCATAAGTTTCTAAAGCAGCAGCCCGATTCTTTGCGTTACGAACAATCGACAACTGACGACGAGTCAATTCTTTACGAGCAGACCCTGAAAGAGTAGGTCGCTTACCAACAACACTGGACATAAAATCGTCAACAGCAGAACGACTATCCTGAAGTAAAACAATAGCTTCAGGAGAAAGATTAAGCATAGCCCGCCTATTAGCGATCAATGTATTTCTACCCACTGGATTACTAACAGGATTAACCAAAGCCATGACTTCTTCAATGGTTGCTAATTTATCCTCAGCAGTAGCAATATCATTAACGATAGTATCGTAAGCTTGACGATCTTTGGAATACACCAAAGGTACAATAGGTTCCTGAGTTCCAGCTCTTTTACCAGTCGTGTCCATTTCCCTAGTAATAGGTATCTCAAGCCCTTCAACAGCAGCCCCACCATCCCTAGCTGGCCTTTCCGCCCAATCATCATATTGGGCTACCTTGCGAGCACGATTAACAACGCTGTCAGTCCAATGTGACAGTTGGTCCATTAAAGGCGGACCTTTTTTAGGCTTGCCAAAAAGCGTTGCTAAACGTTGAGCTTCTTCAAAAGCAACTTGATCAGCTATCTGACCAAACTTTAACCCATACCAAGAGTCACCAACACCTTCAACTGTTATGCCAAGCTGATTAGAATAATCTATAACGTATTGCGAACGTATCCTAGATTGCCACATATTCACATATCGTGACAAAGCCTCAGCAGCATCATCAGTAAACATTTCTTTATAAGCGTCACCAAGAAGATCCCTACCAATCTCACGCATCTGAGATTCGACAGAACCACGTCTTGCTTGATCAGGCCGTACCGTATTAACGTCAAATAAAGAACTGCCCATAAATTGATTCTGCATAACAGAACCATCGACAGTTTCAAAACGCATACCCACACCTGATTCCAATTCAGCTTTTAAAGAATCTGATTTAGCTACCCTAACTCTGATAGGTTCAAGATCAAGACCACCCTTTTCAGCGTGAAGAATTTGAGTATCAATACTAAATTCAGCCTCAACGGTTTTAGCCTTCTTAAATACCTCTTCAAGAGAAATTTCACCTTCAGCTATCGCACGTTTAATACCAGCAGGCGTAGCGTACTTCCTTCTACTGAAAATATTTCCACGCAACCTACTCTCAATACCTACACCACCAATAGATACATCAAAAACATTATTATCTTTAACAACGCCCAACTCACGAGCGACATCATCTTTCAAAGCACGCATAACATAAAACTCGTCTTTGACCTCTTGTAAAGGCGTGGAATACGGCAGAGCTTGATTACCCCGCTTGCCCATTGAACCCCACATTTCCTGCGCACGAGTATGCAAACTAGCCCAACCAGAATCACTTAAATATTTAGGATTTAAATTTATCAAATTACGGTTAGCTACAGCATACGACTGCATACCAACCTGACCCTGAGGGCCTAAACCGCCTTGAAAATACTTAGGTTCAACAGCAGCTTGCATAACTAACTCATCGAAATCGGCACCCAGACGGTCAGCGTCACGTTTCAAAGCACGAATATCTTCCCAACTTTGCGTAGCCCAAATGTCAGAAGAAACCTTACCCTGATTACCAGCACGCTTAAGATTCAAAAGAATAGAAACCATCTCAGTGTCGCCCTGCTTAGCGTATTCCCTCAAACCTATGTTTAAAGGAGCTTTACTAGACATCTGTGTAGCTACTAAACGACCAATCTTAGTACTAGTAGCTGCACCAAATAAAGTTCCCGCAGCTCCAGCAGAAATCCTAACAAAGCCCGAAGCACCTATCTTAAATCTTTTAGCCTCAACAGGCATCCTTAAAGCTTGCCTAGCTAACCTTCCAGATTCCAAAGCTGTAGCAGTATCAGCTTTTAAAGGTTTCCCAGCACGAATACGCTCAACTTGTTTTAAAATAGCTTCCCTATTCTTAGGCAACGACCAATCAATGTTTCGTCTAAACCGTGGACCCCCCTCAATAGCCTCATCACCCCAACGCCAAAACCTCGAAGTGTTTTTGATAGGGCTTTTTGTCGCTTCAGCAACAGCACGCCCCACCTGAGGCAACTGATCTACCCTACGAATATCTAACTTCTTACCTAATTCAGGGAAAAGCTTACGCAAAGGCCTTTCAATAATACCTCGGCCTATTCTACCTGTCCCCATCACGCTAAAACGCAAACCTGTATCTAAACCTATTTCCTGCAACGCCTCTCGACCAGCAGCATGTATAGCACCTTTAGCTTTAACATTATTAGCTGCTTGACTTAACATTTTAGCCTTAGCAGTGTCTTTTGATTTATCGGCAAAGCCAGCAGCTCTTAATAAAGCATTAGCTACATCGTCGCTTTTTGCGTAACGAGCAGCCATAGCTCCACCAGTTAAATAAGTTAAAGGATCTAAAGCAATGTCAAGCCCTAAACCTAAAGCAAAGTTCCAACCACCTAAATCAACCCCCCAATCACGAAGCACCTCTCCCATCATCATGTTATCTTCAGCTTGGTTCCACCAATCAGTGACGCTAAACCCATCACCAGCGAAAAGATCACCTACCTCTTTAACTGTAGAAACAGCAATAGCACGAGGAGTGTCAATAAGATCTATTACTGGCCCTATGACAGGTATATCAAATAAGCCTCCACCTTTCTTTTTCGGAGGCCTCTTGGTCGGGTCAGCTAATATTACAGGAGGGAGTAAAGGTTGTTGTGTTTGTGGTTGAGGTTGCGGTAAAGAAGCAACGATGTTCCCAAGGTCAAGATTGGGCTTTACTGGAGTTGGGTTTAAATTTAAAGACTCTACAAAATCACTTCTTGAAGCCCTTGGCTGAGGCACTCTAGGAGATGGAGGTATAGCCATAATTACTTATTCAGTGGGGGTAGCAGGGAAAAACCCACCGTCTTGAACAGCCATAGCAGCCATATACGCTTGTAGAATTTGATTAGTATATTGATTAGGTGCAGCCAACTGGCCTGCTTGTGTCATTTGTGCTACTGCTTGAGGATTGCTTAGATACCAGTCTATATAAACAGGCTGCTGGTCCCCTATAACATTACCTGCCTCATCAAAATCAGGCATGAGAAGGCCTTCAGTCCAATCAGGTGTTTCTGGGACTACAGGATCAGGTTGGTTCATAGCCCACTGAGCAATAATTTTTTGCTGTTCAAGAGACATATCCTCCCCTGTAAATGGATCGAAATACAGAGGATCAGGCTCAGCATCAGGAGTCATTATTGTGCTAAACAACTCTGAAGTAAAGTCTTGACCAGAGTAAACTTGAGCCACAGCAAAGTTAAACGCAACTTCGTCACTCAAACCTTGTCTACCCATCAACTCAGCGCCAGCTTGCAAACCAGATGCTATACCGTAAATTGCTTTACGCATCTGCTCGTCAGCTCTAGCTTGCGCAGCAGCAGCTTGCGCTGCGCTTATACGAGCTTGACGTTCTGCCATGTTAATACCAGCCATAGCGCTTTCATGGGTTAAAGCTGCTTGCAGCAGCCCAGCGCCAACAGCTTTATCAGTTTCATTAGAAGCAAAACTTAACGCATCAGCAGCAATACCACCTATAACGTTCTGCAAATCAATAGAAGCCATTTGCTGAGAACGCAACATGGCTTCCTCAGGAGTAGAAGCATTAGAAACATCAATGCCCATACTCGCAGCACGATCATACACAGCTTGACTACGGCGCTGCTGATCATTAATAAAGTTCCCAAATCTTTCATTAGTAGTATCAATAGCGTCAGAATAACGTTGAGCTACTTCAGCTTCACGACCCTCGAAATACATCTCTTGATCGACCTGTAACTCGTTCAAATATTCTTCTATCATGGCAAGTTTTTTATCTTCAGAAGCACGAAGCTCAGCGTACATCGCTTGCTGGTCACCGCTTAAACCTCCACCGCCTCCGCCACTTCCGCCAATACCCAAACCAGCTATTAACTGTTCTAAAGTTGGATCAGGTCGAACATCAGGACTTTTGTCTTCGCCACCAAACATATTAACAAAATCAGCCCAACCTGCATATGTCGCAGGATCATAAGCTTCTGGGGTATAAGCTACGCCAAAAGGATCAGTAGCTGACGTAGTAGAATACTCTGCGTTTGGGAAATACATGCCAGTATTAACAAAGTATTCTTCAGGTGTCATTTGAGTTGGATTTATTGCAGTAGTGGGAGTGAAACCAGACCAATCTTGTTGAGCTGCCCATTGCGAATACCAATTAGGATTGATGTAATCTCCACCTAAATCAAAGTAGCCAGCAGGGTTATCAGCTCCTTTTTCTTCTGGCAATTCAGTTGCTTTGTCGTAGAACCATTTAAAAGGTTTAGCGATAGCATCAGCTACTGGCTGTGCAGCACCAAAATAACCCTCGTCTTCATCACTCATTAAGCCATACCCCCAGCATTCTTAATAGCATCATTCACATACTGCTGATACATCTCAGAAGTAAGAATCTCTTTGAGCTGATCCAAATTCTGTTTATCAAACGCATCAGCTAATTTTGATTCCTCCATAGCAAGACTGTAATCCTGTAAACCATAGTTATATCTACGATTAATAGCATCTGCCAGTTCCATACCACCACGCTGATACTGACCGCTATCGAGCATACCCCGCTGATTATAGCTAGCAGGCAAAGCCCTCCAAGCCCTATCAGCGTCCAAATTCTGCATTTCTTGGCTTCTGGTCCAATCTTGCGTTAATTTAGCACGATCAAACGCACGTTGACCTAAATTCTTCTGAGTAGACCAACTTTGATTATAAAAATCTGGTGAAAACTTGCCAGCAACACCGCCCATAAGCCCAGATGTAACATCCTTATAATCTGGTGCAGTCATAAAGCCTCCTATATTAACCCTCTAATGTCCCAGCATGCTCCCTACAATGCCCACATTCACAGTCTCTCATGTGGTTAAGCAACGCAGAAATACGCACAGCTTGCACAGAAATAAGAAACTCCTGTGGGTAACGTGCTTGTATTTCTTGCAGTATTGCTTCTGCTGGTATTTGTTCTTCCATTTATGCCTCCAATGAAGCTACTCTTGTTTCCAGTTCTTTAATGGTAGCATCTTGCCTCTTGGCTAAGTTGATAAGGTGAGGAACGAGTCTGTCGTATTGAACACCTTCAGGGATTAAGCACCCTTCCACATGATGTTCCACATGATGGGGGTCATCTTCCTCTGGAGGACATGCACAATCAGGTGATGGTCCATAGTGGACAAGTCGCGGCTCTATATCTGCTACTTCTTCAGCAATTAACCCGTAATATGAATACTCGTCAGGATCGTCTGGGCATGTTGACCTGAACCAAATTGGTCTGAGGTCAAGAATTTTGTCTGCATAGGTATCTTCAAGATCTTCAATGTCTGTCTTGTAGCGAACAGACGATGTACTCATGTACATAGAGTTATTGCTTGAATTGATACGCATGTTTGCAGCGGATGCCGTTGGAGTGTTGACAACGTTGGATGATCTGAGAACGCTTGTTACTGCCCTGAAACTTTCAACACCGTTTGCCCCGTGCATTTGAAGATCACCTGAGCCTGTGCCAACTTTCACCCTACCAGCATTGTTTATTTCAATAGCCGTATTTGTGATTCCTGACCCATAACCACTGGAAGTCCCAAAGTGAAGTTCAGAACCGCTACCAGTAATTTTTGCTGCTATCCTTGCCACTGGATTGGTATAAGTGCCACTTCCGCTGTCATAGCTGAAATCTATTGCATTAAAATCGCCAGTGACATAATCGCTGTTTGTTATGCAAATTCCACCTTTGCCAGTTCCCTCAAACGCTGTCAGGTCATCGTCAGTAGCAAACTCAATAGGCCAAGTAGGAGTGGAGCGACCAAAAGCTAGATGCCCAGCAGGTCCAATAAAGAAAGCATCTTCGCTTTCATCCCACCAAGCCCAACCGTTAGAAGCAGTAGCGCCATAAAAAATTACATCATGTCCAGTGTCGTCTTCACCTACAGTTAACGCTGCTTTAGCAGTTAACGTTGAACCGTCATAAGTAAGATTAGCGTCAGCGCCAAAGCTACCACCGTCGTTCCATTGAACCTGATGATCTGAACCAGCAGGAGAAGTCGAAGGCCCAGTAGGACCAGTCGGCCCAGTAGGTCCAGTTGGTCCAGCAGGACCAGCAGGACCAGTCGGGCCTGTAGGCCCAGTACCACCACTAGGACCTGTAGGGCCATCAGGACCATCAGGTCCAGCAGGTCCAGTTGGGCCTGTCGGCCCAGTAGGACCAGTCCCACCCGCAGGTCCAGTCGGCCCAGCGGGACCAGTAGGGCCACTAGGCCCAGCAGGTCCCACCAACGAAGTACCAGAACCCCAGCCAGAACCTGACTTAGGGCCAAAGATCTCGTTATCCCCAGTATCTATATAAAAGTCACCGTTAGAACCTGTAGGGCCAGAAGGGTCCCCACTGCCATTAAGAATCTGTGCGCCTGTAGGCCCAGTAGGGCCAGTAGAACCAGTAGGACCAGCAGGCCCAGTCGGGCCAGCAGGTCCAGTCGGGCCAGTAGGTCCGTTAGGACCGTCAGGGCCTGTGGGTCCCGCAGGACCTGTAGGACCAGCGGGACCAGTTGGACCTGTAGGCCCAGTTCCCCCAGTTGGACCTGTGGGTCCAGTGGGTCCAGTTGGGCCTACAAGTGACGTGGCTGAACCCCAACCACTTCCACTTTTAGGTCCAAAAATTTCATTGTCGTTTGTATCAATGTAGAAATCGCCATTAGAACCAGTAGGTCCACTAGGATCTCCGCTACCATTTAAAATAGTGTTACCATCAGCACCACTTGGCCCTGTGGGGCCTGTAGGTCCAGTAGGTCCTGTTCCTCCTGTTGGGCCTGTAGGTCCTGTGGGGCCATTTGGCCCTGTAGGACCATTCGGGCCTGTAGGCCCTGTGGGTCCAGTAGGTCCAGTAGGACCTGTAGCACCAGTTGGGCCAGTAACAGAAGAAGCTAACGTCTGCCAATACGCAGAATCACTTGGAGCGTTGCCAGTAGTAGCTTGTCTAGCAACATAGGACGAAGCGCCTGAACCCGCAGGATGTGTTACAACATCGCCAGCAGCATACGTTGTAGACGCTGAATATGTCCCCTCATAATCAAGGCCGTCAGCTATAGCTACCTGAACAATAGGATCTAGTATTTTAGTGTATTGAATATCTCTAGGCACTAGCCCTCCACAGCAGCGACCCTAGCCCGCAAGCTTTGAATCTCAGCAATTAGAAAAGGAACAATCTTGGAATAGTCGATACCAGCAGGAATATACATTTCTTCGCCATCTTCTGTTCGTGTGCTTGCTGGAGAAACTATTCCATAAGGCAAAACTTCAATAGCTTCTTGAGCGAATAAACCTACATGTTCACCAACTTTGTTGTCAGCGTCTTTCCAAGTAAATTTATGAACTTGCAAAGCATCAATGACAGAGGAAGCTTCGGTAACAACCCCAAGATCATTTTTTAATGTTTGATCTGAAGATGTTTCAAAATTAACAGTGTTAGATCCAGTCCCTCGGACAGAACCAATAGTGTCGCCATTTCCCTTCCGAAACAAAAGCCAATAATCGTTAGTATCAGGATTAGTGCCATCATCTTCAACGCCTATCATAAAAATTCCAGCTACTGGCGTAGTGCCAGAAACAGCAGTTTCTGCCAACGCCAACAACGGAACCATACCTGAAGTTTGTGTCCGAAGCGTAAGCAACCTATCAGTTATCGTCGCAGGAGTTGCGTCATCTCTTATACATGCTTGGTCTTGTACTTTCAACTCGCCTGAAGTTGTTACCGTTGTAGAAGTAAAACCAGCATTGCAAGTAACAGCAGCAGTAAACACAGATGCTGTCCCCAAAGAAGGCATACTATTATTGATATAATTCTCAACCTCAGTAAAGTTAGTATTCATTTCAGAAGCAACTATTGCAGTGCCAGCCTGAAAATTGTCATTTGTAATAGATAATGTTCCAGCCATTAGCGTAATCTCCTTGGTTTGTAAGTAAACATAATTCCATTAATTTCCCAATCAACAGATTGAGAAGGACCATTAATTTTTAAAGCTACAGATTTAGCCAAACCTAAACTTTGTAAACGAACAACATCAGTAATACTTGCAGCAGCTTCAGAAGACCAAGTAGCTGTATTCCAAAGACTACCTGTGCCAGCATCATTAGTTTCCCAAGTATAAGCAGAATCTCTACCAGCAATATTTAAATATACGGTTTTATCAGTAGACGCTTTATCATAATCGGAATACACATCGACCTGCATAGTTGAAGTAGAAGCAGCATCCATAACTACCTGAGGCCTACCCCAACGTTTTTTCACAACAGGATTTTTCCCAGATAACCAAGGCGTAGTAAAAAACGATTTAATCCTTGCAGTAGCACTACCATTATAACTATCTGTAGACCTAGATTGTTCTAACTTGACTATACGACCCTTGTCGCTAGAACCAGAAAATTGAGAAGCTCCTAGAAGCAAAGGAAGAGCGTTAGGAGCACTGTGAACATGTAGCGTAGCAGCATTAATATCTGTTACTGTCCATGATTCTATACTTGGATCAAATATAAAAACATGGCGAGCAATAGTAGTTCCAGTTTCATAGTATTTCAACATGTCTACAGAGACATACAAACGATTTTCAAACCAAGCTAATTGAGGCGCAGTAGTAAAACTAATTCTTCCATTATCTATAGCTGGACGTATCTTCTCAAAAACATTAATAAATTGTTCCCCATTGTAAAGATACACTCCTTCACGCCCATGCCAAAAAAACACTCCATACGGTGTCGAAACAGGAGAAGATAAAGCTAAAGAACCAATATCACGAGATAAAGCAACAACTTGAAAAGAATCAGAATCAAAACCATAAATAGCATGAACGCTATTATTTTTAAATACTAACAAACGATCAGAAAGCGGAAGAAGCCCAGTAACATAATCACCACGTTCACCTATGTCTATATCTACATAGTCATTTGCTGTCCATTTTTCAGGGTCGTTTGCGTTAGACCAACGAACCCTAGAATTATAATAAGAAAATCCGCTATCATCTTCATACGTTTTTGCAACCCAAGCAAAGTTATTCCAAAACGCCGTGTACTGGGCGATAGGATAATTCCCCGCAGAACCATTAAGAGTTGTCCCTAAATCAGCTCCGCTAGAACCATTCCATTTAAAAGAAACCTTGTCGCCTGACACACCATAAAACACGTTGTTCATAGTCATGCCATACATGCGAGAACCATCAGTCCTTGCCGTAATGCCACTAGAAATTGTTGTAAAATTTCCACCTGTACTATACGCAACGGCAGTACCGTAATTTGCCATAATATGGGACGTGCCAGAATCAGTAAAAAAAGAACCCAGCCCAATAATTTCTTTAGAAGAACTAACCTGCGTAGAGTTAACCGCATCTACACCATTGCGCAACTTGACACCCCCACGAGGGTCAATATCTACATTCAAAAGATCAGGAGATTCATTAGGGGCAAGATTAAATTGATCTGTTCGATAATTTAATCCCCCTGAAAAGCTTTCTAAGACTTGAGTTTTGTAGCCTTGCCTAGCCATAAGCTACTCCCAACTATAACGTAGGCGATCAGGCATATAAGATTGTGACCGCCACCTAGAGGCCCTCCTGTTATTTAAGACAAGCGGTTGAGGAGTAGGAACATCGATATGTCTAGCTCTTAAATTGTCTAGCTCCCGACTGAACACGCCGTAATATTGTTGGGCCATTTCTGGGTCTTCTTGTTGCTCGTAAGCACGAGCAGCAGCATAAGTAGCAAAAAGAATATGGAAAGGTTCAGGAAAATCAGAAGGAGTTGCAGTATCAGCGCTGCCTACCCCAAACGCAGATGGTTTTTTATAACCTCGAACATAAATAGTTTGAGCAGAAGAGGGCGTAGGATACAGTCTTACTTTTTCAGCCCAATCAGACCAGTACCAAACATCACCATTGCTATTAGAATTAAGTGGATACACAAGATCTCCGTCATCACGACCTATATATGTGACAATATGATCATCTGTGCGTATAGCAGCAACATCACGCAATCCACCAGTATTAGTAACAAGAACAGTAGAAGAAGACTTCAAGTCGTAATCTGATGTGCTTGATACTGTCGGAAATGTGTCTTCGACCTCATAGAAAGGCCAACGCTTTTCGGAATACACCACTTGGTCATATCCCTCACCTATAAAGCGGTTAAGAATATCATCGGAAATATCTGAAGAATCAATGTCGAGCAACCCACGAATATAGGTCCTCATGTCAGCTATGTTCATAACTATTTCCTATGAAAGTTGCACAGGTCGCTACCCGAAGCAGGTCGCCCCTTACAGGGGTCCCCACTTCGGGTTAGCGCACTGCATTTGGTAACTTCAGGGGATGCAACATTTACGCTAGTGTCCATAACTTGACGGACATTTCTTTTTAAACCAACACCTACAGGCCGAGGAGTACTTTCAATAAAGTTTTCCTTTGGCTGGCCGTACGGTCTTGCGTTTGATTTGTAAGCGTAAGCGTATTCTCTACCCATCAACAACCTTAGTCAGTTAGACCGACGAGTAGTCCCTGTCGGGAACGGTTGCTTGTGGTTAGGTTACCGTAACAAAGAATCTGTGAGAACACAGCGTCTTGGTTGGTTGGTCGTACAAACGGTGTTGGCTTGAACCAAACATCGCTATGTGCAACGAGTTGTAGATACTTCGTGTTCAAGAAGTACATTTTGCCATCAAGGTTTGAATCAGAATCAAACGTTACAGGCGCACCCTTGAATAGAAGGTTCTGGAACCCACTGTCGGCCATGTCGGTATCTGTGTACCGAATGTTTCCAGTGAGAAGAGACTCATACTTTTCGTATTCGTCTTGATCAGTAATGATGATCGTTGGCTGATCGTTACCCACAGAAACGTTGTTGTACATGGTTGCCATGCCAGCCACAGTTAGAGCGCCACCTACGTTAGTAACTGACGATCTCCACCATGTGTTGTTAGAACCATCAGCAGCAATGTTACCAATAGCTGAAGCGCTTGGTCCATCGTTGCTTGTTCCAACAATACCGCCAATGCCCATCCAGTCTTTAGCGCTGTTACCAGAGCCGTCTGCATAGAACATGGAGTTCATGTTTTCAATAATTGTTTCTTGGGTTTGGAAAATCTTGCCTTCGAGAAGGTCAATGATTTGTGCCTCACCATTGTTTTTGGCTTCTTCCAAGCCGTTGATGGTTACAGTAGCAGCGTACTGTTTCCAGTCGTACTCAGCAGCAGAAATGCCTGTTTGAGCATCCGTGGAAATACTATCTGTTCCACTGTAAGAAGAAGCTGTTGAGTTCGTTCCATAAATTACAGGAACAACTATCTTAGCACCACCATTGATGCGCCGAATTGTTTGACCATTTGTCAAAGCATAGAACAGAGGCCTAGCTGTGAAAATGTTGTCAACCAGTTTTGGAACATAGTTGTTTAAGGTGGTAGTAAGAATCTCATCAAAATTGCTGTTACCAGCCATATTTCTTACTCCTTAGAGGTTAATTGTTTAACTGTTGTTTTGCTAAAGCGAAAGCTTCTCTAAGACTTGAAACCTCAGGAGTAGGTTCTGATTCGGTTCCCGCTTGGGTTGACCCTCCAGTCGTAACTACTGCTGCGTCACGTTTTTTGTTTGTAATCTCTTCATTCTGCGAAAGTTTATCCGCAGTAGATTTCACATCATTAAAACGCATATGTGTGTAAGCAGCTTCCAAATTAGGAATATTATGCCTTACAGCATGACTAAGTAGTTCTTGTCTGTCGAACTCTCCGTATTTTTCTTGCAAAGTATTAACTTCACGCTCTACTTGCTGAACTCTATGAATTTGTTCTTGCCTAGCAATTTTCATCTCTAACTGATTCAATTTTTGAGAAGTAACATCAGGCTCTTCCCAAGAAGAAGGAACTACTTCCTCCTGCTGAGGCATAGGCCTGTTGCCCATATCTACATTAAATGAATTAGCTAAAGTATTAAGTGTCCCCGCTGGATCATATTCCAACGCTGACACAATCGCCTCAGCCTGTTGCAAACGCTGACGTTCAGCAGCTATCTCCTGCGTTTTACGAGTGTAATCCGCTTGACGTTGATAGCCTTGTTGAAGTTCTTCAAGGGTGACCTGCGCTTCCTCACCATCTATTTTGACAGTATATGCAGGTTCCTGTGGAACATCTGTAGAAGTTTCAAGGTTGTCCACTGTTTCAGTGGATTCTATAGCTTCTGTTTCTTCAGGCACAATAGCCCTCCTTTGGAGTCTTAAATAATAAGTTGTTCCTATAAGTTAGAAATAGTGTCCCATTAAAGCGAAGGAAGCTCTAGACCCATCTGATTTTGCAACTGAAGAAGCAACTCAGGCGGAATACCACCTGTAGGCGCAAACACGCCTTCGTCAGGAGACATAGGGGGAGCCATAGGAGGCCCCATAGGAATAGGAGGAGCCATAGGAGGTGGCGCAGGCATTTGTTCTTCAGGAGGCATAGGTTCCTCAGCCTCAGGAGGCATAGGCGGACCCTGTTGCATTAAAAATCTTTCAGGATCACTAATACCAAATCCGCTTTCAAGAACATGTATAGCCAAAGCAGTAGGATCTATAACAGCGCCAACAAGCGGAGCAACAGCATTCATTAACGAAATAGCTTGCTGCTTTCTTATCGTTTCGTTCATCGGCTGTGTAGAACCAGCTTGAACACTAAAGTCGTATTCCCCTAGGATTTCTTCCCTTCCATAAGGAATCCAAGCTGTTTCTCCACCTCGTAAATTAATACGAGCGATTTGATCTTCTGTCATAAATTGCTGCATTAATTGCAATACACGGCGGGCAATATAAGTTATACCCAATTCAACAATAGCTAATTTGTCAGAAGAACGAGCATTCTGAGCATCAGCGACAATAGAAGCTTCTGTAGCAGTTCTACGAATTTCAGGCATAGCTCCACGAGCGTACTCAGAAAGACCTGTAACCGTGTTAATATCTTCTTCAATTATTTGTGAATAATTGTAAATTTCAGGAGATAACGGAATTTGTGGCATAGGCACAACTACTTCATTGAGTGGCTTATTCTCATCTACAACAGGAACAAGGCGACCATCTTCTTCTGATTCAAGCGCTTCACGGCCTTCAGGCCCGAAAGAACGCTCATGGTACAAGTATTTTCTTGCGTAACGTTTCCTGTCGTTCATTAACTGGCTACGAGTTTTATCTAGTTCTAGCTGCAAGCCTTCCATAGCTTCTAGATCACCCATTGGATAGAAATGATCTGGAATATCGTAATTTCGTAACATTACAAACGGTTGCCCATACGCATACGGCATAGCCACAGGATCAACTAAATACTCATCTGAGTGATCAGCAAATATAGATATAGTATTTTCTGCTATATCATAAAATTCCCAGACAACTACTTGTTCGTCAACAAACTCTGTTTTGTCTCGGATTGTGCTGTTATTGGAATACAAGTCGGGGTCTGTCGAAGATGAAAGCCTTTTTCTTGCAGATGGTTTATAGCGCTTATCTTTCTTAGCCATTTCTAAAGGCCTAATAATTCGTTGTGCTATCCATTTAGCATCTTCCATGCATGTAGCTTCAGGATCAACGTAAATATCAAATGGGCTAATTCTTTCAACAAACGGTTGATCTTCAACAATTCGCATAATTGTTTCAGGTAAATTAGCTTCAATTTCTTCGTTAGAAGGCAGCTCTAAAGAAAGTTCAGGTTGTTCTAAAACAAAATTTTCAGCTTCACTTATTGCTTGTTTTAAAAGTATTTCTCTTTCATTCTCTGAAACAGTTTGTTCTTGCTCAACAAATTTCCAACCTACTTTAACCCAACCATGACCGAAGATAAGAAAATCTTTTACAGCACGCCTGTAAGGTGTGCGAAAATCATGGTGTTTCCATAAGTAATTAATTACTGCTTCCGCAAAAACAGCCCTATTTCGATCTTGCGGGTTATTAGCTTGAACAGTTATTTTAGGATAATTTACTGAAACGGAAGGTGCAATAACGTTAACTGTTGAAAAAGCTATATTTACGGCAATTAAGTCTTTGTTACTAGCAGTAGTAGCTGGCCAATGCTTCCCTCGATACAAGTCATTTAACCTGTGCCAAGTACGATCAAAACCTTCAGCATCACGCCAACGTTTACATTTGTCTATGCGCTCTTTAGTAGCTGAAAGTTTTTCTGCACGAGTTTGTTTGGCCACGTCAGACCCTTTCTATGTTTCTACCCTGCGCTTTAGCCTCAGATATAATTTTCTGCTCACGTTCATTATTGGTTAGATCCATTTCATCAGGAGCTAAAGCTACTGATTTCCAACCACGTTTTGTATCAAAAGTTATACCTTTCAACTTAAGATGCCATTCGTACAGTTCTTTTAATTCTTCTTTTGGAACTTCACCACGCAGATTAGTAACGTAGTCTACAAACTCTTCGTAGCTTGCCCCATCAGGCAAGATTGCCATAATTAAGCTGGACTACCCTTGTAATTTGGTTGTTTAGGAGCAGGTTCAATGTTACCTGTTATACCATGCTGGTTCTCAGGTGTTTGACGAACGCCAACATGCCCTTTATCTGAAGATTGGTTATTTATTTTACCGCCTTCAAATCTTTGTGTGGGGCTTTGAGGACCATGGGGTTCCCAAATAGGGTTAGCGCAAACACTAGCTCCCCGCTCCATTCGGTTGTTTTTCCCTGACTTGCCGTCAACTGTTTCTGACGCACTCGTGTGAGATACAAATTTTCTTGCCATTAAAGCACCTTCCATGTATACATATGCTCTATAAACAACTTAGAGTGTCCCACGAATACTGTTTAAGCCTATTTGAAGCGGATTTTCTTTCGGCGTATCATTACCCAAACGAGCAAACCAATCAACAGTCCAATAATCGTCCACTTCTTGTACATACTCTGGTTCATACGCATATTTCCTCATTTGGTTAGCTAAAGCAAGTGCCATAACACGGTCATCATAAGGAGAACCAGACATAGTACCCCTATCATTTCTTGTGAAAGTGCGCAATTCGGCAACCGTGTGCTTATCATAAATAGTCAATTCCCAGTTTCTTAACGCAGAACCAAGATCATCTATCATTAACGGTTTAGAAGTTCTAGTTGTTTTCCAACCATATTCTTGACCTATCCTGTTGTTAATATTGTTAAGTTGCCTACGCCTAAACAACTTAGGATAACCCAAATGGCGCAACTCAGTAATAGTCGTCAAACCATGGTTATTTGATTCAACACAACACAAAGCATCGTTGTACCACAAGCCTATAGCATGCACTTCCTCAGCTAAAAGATCAGGCGCTATATGCCCATGCCAAATTGCAGCTTGCTTCCCTGTGCCAATATTAATAACTTGTATGCAAGAGTAATCCCCATGTTTTAAACCTTCAGCAGTGTCAACCCCCATAACGTAAACGTTTCTAATTTCAGGAACTTCCCAAACTTCTAAACTCATTGATACCTAAATTCTACATGCTTACCGTTACGCCACATATACCCCATTTGTCCACTAATTGTCCGTCGATCCATTTCTTGTAATACATCTAAATCGAACACAGGGTTACCTGATTTAACGAAAGCTTCTTCAGGAGTAGTAGGGTATTCTTGAGCAAGTTGCCAAGGCAACATGCTTTCTATCTTCTCTTGATACCACGCATCACCCCTATCTTCAGTCGCAGACCAAGGAAAAAACATAGGCGCAAACTTATTTGCACCAGTAGTAGCGCCCACCCACAACTGATGATAAAAATTCCCTGAACCGTTCGCAGTGGAAAGACCAATAATGCGACCACCAATATCAGCAACAGGTTCGATGGAAGCCCAAGCCTCCTCAGGATTTGGGAGAAATGCCCATTCATCCACGACAATAAGCGATGCTGACTCTCCACGAGCTGGGTCAGACGCTGATGGCATAGAAGTAATTTGTGAACCATTATCAAACCCCATTCTTTGTTGATGCTCCACTAAAGAAGCAGGTCCTCGTTCAAGCATCCAATCAGGAAGATGCTTAAATCCGTATTTAGTCTTTCTTAATAATAACACGGCCTCACGTTCAGTCCTAGAAAGATCAATGATGTTTTGATCAGGATGAAAAAACGCTAACCAAAATTGGTGGGCAGCAACAAGCGTAGACCAGCCAATCTGCCGAGCTTTCAACGTTAAAGAATACCTGTGATCACGCCAATGCTGTAAAGCTTCTTCTTGAGCGGATCGCAAATCAAATAGTATTCTACCTTGAGCAGGATGCGCTATATGCCAATAATTTTCTAAAAAATATTGTTCATTTCTAACGCATTTACGCCACTCGGCTTCTTGCTTTATTTCTGATACAGTATAAGCCATGCTAACTAATCTTTACTGGTACATGCCAGACGCACTTACGTCCGAAGAAACAAACCACGTTGTCAAAGAAGGCGAAATACAATTCAAGTTCGATTCTTTAGAAGGGACCCATCAGGGTGATAACGCCGAAAGATCCTCGAAGATAACTTGGCTTTATGACTCCACAACAACGCATTTGTTAGAAGAGGTAGTCCACTCCGCAAACGTTGACGCTGGCTGGGTTTTAGATCTGATTCGGCCTGAGGCCGTACAATACACCGTCTACGAAGAAGGCGACGAATACGGCTTTCACACCGACGGAAACCAAGACCGATACGCTGCAAAGCATTTGGTCGAAAGATCCACAGACCCAATGCCATTAAACCAAACACCAAACCCGCTATTAGCAGGCTTAGTCCGTAAATTATCTGTGACCGTAAATCTAAGCGAGCCAGAAGATTACGAAGGTGGAACATTAGAACTTCTTTTCAATGGTTCCCACCATGTATTCCCAGATCCGCCGTATGGCTCTGCCATAGTCTTTCCAAGTTTTATTAGTCATAGAATAACCCCTGTTACTAAAGGTATCAGAAAATCAGCCGTAATGTGGTTTAACGGCCCTCCCCTTCGATAGACCTATTCTGGAAAGCAGCATCAAGCTCAGCTTGAGTTAACTTACCGTCATCAGCAAAAGCAATCGCTAGCTTTTGCAGCACTTGTGCAACTGCTGCAACACCGCTAAGAATCGCAGCTTTATACACAGGTATATCCCCGATCATACTAGCACCGCCAATAATTGCCATACACTGTATGCCGAAGACACTCAGAATACGCAAACAAGTATTAAAAAATACGCTTAAATTATCTGTCATTAGTTATCCTTATCTAAAAGAACGCCGATCATATGGAATACAAAGCTAGCTATAGAGATCCAAATACCCATTTCACGAGTTTCCCCTGAAAGAGTTATAAGAACTAAACCAGTTCCCCCAATAGTCCAACTTAAAGCGCTCGTCTCAAAAAATACTTTTTTAAAAAAATTCATCTTCTCTTACCCCCCTGTGAAATAGATGGACTTCCAACGCTAGGAGTAACCCTAACTGTCGGCCTTGCAGCAGCTACAGCACTAACAGTTGTCGCAGTCACAACAACACGCCGTTCCTGCACAGTAATAGTGCTATCTTCCGCCTGATAATCCTCAAATCCCCCAGCAAATATATTGATTTCCTCCTCAAATTCCTCTTTGACCTCATCTGGCATTTCATTGAATAATTCTGGAGCTGCCTCAAAAACTTCCTCTAGCTCCTCTTCACTGCTCTCTTCAAAGAAATCAGGATTATCCTCTATGACCTCTTCAAAAAATTCCTCAGCAGCATCTTCGTCTTGTAATATCTCAGCAATGATTTCATCATCTAAATCTTCTACTTCTAAATCTTCAAAATCTTGCTCTTCTAATCCCACATCTGGTTCGAGTACGAAAGGTTCCTCTTGTTCTCCCTCATCAATAGGAGCAACTTCTTCTTCCGCTTCTGCCTCATCTTCTTCTGATATAGGTTCATCCACCAATTCCTCGTCAAAATCAAAAAATTCTTCCTCTACTAATAGCTCTTCTTGTCCCTCATCAAACTCCTCAAATTCCTCTAAAACAAAGAGTTCTTCGTCAAAATCAAATTCCTCCCAATCTAGATCATCAAATATGATACCATCATCATATGGGTATTCTTCTTCTTCCTCTAACTCTAGTATCAATGGTGGTGGTTGCCACTCTTCTTCTACTGGGGGTTCAAATACCTCTACTGGTGGCAATTCTTCTGGTGTGGGCTGTTCCTCTGGTAATTCTGGGACTTCTGGTAGTTCTGGTTCTTCTGGGAGTTCTTCAGGAACCTCTACAGGAGTGGGATCAGGTTGAGGAGTAGGTACAGGTGTAGGTTCGGGTGTAGGCGACGGTGTAGGTTCGGGTGTACTCGTAGGAGTAGGCTCTGGAGTTGGTTCAGGCTCAGGAGTAGCAGTTGGCTCAGGTGTTGGCGTGGGTTCTGGAGTAGGTGTCGGGTTAGGAGTAGCAGTCGGCTCTGGTGAAGGAGTAGGAGTAGGTTCTGGCTGCGGAACAGACCACTCACCACCCATAATCTCCAACGAATACACGCCAGTAGTAGCCTGATTATACGCATCAGCCTGCAACATGTAATCCCCAGCATCCAACGTCACAACCAACAAAGCATCCCAACACATATTAGAACCATCGTTATGCTCCGCAGAATCATCATCCTGAAACAACAACGCACCAGTATCATCAAACAAAGACAAAACAGGATCAGCAGCATACAAATCAGTCCCCTGTTCCGTTTCCCAGTCATCGCAGGTCAAAGAAGTAAAAGTTCTAACAGTAACCTCAGTCTGCTCCGTTAAAGTAAACGTAAACTGCGGACCCTGATTAAACGTCTCAACAACAATATTGCAATCCCAACCATCATCAGTAGCCTCACACACCGTCTCAGCAGAAGCAGCAGGCGCAAACCAAACCACAACAAGCAAAGAAGCTAAAAAAGCCCTAGCAAGGACCTTAAAAAACTTCGACACTCTACCCCCAAATAAAGCTATTTCAAACGACCATTACGGCCATGCCCATTCCTAGCCCGATTCTTCCTAGAATCCTCCAAAACAAGGCCACCGCCCTTAGTATGCGACAAATCCTTACCAGTCAAAGCCATCCCCATACGCTTAGCCTTACGCCTCGCAGTAACCAGCTCAGAACGTTTCTTACGCTGCTCAGGCCTCCGATTGTATTTCTTATCATACGCCTGTTTCTTACGATAAGACTCAGGATTATCACGGTACTTTTGCGCAGAACTCTTAGCCATCACTCACAACTTTCACAAACTTCAGGATTCTCAATCCCGCATTCCAAAACCTCATCATCCTCAAAAGGATTCAAAGGAAACCACTCCTCATCTTCAAAAGGACTAGACATCCAAACCATCCATCAAAGACTCCAACTCCGCATGCAACTCAGCATCCGACAAACCAGAAACCTCACGGTCATCATCCAAAACCAAACGACGCTTCGGCGTAAACTTCTCAATATACTGCAAATACAACGAAGCAGCCTTCACATCCCCCTCCACAGCAGCAGCATGCAAAGCATCCACAACCCCTTGAGTTCTTTCAGGATGAACATTCAACTCAGTTGCCCTACGGTCCCATTCACGGATAAAACGATGATCAGATTTCCAGCGTCTAACAGTACGCTCATTCACATCATTCTCAGCAGCCCACAAACGAGTCGTAGCAGGCTCACGAACCTCCGATAACAACCAATCCAGATACTTTTTCCATTTATCTGGCATTACTTTTTCGCCTGTTGTTGGGTCTGTTTTCCAGCCCTTACCTCCACCGTTTTGTGGCATGATATATCCTCCTATTATTTGTTTTTCTTGTCCCAAAAGTGGGACACTGCCCTATTATAGTAACAGTAAGAATGAAAATCTGCCTCACAGATTTTCATTCTTTTTCTGTATTACAGTAACCACTGTATTCCCTTAACAGAACCAACCTCAACACAGGGGAATACAACCAGAAGTCAGAAAAACCCCCTCCCTCCACACCCCCCGCAACTTAACATAACTCTTA
>VTLG01000665.1_pt1 | contig 38475 bp, 58 predicted proteins | sample 4694571 | NCBI WGS metagenome assembly VTLG01 (sample SAMN12604809, study PRJNA352737) | marine metagenome | biome: ENVO:00000447; feature: ENVO:00000209|ENVO:00000569|ENVO:01000036; material: ENVO:00002151; isolation source: viral sequences binned using virsorter ... | reverse complement strand
TCCTATTCTAACCTGTATATCCGTATCACCACTTCGTGTATTCCATAATACACCTCTTATATAAAACCTAACACTATCAATAGTGCCACCAGAAGAATAATCATCTAGATCAACGATACAGATACGATTTTGCCCAGCGTGTCTTATTCCATTTGTGTCGTCTGTATCTGCAAGTTCAGTCCAATAATCTCCACCACCAACAACTGTCCAGGAATTATAAACTCCAGCATTAGGATTAAGATTAACTGTTGCCATATAAACCTTTTATTAGATACTGGACATAATCAGTTCCATCTACAGCAAAAGCAATAGGATGCCCAACTATATTTTTTATATTATTTACTTTAATACCTGCATTTCTCGATAGCCATTGGTCATTACTAATTATTTCTTCCATCTTTGTTTTATGAAGTTCTTCTGATTCTTCTGTAAGAGGAACTCTATCATCATAAACTAAATCAAATTTTTCGCCACCATCATAATCCCAACTAAAGATATTTAGTATCTCTATATCTGTATCGTAATTACTTTTCCATTCTAATGCCATCTGATAGTTCTCTTTGTTTGGCTCAAGTATTACATGGCGAGATATACCATAACTTTGAAATGCTGTAGCAGTCCATCCTTTGCCGAACCCAAACTCTAATACTGATGTTGGCTTAACTTTATCACATAATAGCTCAACGCCTTTAGCTAGATAATTTTCTTCATTCTTATATAATATATTCATACCTGCTATCTTATAATCTGTATCAGTTTCTTCAAATGTTCCGTCTATCCATTCTTGTAGTTTCATACTAGAAATTCTGAGTTACCACAGCAAAAGCTGTTTGAGAATCAGCCTCCCAATAAAAGCTAATTATATCTGCCTTATCTGCCGTAGTTGTAAGTGTTGGAGCTGAACCACCAGCCCATCTAATTACCCCATCCGTACCATTGACAAACATTTGATTAGCACAAGCTGATACATCACTAGCATATGCTTTCCATGAGTTAGCATGAACTGTCCGACTTCCAGTGCCATCTTGCCCAAGAACTAATAAAAAATTACCAGAAGTTGCTGGGAATATGAAGTTTAAAAAATCTCCATCATTAATATTCAACAGCAGTTCTAAATGAAATTTATTGCCAAGTCTAAAATCTATATCTGTATCAGGATTGCCACCTCCTATTACATCAGAAGCTGCAAAAACAGCTCCTATTGAATCAAATCCTACTGCACAATTATCAAACTCTACATGACCATCAGCCTCTATATTTAAATGCCCCACAGCAGCACCATCATCAACTGTAGCTATAGTAGTTTCTCCATTTGCAGCTACTTGTATATCGAAAAAGTCAGCAGCATCAGTATCGTCATATATTCTAAGTCTAGTTGCATCGCAATCAAACAAGAAATGACTGGCACTACCATCTTTCATTGTAATAGTTCCACCCTCTGCATTTATCTCTATATCATTGCTCGAATCTATTAACACATTACCTGTTCCTGCTGACTGAAGAGATAAATGATAATTAGTTTCTGATAAAAGTGTTAAGGTATCTGCCGTTGATGTATGTAAATAGCCAAAGTTTGTTCCAGCCTTTTTAATATAAATCAATTCTTCTTCAGCGTCAAGTATGATATAATTATGAGAATCTATTTCAATATCCCCTGTGCCAAGTGATGATAATAGTAATTTATAATCTGTATTTGATGATAGATGAAATGTATTTGCTGTCGATAAAACTAGCATTCCAATTGTATTACCACCATATTTATAAGTATTCTGTATAGTTTCTGTATTCATTGCGGAAGTTCGAAATGTAACATTGTCAGCGTTAAGGATAAGGATATTCGCATTTGAATTAATCTTTCCATTACTGCCCATATTAAGATCACCTAATACCTCAAGATCGCCTGTAACTCTTGATCCATTACCTATTGAGGATGTTTCAAGGGATGTAGGTTCACCATCAACCTTTAAAGGTCGCAGATGCTTATCTACAGGCTTAGAATTGCCTAATTTTATATCATTAGACATTTATTTTTTCAAAGCCTTCTTAACACTACCCCAAACCATGTCTAATAAAATATCATCATAGCTTATAGGTGTAATTTTAACTACTTTTTCTAACATCCAAAAAATTGCTACACATAATGTCCAATTGTTTGCGATCCATTCCATTACTTATTTCTCCTTGTTAAATAAATTTTTAATTGCTTTCTCTAAGTTATCAATTCTCTTCTCCCATCCTATAGGAGGGTGTGAGTATAATTCTAGCATTTCAATTCTAGCTTCAAGTTGTTTTATTTTATTGTGTTGTTCCTCTGATTCCATAAATCAAAAAGTGTTTGCACCTTCGCTTTTAATATATCTACATCAAATTTCACTTTAAAAAGAGCAGCCCCTACAGCAACAAGGGCTACTAGTTGTTGCCAATAGTCCGTAATAAAATCCATTTCTAGCGTTTATTCCCATCTATAATCTCACCCCAAAGTGAGGTTTTACCCTTAATTATTTGAATTACATGTACCGTAAAGTAACCATTCTCAAAGAAATCTACAATAGCAAATGCATGTGACCAGTTATGTTTTCTATTTCCTAGCCATGCATTCTCCTCATCTGACATATCTTTTAGACATCCAATAGACCAGGCAGACTTCTGTCCATCCATATGAGTGACACAGGATTGCTGTACATCGTGATGATGCCCATACATAATATTAACACCTAGCTTCATTAGATGATTTCTAGTATGATTAATACTAGCATAATGATGACCATGATAGAAATATAATTTACCCATTTTAAGGTATTTGCCTATAGGATGATAACTATAACCTCTTTTATCTAGATTAAGTGCAGACTTAACAGATATTCCTAAGTAAGGATGCTCTTCATTAAACCTATTTAACCAGTCATCGTGATTTCCCTCACAAAAATGCTTTATCTTACAATTAACTTTATCTAAAGACTCATCAATAATATCCATTCCATTATTGGTATCTTTTATATCTTGCTCTATAGAGGGCATTTGATATTCTAGGGGAGGTCTCTTTTTCTTCTTCCATTTCCAAGCACTTGCTCCCTCCCATTCTCCTGTATCCCCTAGATCAACATAGGAATCAGGTTTTAATATTTCAATTGCCTTGCATACCACTTTGATAGCAGGCATATCTGCTAATGGAAAATGCTTATCTGGTGTTACTATTGTCCTTCTTACTGGAGTCTTTGCCATACCACAATCTCCTTGCTTTGATGAATTGTATATAAGCTACGGATATGGCTGTGCTTGTACTAAATACTAGAATTAAAAATCGAAGAGAAGGGGATAGGAAGTCTGCAAATGATATTACATATCCCGTTAATGAGGCAAAAACATTTGCAAATGGATGTGTATCCAAGTAATCTTTAAAAAATGATATCATCTTTTAAATTTGCTCTAACAAAGTGTTTAACTGTTCCTCTGCCTTTAGGAGTATTATATACTCGCTTCCAGTATAACCCTTGAGCCTCCAAGTCATCCCAAGAAGGTATTGGGTTACTGTCTCTACGATAATGAAGTCTACATAGTGCCGCCTGTACTGCCATATTCGACATAACTGACATTTCAATATCATCTCCCTTTAACTCCATCCCTAATCCTGTTAATGCATCTTTATATTTTTTTCTATACTTTAAATAATTTCTCATCATATCATACATAGTGGCAGGCTCTATCTGCCAAAAACCGATAGCAGGATTATTCTTCCCGTAGCCTTTAAGTGCTCTATATCCAGACTCAGCCATGCCTGTACGAACTACTAACGCTAGAGCATCATCGCTATAACAATCTAATTTATATAAAGAATGTTCTACTATCTCTTTAATCTCTTGAATCATCTATTATAAAATACTCCCTCTATCCTGTCAAGTTGTTTTTCAAAATGATCAAGACGAGTATCTTGTCTTATATCTGAGGGAATAGGTTTATCTTGTAACTCTAGCATTGTCTTTACCTGATCTTGTAATTGCCCTACATCTTTTTGCAATGCATGTAGATCTGCTTGAGTAGAAGTCCACATTGCTGCAATAAGAGCAACCCCACCTACAGCCTGAACTAGCATAGGGAGGCTAATCTTAAAATGACTCTTATCATTAGCTGTGAAATCACTCATAATAACCTATATTTAATAAGAGAATTTACTACTAGAAAGGGAATAAAAAAAGTAGTAATAGTTACTACTTACGCTTCTTCTTTCCCCAGGAGAGAGGATTTAAATTTAATTCTTTTTCATACCAGGACATTCTATCTTCCATAGTTTCTATATGAGCTTGTTGCTCTGCTAACCTCTCTTGCTCATGTAGTTCTATTTCTGTAAGAGCTATGTCCATATTTCGTTCTAGCTCTTTTATTCTGCCCTCTAATTGCCAGAAAGCATAGACAACTATAGCAGTGCCTGCTATTATTTGTAGTAACCATTTGAAATTGATGGTGATTGCCATTGAATCACCAAAGGTTTGCTTATCAGGCATTATTTCTTTTTAGATTTTTTAGCCTTTTTAGCTTTAGGTTTTTCTACTGTAGGCTCTTCAGGAACTGCAAAGTTTTTTATAGCCCCTCTATAAGTTTGTTCAGATTTTGATAAGCCTAATTTTTTTTCAATCCTTCTTTGCCTTAATGAATTAACTTTATGCATTATTTCCTTTCATTTAAAATATAGGGTGGCTTTTACACCACCCTATATAGATTAACTATTAGCTTATACTAAAACAAATGATCTGATTTGTCCTGTTGTTTGAGAATTCCTACCCAACACACCAAAAACTGCATCAGCTACAACTTTAGTACCAAGATGATCTACATCATACTGAGATTGCAATCTAGCTCTTTGGCTAAATGCAATATGTAAGCAAGATTTATGTATTACAAATCCAAGAACAGTACTATTTGTAGTTCCATCTGTATCAAAATCAGTTGCTCCACTAGCACAATTTTGAGACATCATAATATTGAAACCATAGGCTTTAGTAGCAACACCTGTTTGACTAAAATTAGCACCTAAAGCAGCACCTTGTGTTGCAATAGCTAAGTCACCAATATTCATCAAGTTCGCATAACTTGATGGTGGTAATACTATTGTCCAATTACTTGGATCACCATCTTCTACAAGGCACTTAGTTGCTACTGTATCAAAATCAGCCTCACTACCCATAGGTGTACCACTAACATCAATATTTTGAGCAGTTACAAGACCACTTGTTGTAGATGCAGATGCTATCATTGCTGTGTTTACAGCCTCATCTACTGCATTTGCAATAGCATACCCAAGTTCTTTAGCAAATATATTCATCATATCATAATTGCTTTGCACTTTAATTACATCATTAATTAAAACAGCAGCATATTTATGATTACTAATATTTAATACTTCTTCACCAATATCAGTTCCATCAGTATCATAAGTAATTGCTCCTGCACCCTTATCACCAGTTGAAACTTGATCAATTTTAGGTAAATGTATCTTCTCACCTTGACCAGAAACAAGAGGAGTAAGGTCATTGCATAATTTTGCTAATACAAGTTTTTCTTTTATTGCTGCTTCAACTGCTGGACCCCATACTTCAGTAGCAAAACTATCTACAGCACCAGCTCCACCTGTTAAACCACCATGCAATACGTCTTTTTCGAAAGCCATATTTATTTCTCCTTAATTATTTATAATTTTTCATTATGTCTTCATGCCATGCTCTTCGCTCTTGTTCATTCATCTGGTCATAGGGTTTATCAAGATTGACTTTTCTAGGAGCAGATGCTTGATGCTGAGGATTAACCGGCTTAGACTGTTCTTTTATACTAACAATATATTCGAGAGTGTCTAAATCTTTCTGACTTAACGACTCTCTATCTTCCTCTGGCAGCTTTGAAAGTAACGCTTCCCTACGATTGGCTTCATAAGTTTCCCATTTTTCCTTAAATGGAGCAGTCTGTTCATATAATTCCTTGTATTGTTCTTTCTCCTGCATCTGTTTAACTTTTAGGGTCTCTTGTGCCTTAGTAGTTTTCTGAACCGTTTCTTCTGCATCCTGTGCTCTCTTGCGAAGTTTTTTTGCATTCTGCACTTCATCAAGATAGAGTGCTTTATAATCTACAGCCTCCTCTTGAGACTGATGTTGCTCTTCCTGAGCTGGTTGTGTTTCTTCGTTCATCTGAACCTCTTCGTTTGTCATTGTTTCTCCGATTTTTTTTCGTGGTAAAGTTATGATAGCCTGGATACAAGATGCAACTAGGAAATTCCCATAAAGGTTATAGGCTCTCCCATGTAGTCCTCTATTTCGTCTAGAACATTCATTGGAATAATAGCTTCATCATCATCATCAGTTGTAATAACAGCAGACTCTTCCACCATACTATCTAATACTCTCTCTACTATTTTTTCTACTTTCTTAATAAAAACTTTTTCTTCTTTTGTCATAATAAGCCTTCTTTCTGTAATTCTCTAGTAGCCCTTTGAAAATGTTTATCAAAAATTTTCTTTACAAAAGCACTATCTCCAAGAAATTTTTTAGATGGGTTTGTGTGAGGTCTTTCAAAACTTAAATATTCCGAAACTAAATTTAATGGAGTAGTTTCACCAGCCCAATTTTCCTTGCCATCAGTACTAAATACTCCAGTTTCGATTCCATATTTAGTAATCCTAACTTCTATAGCCTTTTTTAGATCACCGACAACTTCAAGTATAGGATTAGGACTGTCCTTTCTATATCTTTTAACATAATCTTCATTTAATTCTTTCCATTTTTTTCGTGAACCATCTTCTCTATATCCATATTCACCTGAGAAGGCATCTAATATATTTTTCTTGGCAAGTTTTCCTATTTCTTCAAGTGCATCTTGAATTGATTGATCTAATCTAGCTTGTACACGACTCCTAGCCATCTTCCTCTAATTTTTCCTCTACTTCTTCCTCTTCAGGCTCTAATGATTGTTTGTTTTTAGCAATTATTTCTCTTGCTTGTTCTAAAGATAAATCTGAATTATTACGCTTTAGAATTTCCTCTAATGTAATCAATCCATTTGACAATTCCCAATCATCTTTTTGAATTTGCTCAGAAATTGCACGAGGATATTCAGGTTCTTTGAAGTCCACAGAGAACTTGTTAGGCAAACTTACGCCATTTACATCTGCAATTTTTTGCTCTAGATCAAATAAATCCTTTTCAAATATTCTCCAAGTCTCTATGTCATCTTTATAATCTTCAACAAATTCAAAGTCTTTTATTCTAAGAGCCAGACCAGAAGATGGTCGGTCTTGATTTGAATCAAAAGTTACATACATGTGTTTTGATATTGCTAACATCTCTATCATCCCCTTGGCAATCTCTAATACTTTCTGAGGATCGCCTCCTGGGGATTCTATACCAAACCGACCTTCTGCAGGGAGGTTTATAAGCTTGTCAGAACCGACTCTGGCTATTGGCTGATCCTCATAAACTCCAGATGCCCAGGATTGTCCGAACATTTGAAATCGAAGACCTAGCATAAGCTCAGTCATTAGAATATTAACATGTTCGTTTATATTTACAACGTCAGAAGAACCTTCTCCATAAAAATCATCTATCTGTTCCATATCTCTAGGAAATACAAATGGCAAAACTCCATAAGGATTTTCATATTCTGCTATAATATTTCCTTCTTCATTATAAATTATATTAACTTCTGCATCCCAGTATGCAAACGTAGGGGGATCTGTATAACTAACATCTTCTGTGGGATTGAGGATTGGATAAATAATCGCATAGGGATTATACGGATTAGGAGGAGTAAAATATGCATCGTAATAATACACTACACGATATTCAAAACACTTTTTATCCTCATCCTCTTCCCACATTACTCTCACGGCTGGTGTACCGATTAAATTTGTCATTCTTTCGATATGTTTCATACGGAGGTCTTTATAGAATAACAGATCATTATATGATTTATCAGCACTCTTATTTCCTAAACTCCTATTTGGAGCGAGAGTATATATTCTCGATTTTTTATCAATAAATTTTTTAGTAAGATTCATTCCATAGGGAGGCACTTCATTAAAAGACTTGGCATCGAAGTAATTTCCCTCTCTTCCTGCGATATATTTAAAAGTATCAGTTCCAGTATAATAATTTAATAATTTTTCTACATGTTTACGCCTTCTCCTAGAATTATCTAATTTTAAATCTTGGATTGACTTTTTTATAATATCTTCTGCATAACTCATCTTGGTTCTAGCCTCAATTTAGTGTTTCTTATTGGAAAACGATTAGTAAAAAAATAACGGACCATATCCATCCCATGGTCATGTATACCATCCTTTAGTGGGTCTGGCTTCAAATTAGTTCCTTCTTTGTGTTCTGGATATCTGTAATTTTCAAAGTCTTCGGAAAGTCCTTTACATTTACGATCTAGATGAATGAATCTCTCGCCTTCGGCATTCTCTACAAAACTACGAACATGTGAGATTCCTGATGCGATATTAGTACTTACCCTGTCTCTAACAGAGCGTATACTCATGCCAAACTTACGAAAGATTTCCATATCACCCAAACCACTTTGTCCTTGAACTGATTTTCCTGCAGGATCTCCGAAGTAAGCCTGGACATTATATGGTCTAGATTTTACCTGTCTAGCTAAATCATCTGTCTTAATATTAGATTGATGTATAATTTCATCTATAATATTTATATGCCACTTTCCCTCGACCATATTAGTCTGAAACCATGCCACAGCAGGCATCCTGTAGCCAAAGTCAAGACTGCAAAAAGTAGGAAGACTTGGATCATAAGGAAAGTTACCACAGTCGAGATCACGGTCAAAGGGATAGACACGACCTGCAAAGCTAGTAAATTTTGAACCGAACTCTTGATCGAATACTTCAACCGAGAGATTACGCTTGGCTTCTTTAAGATCAGGGTCAGATACCCCTTCAGGGTATGCAAATTGATTTTCCCAAGATGGGGAATTGAACGAAAGCCATTCTTCATCTGATTGTCCTTTCAAATACAGATCATATACCCAATTGTATCCCTCTGGAGTAGTTATAAATATTGCCTTACCCTTTCTATCAGAAAGAGTTGGGCGAAGATACATCTCCCACACGATTTTCTTCTGTTTTGCAGCCTCGTCTAATATTAGAAGATCAAGACCTTCGCCCACTAGAGAATTTGGGTTATCTGCTGATTTTGCCTCAAAGGTAGAGCCACTACTAGTCTCGATATACATGTCTTTGTAGGATGCTCTCCTTGTAGGCACGTTTTTTTCTGGATTACGATTTTGTATTATACTATGCCACACCTCACGAAAGACTTTTTCTGCTGTCTGATACGTTGGTGCTACTACCCAAGATCTAGTCTTAGGCATATTTAACATAACTTCTATTTCTTTTGAGGCTGCAACGGACTTACCCCACCTTCTTCCACATATAGCAACGATAAACCTTGCATCTTTATCAGGAAAGTGTAGGGATTCTTGTCCTTTATGAGGATTATAGCTCGTATAATCAAACCATTTTTCTTTGAATTTCCAGACTTTTTCTTTATTTATTTGAGTTGCTAACAAATTTTCCTTGCTTTTTTCATTTTTCCTGCTATATTAATTATATAATATATATAATATATATAATATATATGTTTTATATAGTTTTTAAAAGAAATAGTATTAAAAAAGAATAGAGTCACTTTTTTTGCTCTAATTCTTCTAATTTCCTCATCCATTTATCACGTTCACTCTTTGTGTGTCTACCAGGAGGTAGTAAGTCTAAACCTACAGCTTTTGCACGTTTCCTTATGTGGTATCTATCGTTTTGTTTCTGCTTTACAGACTTTTTAGACTCTAAGTGTTTTTCTAATTCTTTTATTCTCTTTTTTTCATCATATTCTCTTGCAATAGGATGATTGTTAGATATATCACGTTCTGGCAACTCATCAGTATCTACTCCAATACTTTCAGATAACAAATCTAGTGCATCTATATGCCCATTAGGAACTTCAGAAAATTCTGCTTCTTCAGCACTAATGAATTTCTCAAAATTACTCACTTGAATATCTAATTTAGGCACTAATTTACCAAAATGTTCTAATATAAGTTTACCAGCTTGAACGTTACCAAGTTTTGCTTCCTCTATCATAGCTTGAACAACAGCTGGAATTTCTACACCAGCAATCTCCATGTAACGTTTATAAAGTGCTTCTGAAAAGTCGGGATCAGATAACCAGTATCGAAGAGTAGGTGCACTTATACCCACTTGTTCAGCAACCGTCTTGTTATCTATTTTAACGTTATTTGCAAAAAGCTCTATTGCTTCCGTTCTAGCCATCATTTTTTTAGTCTTTTTAAGTTTTTTCATACTATAATTTACACTATTTAACGTTAATTACGTTATTTTTTTTATAATTAGGGTGTAACGTTGTTTTTTACGTTTTCTATGTCAGGGAAGAACCCCCCCTTGGTGCGCAGCGGTCCCCCAGGGGTCCGCCAGAGGAAAAATAGCTTTGAAATATCATAAAAAAAGTAATAAATTTACTTATCGGATCGGGAAACCGATCAAAATAAAGGTAAAATAACAATAAATCTTCTTTACAGAAGAGAAAGAGAGAGAGACGATGAAACCAATTAGTAACCAAACAAGAGGGACAATTCAGACCCTAACTAACAACCTCCAGAATGATCTAAAAAAACTTTCTTCAATTAGACTTTCAATAGATGAATTTAAACTATTGTCCAACCTTGAAGATAACATAGAGAATATTCAAACTTCAATTGATGACATCAAATTTCAGATTTCAGATGTTCACTTTGAAGAGGAAAAAGAAATGAAAGAAGATGTAAAAAATATTGCCTTTGGTGGCGTTTCATTAAGTGACCTAACTATTATGAAAAAAGAAGAGGAGGTTGCCTAATGAATATCGATCTAACTAATGATATCAAACAAGGAATGTTGAAAGCTATTTCAGATATTGGTTATGCATTCAATAAGAATACTCTTCCTTTAGATAATGAAGAAATACAATCTATTGTTAGAGATACTCTCAATTACATTAAAGAAAGTGAGGTTAAATAATGGAATTGACAAAACAGATGTTTAATAGAATTTTCTTACCAATTGCGAGTTTCCTTATTGGTACTTGGTCTCTAGTTGTTCTGTTTGAATTGTTAAATAAATTCTATTCATTCATTAATTAAATAAAAAATCCATGCTTGGAGTTTAGAAGAGTTCGATTCTCTTCCATGGATCAAGGTCAAACCGACCTAATAACCAAAAACAAAAAGAGGTAAAATAAAAATGAATAAGCAAGAAATAAACTCATATTGCGATATGATAAAAGGGAATGACTCTCTTTACAATAAAGATAAAAAGATCGAGCAAAATAAATTAAAACTTGCTCTTTCTCTCGTCTCCAAAGAGGAAATAAAAAGAGCAATCACAGAAGCCTTAATCGATGAAGGTATTGTACAGATGGCTAATGGTGAAAGTTCATACTCTAAACTTCAAAGAAGATTTGTCCATTTTATTAATGTTCAATTATGGGAAGACTTGAAGAAGAGCAATAAATCAACTTTCTCTTTGACCGAAGAAGAACAAGAAGAAATCCAAGAGGAAAAGGAAGGGGATTGCGTTTTGAATGGTAATGGTCAATTGATTTTGATCAGAGCCAATTGTACTAACTTGACCAATAAGAGACTAGTTGCAAAAGCAAAAGAAGACCAAGAAAAAATCAAATAGAGTTCGTCTCTCTATTGTTCGAGATTAAGCCACGTTTTTTGACGTGGCTTTTTCTCGTCTAAATATTTTGAAATATTTTTTTTACAACTTTTTTTCTATCAAATTTTTATCAGAATTCCAAAAAAAATCGCAAAAAGTCCTATTCTGATTATATAAATGGACTCGCAAAATTATATTATAGAGGTTATAAAAAATGACTTGCAAACATAAAAATAGAGAGGAGTATTAATAATGGATGGATTAGAACTATGGCTACATAATATTAGAAGATTTAGGTTAGATCCTAAAGAAGCTCTAAACACTATGGAAGCTAATGGACAAAATATAGTAGAAGTTCTGTTATATATAGAAGGTCTACTAGAATCCTACACGCTAAAACATAAAGGAGAATAACTATGAAATATACACCTAAAATGCCTCTAGGTATAGAAGCCAAGAGGCTTATAGTAGATGCTCTAGAATATTATATAGATAGGTGGGGAGCTACTATAGATGATGAAGAATTAAGTGAAGATTCTATTATAGAACTAAATAGAATAACACTAGATGTTAATAGATACTACTTAAAAAAGACAGGATATAAGAAACATAAATACCCTACAATTGCTAAAGGAGAATAATATGTTAGTAAGTGATTGTTGTAATGCATTGCCTTGGCATCTAGAAATATATGATAGCCTAGGTATATGTAGTGAATGTAAAGAACATAGTTGTTTTATAGAAGAAGAGGAGGACTAGATATGTGGTCTGTAGGAAGTGGTAAAATGCTAGGAATACCTAGTCTTAATACAGATACTACAGAGAATGATTTCTGTAAGTCTATGTATAATTCTAGTAAAGAAAATCTTATATGTAAAGATTGTTATTCTATGAGTATGTTAAATACTTTTAGGAAAAATTGTAAACCTAAATTCCTTAATAATTCTAAATACTTATCTAGTAAGATTCATTCTAGAGAGTATTTACCTATATGTCCTAGTAACGTAGGGCGATTCCATAGCCATGGAGAACTTATAAACTCTATACATCTAGAGAATATAATGAACATATGCCTAAACCAACCTATAACTACATTTTCTCTATGGACTAAACGTAAGAATATAGTTACTAGAGTCCTAAAGAATAGAGATAAACCTAAAAACCTAATCCTAGTATATTCTAATCCTTATGTAGATAGGCTAGGCGTAAAACTCCCTAAACATTTTGATAAAGTATTTAACAATGTTAGCAAGAAATCTAACAATGTTAATTGTAATAGTAAATGCCTAGAATGTATGATGTGCTATACACTAGGAAACAAGACAACTCAAATAATAGAGGTAATCAAATGATAGAACGTAAAGAGTTACTAGAGACTCTTATGCAGATGAGAGATTTAGACGAACTACGTCTAATACAATCTGCTATAAGGGATAGAATAAAAGAAGTAGGTCATAGTATAAAGTATGACCTACGAAATGGTGATGAAGTAAAAGTAAATAGTCCTAGAAGAGAATTTTCTGAGAAAGGTATAATAGAGAAGATTAATAGGACTAGAGCAGTAGTAAAGATAGATGGTAAGTCTTGGAATGTACCATTTTCACTAATAAGTAAATAATAAGGAGAATAAAATGGCTAGTAAAAATGAATGTGGTAAAACTAGAGATATAGAAGACCCTTATGAAGTCTGGGAATGTAAACTCCCCTGGGGTATAACAGAGTATAGGATTCTAAAGAAATATCAGAGTCCTAAAAAAGAAGCAGAAAATCCTTTCGCTAGATGGTTCACCGCAGGCAAATCAGAAGCTACGTTTGGCTCGTGGGAATATGGAGATATGTATGTTAGAGATATCGTGTCTAGTGGAAGGAGGATTAAATGAGCATATGGGAACTAGGCTTATTATTAGTCTGTATTTTTATCATCTTCTGGGGTATAGCAGATGCTATAGGAGGATGATATGAATAGAAATTATATAATAGAGCTAAAAGAACAAAGCACATTCTCTAAATTATCTAAGTTAAAAGTCTATCTACTACCTAAAAATATAGAGATAGATAATAATAGTCTATTTAGAATTAAACTAGGCTACATAGACTTAGAAGAAGATGACCATAAATTCTATTGCTTCGACTCTAGTAGAATGACATTAGATATAATGAAGTCTATTGTATCTTCTTGGGAGCAATGGAATATGTCTAGAGATAGGGATTAATCCATATCATAATATAGTTAATAAAGGGGAGTGAAATATCTCCCCTTTAGAAAGGATAAAATGAAAACCATAGAAAGAAAGAAAATACTCAACCTACTTACAGACAATAAAAATTCTATATTCTCTGTAGTATTTCTAAAGAAAGATGGAACTATTAGAAAAATGCTCTGTAGGTTTGGAGTTAAGAAGCATCTTAAAGGTGGTAAGTTAGCATTCAATCCTCTAGAGAGAGCATTGCTAGTGGTATTTGATATGCAGAAAGAAGCATATAGAATGATTAACCTAGAAACCTTAATGTCTATCAATATGAAAGGAGTAGAATATCGTGTCAAAGATTAACTATAAAAATAATCATCTAGTTTCTAATATAGAGAATACAGAAGAAAATAGAAACTATATTAAAGATATAAATAAACTTGCTAGGAAGAGTGAGTCTAGGTATAGGCTAAAGATTAGATATAGAAAACCTATAAAGGGCGAGAAGTATGGTTGGGGTGGCAGCCTACAGAGAAAGAAAGCTACTGCATTTAGTATATATATAGATGATAAGACTCCCTGGCAAGAGTCACAATCTCATAGGTTGTGGACTAAGATATCAAAGTTAGAAGAAGAGAATGATAAGCTAAGAAAAGAACTATTATTCTATAAAAATCCCTACTTCCAATGGTCAGAAGATGAAATCCAAATGGAAATACAAGATATAAAGGAAAATATATTCTGTAGATTCCTAGATAGAGATAAGTTAGGCTGTGATGCTTGGGTTAATGCAGAGAAATTAATAGAGAAATATGATCAACTAGTGGAGGTATTAAACTATGAAAGAGAAGACGATTAATAAAATAAATAAAGCAGCAGAAGTGCTTTGGGTTCTATCCATATGGCTAATGCTAGGAAGTTTTTCATTATTCGTATGGTACTTAATAATAAAACTAATAATAAGATAAGGAGTAAGTAATGTCTAAAGACCTAGAGGGTGCAAGAATAATAAAGATAAGAGAAATGACTAGAAAAGAAGCAGATAAAGAGGGATGGGATTTAGGTAGAGATGGATGTAGAGCATTAGAACTAAGTAATGGAACTGTTCTATATGCATCACAAGACTATGAAGGTAATGGTCCAGGAGCATTATTCTTCTACAATAAAGAAGGTGCATTCTGTGTATAAGGATAAGTTAAAAGACTCTAGGTGGCTAGAGTTTAGAAAGAGAGTCTATAAGAAAGATGGGTATAAGTGTACTATCTGCGGCACTAAGGATAGACCACTCAATGCCCATCATAGATTCTATAAAAAAGGGTTAGAACCTTGGGATTACAATATAGATGATTTGGATACTCTATGTAATTGGTGTCACGAATCTCTACATGGTAATTTCGGTGATTGGCTAGAATAATAAATAAAGGAGAATCAAATGCCTAATTGGTGTAATAATACTCTGTATATACATGCAGACAATAAAGAAGATATGAAAGAGTTAAAGAATCTACTAGATGAAACTCTAGAGATTAGTAAAGATAATAATTGTGCTGTAGGATTGCTCAATGCAATAGTCTCTATGCCTGAAGAATTAGAGAATACTAAAAAAGGCTCTAATGGAGATGAGTATAATTGGTATGATTGGAGAGTTAGTAATTGGGGAACTAAGTGGGATGTAGAATGCTTTGAAACTATAATGGAAGAAGATTATATGGAGTTTCAATTTGATAGTGCTTGGGGACCGCCTGTAACTTGGCTAGAGATAGTAGCAAAGTTATTCCCTAAACTTAAATTCACTCTAAAATATGATGAGCCTGGAATGGGTTTTATGGGAGTAGCAAGTGGTAGAGGAGAAATAATAAACGAAGAAGTAGGATACTAGAAAGTAATATAGACTCTAGGGGAGAAATCTCCTAGAGTTTTTTCTATAAAAACGTAATTTTATTGTTTTTTTATATTTTTTGACACCCCATTTTATATTTTTGACCTTGCAAAATTGAAATCCCATTTATATTTCAATGTGCGACTTTGGTGTCTCATTATATTTATTTAAAAAAAGTTTAAAAAAGTGAAATGATGTTTTGGAATTGTGATTCAAATCACTTTATATTTATGTACCCAAATTACACCAAAATAAAGGAATCAAAATCGTGAAAAATCCAATTGATATACAAGCTGTATATAATGATCACCTGTTAGAAATTTCAGAGAAGAAAAAAGAAGAACTAGATAAAATCAGACCTAAAGATATATCCTATTATAGACCATCTTCTGCAGGGATGTGTTCTCGTAAGATATACTATGAGACAATACTGAGACCCGAACCTACCAATACTATCGATAAGAGAGTGAGACGTCTCTTTAGATTAGGTGATCTGCTACACCAAGACCTCCAAGATGCATTTCACAAAATTGAAAAAAGTGACTCTTACTTTAGTATATATAATATATATATAAATAATATATATACAGAGAAAGAAATAGTTTTAAAAAAAATAAGAGTCAGAGGATTTTTGGATTTGCTTGTAGAGGTCAAGGATGGGAGAGTCTTTCTTTATGACATCAAGAGCATCGGTGCTTTTCAGTATAAAAAGAACTTCTCTAGGATGAAGGAGCGAAGAGAACCCTCAATCCATCAGGAGTTGCAATTAGCTACTTATGGGTTGTGGGTTGAAAAGGAGTATGGTAGGCTAGATGGAATGTATATTCTGTATTATAACAAAGATAATTCTATGTTACGATACAAAGCGGTCAGTAAGGAGAGACTCTTAACTGCCCTTGGTTTTTGGGAAAGGATAAACAAAGAACATTCAAAGTCTAGCTTACCTACACTCCAAGATGATATTTCTCCTGTAGCAACTTGGGAATGTAGTTATTGTAATTTTAAAGATAGATGTGAAGAAGATTCTAAGAAAGGATTATAAATGGAATATGCAGAGTTTATAGTAGAGAAGGCTAAACTTAGAGTTTCTATATTTAAAATATTATCTGCATATAGAAATCATAATCTTACAAGCGAAACAACAAAATCTATGATAGTAGAGGACATATTAAGAAAAATAATAAAGGAGAAAGTATGAGTAAAGTAGGAGAGCATTTCAGAGAAAAAGAAGAGATGGAAAAGTATGGAAAATTTGCAATTATAAATGGAGATGGTAGTCTTATAGAAACAGAAGATGTGCTACAATCTAAGCATAATAATGTTTCTAAAATCTCTACACCAAAGGCATTTGTCAAAGATAAAGGTGGCTTTGATTATGTAGATGAGGCTTATATGAGAAATCAACTTAATTCCCATTATCCTATATGGAATTGGGATATTATAAAATACGAATTTATAGGAGATAAGGTTATATCTCTGCATGGTAGATTAACTATAATTGACCATGGTGTTGAAAGACATTTCGATAGTGTGGCAGCACATAGAATTGCTACAAATCAGAAAGGCTATGTAGACTTAGGTAACGACCTAAAGGCAGCCAATAGTGATTGCTTTAAAGTAGCAGTAAATCGTCTCTGTAATATAGCAGATGATGTATATAGAAAAACAATTCCAGACCTAACACTTTCTGAAAAGCAGAGAGATTCTATAAATAAGTTATTAGATGGACTAGATGACTCTATGGTAATGAAAGTTAAGAATGGGATGAAAGATTTGTCTATTAACTCGACAAATTACGAAGCAACTATAAGAAGACTAGAACAAGTAAAGGAGTAATAAATGGCATCAGTAAACGAAATTAATATAGGAGATAAAACTCAAATGCATTACTATGATCCAAAGGAAAACACTAGGGTTTCTCTAATCCCTAAACAGCTATACCCAATGCACATTAAAAAAGTAACAATTAGAGAGGTTAGCGTTAAGGGTAAATATAGGGCAAAGGTTTATAATATGATATACCAAATTGCCGAAGAATGTGCTAAAGAAAGATATAATACAGAGAATGGCGAGATTAGTGGATCCGCTTTTGTAGGAAAAGAACTTTATTCTACAGGTGTATTTATGTTTTTAAACCCTAAGCCTGGGGATGATTTTGAGGCTAATAATGGTGCTAACGAAAGATATCTACATTTCTGTGAGACTATAAAAGCAGAATGTCCTGAGATTGAGGTAGATATAGATGGTGAAAAACGTATGGTCAAGCAATTCCCCGAATTAACAGAATCAGAAATCAAAGGAAGACCTGTTTTAGGCTTTGTTGATATCGAAGAATATATTAAAGATGGGGAGACTAGAAAATCATTCAAAGTTAAGGATTTTTCTGCCTGGATTGATGGTAAATCTAAGGATTTTGAATTAGCAGACCTACCATTTTAATGTTTAGCCTTGACAGAAAGCTCAAGGTTTTAATATTTCTCCAAAAGTTACTACGAAAGGATGTAAATTGGACTTGTAAAAAAGCAGGTATTTCTAGAGCAACCTTTTATAGACATAAGAAAAAACTAGATGGGGAAATGGTTATCACGAAGAGGTAAAAAAGAAACTAGAACCTGTTTCTCTTGTAGCACTTATAAAATGAGAGCACAATTTTATGATTGGTATTCTCATCCATCACTTACAAGTATATTAGGCAATAAATTAAATGGTATTATATGCTCAAATTGTGCAAGGAGAGAAGCAGGTTCAAGAAATTGGAATATAATAAAAAATGGATGAAGAATCAAGACAATTATTAAAAGAAAATCAAACACTAATAGCAAAATTAGCCGTTAGAAGCTGTCAATATAGAATTGCACTAGAGGGATTAAAATCTATAGATGAATTTGGAGATATAAATATAGCTAATAAAACTCTAGAGGCTATGGGAGATTGTGTACCATAAAATTCGTAGGTGAAAGGGTAATTCTCAGAGGCAGACCTGTCGGAGGTCTTAGAAAATTAAATTTCATCAAGAGACGAACAATATCAACTGGCTGGAAGTTGCAGTATAAAAACTCTACTTAGACATAAAGGGGTAGTTGCCAATTCGAGGTTATTTAGCTACCCCTAAAATTTCATGGAAAACAAAGAATATATAGATATAATAAAGCATCTCCTACAGGAGAATAAACAACTAAAGGAAGATAAAGAAATTTTGGAAAGTATATTACATTCACACCTACATATAATTGATGGAACAAACAATGAATCACCTTGATTTATTTAGTGGTATAGGTGGATTTGCTTTGGCTGCTAAAAGAACTTGGGGAGATCATCTCAATATAAAAGGTTTCTGTGAAATAGAGCCATATGCTCAGAAAGTTCTAAATAAAAACTTCCCTGGAGTTCCAATTTATAAAGACATAAAGGAGTTAGATGGAAATAAATTCAAAAATATCGACTTACTCACAGGAGGATTCCCATGCCAAGATATCTCAATCGCAGGATATGGGGCTGGAATCGAAGGAGAAAGGTCTGGTCTTTGGTCAGAGATGCTTAGAATTATTAGCGAGGTACGACCAAGATTCGCACTCATTGAAAACGTGTCAGCTATCACTTTTCGAGGAGGAACAAGAGTTGTTTCAGATCTTGCCAAAATCAGGTATACTACAGAATGGCAAACTATATCGGCAGCCTATGTTGGAGCATTACATAGAAGAAACAGAATGTGGTTTATTTCCTACCCCTCAGACAGTGGATCAGAATACTCCAAGCATGGTCAAAGTCAACAGGATATTGAGGAAAGAGAAATGGTACGTCAATGCAAGGGAGGTGTTTTTAGCAATAAAGAACAATTTCGAGAAAAAATACGCACCACCGAGTTTGTACGAAGAAGCAATGGGATACCCCATAGGATGGACAGAATTAAAGGACTAGGGAATGCTATAGTTCCACAGGTAGCAGAAATTATAATGAAAAGGATTAAAAATCTAACAAAGGAGAAATAATGCCATTACCATTTTTTTGTGCAGTATGTGATAAACCTATAGCACCATCTAGACATAGAAAATATACTACTATACACGACAAATGCATGATGGATTATTTAGACTCCTGTAGTGAAAATGTAAAAAAAGAATTTAAAAACAATATAAATACAACAGATTTACCCACAAAACCTAAAAAATAAAGGAACAAATGTCAGAAATAAATGTGCAGCCTTTTTCAGAAGAGGCGGAGAATGCTATATTAGGGGCAATAATTGATACACCATCCATCCTAGACGAGGTATCTGCTTACTTATCACCTGATATATTTTATGTAGAAAAAAATAGAAGATTATACCTTCTTTTGTGCAACATGTCACAGAATGGAGAGGATATAGATCTTGTTACTATAGCAGGTAGACTTACTAAGGAAGATAATGATGTAGGTGTGACTGCATATTATATTTCAGTGCTTATGGATAGTATTGGAACTCCTACTATGTCTCATAGATATGCAGTGCAAGTCTATGAAAAGCATCTTTTAAGACAAGTTATAAGCCAGTCTAATGAAATATCTAACTCTGCTTATAAAAATAATCAAGATGTTTATAATATTTTAGATGATGCACACTCTACAATTGGTAAGCTAATTAATATTCGCCCTGGGCTTACATTTGATATAGGGCAATCATTAAGTGAGACATTGGAAAACATTATAGATAGTGATAGAAACATTATTAAAACAGGCTTTCAAGGTATAGATGAACTCTCTGGTGGTATGACTCGTGGTGAAATTACTGTTATTGGTGGAAGACCAGGACATGGTAAGACTACTACTATGCTTAATATGGTTAAATCTTGTGTAGACCAGGGATTAAAAGTGCTAGTATTTAATCGTGAAATGACTAATGTGGAGATGCTAAAAAAACTAATAGTGCTAGAATCGGGCAAATTATCTTATTTGGATGTTAGGCTAGGGTATGTGGGAGATCTAACCAAGAGGGCTGAATTAGAGGCTACTAGGGCTAATATTGAGCAAAAGTATAGTAAAGATAACTTTGCAATGTTTGATAATATGCCATCTTTTGAAGAAAGTGCCTCACAGGCTAAGAAATTTAAGCCTGATGTTATATTTGATGATTATATACAGCTTATAGCACCTAATAAAAAAATTGTTGAACGTAGGCTACAATTAGAAAAACTTGTCAATGATTATAAATGGTTGGCTAAGAAGCAGGGATGTTCTTGTGTTTTACTATCTCAACTTAATAGAGGTTTAGAATCTAGAAATGATGGTAAACCAAGATTATCTGATTTAGCTGAAAGTGGTGCAATTGAACAAGTTGCAGAGAATGTGTTATTTGTATATTATGACCATAAGGTTAATATGAATAAATCTAAAGATGGAGAAAATGTGATAGAACTCATAGGCTCTAAGGTTAGGTATGGTGTGTCAGGTAGCACAAAACTTGGCTATGAGGGAGATAGAGTAAAACTTTATAATTCAATAGATGAATATAGGAGAAAGAAAATAAATGCAATATAATGGAAATGTAAAAGAAGTAGAGGAAGAGGTTCATGAAAAAATCTTTATTGGGATTGATCCTGGTAAAAATGGTGGTGCTGCCATTATAAATGAAATGATGGATAGCGAACCTATTATAACATTCAGATGTCCTAAAACACCAACAGAAATGGCATTATCTCTTATGTCTACAATTCCTGTAGATGTATCGTATGATGATGTTCTAGTATTAATTGAACATGTTCATGCAATGCCTAAAAATGGAGTAGTCTCAATGTTCTCATTTGGACAAAATCTAGGGCATTGGGAGGGTATATTAGGAGCATTTGAATTAAATGTAGAATATGCTGGACCCAGGACTTGGATGGGGCATTATGATTGTAAACCTAACATGGATAAGAAAGAAAGAAAGCGTTATTTAAGGGGATTGGCAGAAGAATTATTTCCTAATATAAAGATGACTTTTAATATTAGTGATGCACTGCTTATTGCTAATTATAATAAGGAAATATATTATAAAAATAAGGCTGCATATGCGAGGAAGAAATCGTGAAAACTCCCTCGCATAGCAAAAGGGGGGTGTGTTACCACACCTCCCTAATCTTTAATTTTAAATTATAAATACCATTTGCCACCTGCTCAAATTGGAATGATTTCATATCAAATTTGCAGATAGCGAACCCATCAGGATTATTATTGCTTGAATCAGGTTGGAATATAAATGGTAGCTGTCCTCCATTTGTCTTATGGATGACTTGACTATAAAAATTATCGTCATCAAGTATGTTATAATTCATTCCCACCGAATCAGGATCAATATCTCCAGTATCATATACTCCATCAGGATTTAATCCTTGCTGTCCAAATGCATAAGCTGGTATATTAGATGCCCAATGACTTCCTAATGATTCATTAAGCCCAAACATATCAGAGCCTTGCATATAATTAAAAGTTAAATCCCAACTCCTTCTTCCCACACGAGATTGGCTTTGCCACGTTGGTGTTCCTTGATATAATTCCCAAGCAGCAGCATCTCCCCACATTGGACTTCTAAGATATTTGTGATGTACTAAATCTGCACCACCTTTTGTTCTAACTCGCTTTACACCATCCATCTCTCTTGACATTGTCAATTTAAGTTCAGGAGAGTGTGGCATATCATAATATGAACCTATAACTACTGATCCTAATTTAGCGTTATTGTCAGGGACATTAAATGCAATACCCCCACCTTCTATAAGCGTTTCTCCACTATTAAATAAAGTTATACTAAATCCATCATACCCTGGCGTTACAGTGCCTGAACTAAGATCACCATTAATAACATCTGTAAGTCCTGTCCAAAAAACATCTGCACTATCATTCATTATGTGATAAGTATCTCCATTAGTTTTCATAGTATGTCCTAAAACAGCTACAAACGATTGATCTGTCATAACCCCTTTTGATACATCCGTAGCAGTCAATGCAGTTGCCAAAGTTTCTAATACAACAGGCAATGTATTATAATGAGCAGATGAAACTGTCCAACTTGAAGATAATGTAACAGCATTAAGAGAATTAAGCCATTCTATAACATTAATATAGAATCTCGGTGTGCCTACATTCTGATATGCCACTACCAGACCTCCTCTATGGTCATAGAAATATCATACACATTAAATGCAGTTTGAGTTGCCTTTAGGGATTTATCTTTTATTTTGCAAATAGCAAATTGGTCAGGATTAAAATTTCCAGTATCACCACCATCTGGCTGGAATATGAAGGGTAGCGTTCCTCCAAGTGTCTTGTGCCACACCTGCGAAAAGAAGTTATCATCAGTTAAAAGATTATATTGAAATCCATAAGAATTATTTTCAGGCAATTCAATTCTTAAGTCACTTGCTTCATACCCTTGAAATGGATCAGCTCCATCTGTTTCCCCTGAGCCTGTAAATATTGGGGTATAATGAGGATCATCAGCATTAGGGAAATTACTTATAGATTGATTTGAACCCCATAAATCCCCATCATCCATGAAGCTGAATTTAAGCTGCCATACTCTCCGACCTGACCTAGAAAGATTTTGATTGAACTTAGTAACTCCTGGATCCCAAAGTTCCCAAGCACCAAGATACCCCCACTTAGAAGCTCCTATATTCATAGCATTAGACATAGAAGATCCATTATAAGTAGTAAATTCTTTTATTTCACCATATTCCCTGCTCATAGTCAATGATAAATTAGGAGCATTTTTCATATCATAATACCTACCTGTAAAGATAGTTCCCACTCTTAATGTTCTTACTGTAGTTGCATTATTATTCCAAAATACAAGGTCTAATTCATTATAATTACCCCCACTATTATCTTCATCAATAGAACATATAGAAAATCCATTATAATCTGGGCTTAACCAATTACTCTGATGATCTGCATGCCAACCTATATTACTTGAAAGCCGACCATTTACAAGCTCTGTTATAACATCACCTTCTGTATTATTATTATACATATACTTCATCTTAATATTGCGATTTGTTTCTGCTAAATTGTGCCCTAATAAAGCAAAATAATTTGGTCGAGCAGCGTGAGGAACATTATACCTATTAATACTGAAAGTTTTAGAATCTTCCTTTGGAATGTCTGCTTTATAAATACTACTTGGGTTTCCATGTGCAAATTGTGTATTACCACTTAATTCCCTTATTGCATGTGCAAATGTTAAATCATTTGTATAAAATCGTGGAGTTTTAACCTGTGAATAAGCCATTAATAACCACCCCCACCTGAGCTACCACCTGTAATACTACCACTACCCTTACCTCTAGCACTACCTCTATTACTTCTTGATGTTAATTTTCTTTTATGACCACCCTTAGATTCTGCTATTAATCTTGCCTTTCTTTTTTGTCTAATAATTTTATGCCCTTGTGGTATATGACTTGGATTTTTTGTAGGCAATAATTTACCTTTCTGATAAAAATATAAATCTTCGGATGTATCACTATGCACCCTCCCTGTCATAGCACTAGCATCATTTTTATGGATATGAAAATATCCATGATATTCTGTGCCATCAGATAAATATAAGCTACCCTCTTGATCTGCTGTATTTAAATTTTCTATACTACCTTTACTTATTGATGTTCTGCCAACCTTAACACCACTTACATATCCAGCTTTTATATCTTCAGCCTTTACTGTTAAATCTTCTGCGTTACTATGTAATAGTTCAGAATAATCCATAACCCTTTTTATAAAGGATGGAGCTTGATTTGCATTATTATCTGCTAATATTACTTTTGTTATTTGAAATTCTCCCTTATAAGAAAATAAATCAGATAACTCTTTAGTTGATCTAATAGCGAAAATTAATATTTGGTTATTGCTTTCCATAAGCTCATAGCCATCAGGTGTTTTATCTATAATCTTAACCTTGCCCTTATACCATATCTGTATTCCTCGAATATTTTCACCTTTTTCTATTGTGCAATTACCATCTCCATAATATATCATTACTCTTTGAGCCATCTATGTTCTCCCCCTATCCCCTAATCTTTCTGCACAAGTTTGTGCTAATACACAATTAGCAAGGGCTACAATGTCTAATACATTATAATGACCATCTGCATTTATATCTCCAATAGTACAATTCTGTGCTAATACGCAGTTTGATAATGCAACTATATCTAATACATTATATTGTTCATCACCATTTATATCTGCTTCATTTGTAGGCTTAATAATTTTAAATTCATTGTCATGCTGTGTATCTCCCCCATATAAATGGAACATAGGTGTAAGATCATCTGATGCAAAATCGCTATATACCTTTATTGGCATCCTAAAATATAGTGAGTTTAATGCAGGATCATTACTATCATAATCAAAGGGAACAGCAAAATTAACATTATCAAAATTATATATCAACCAATTATTGTCAAGCTGTACCTTTGCTAAAAAATAACTTCGTGAATTTTCTGCATCTGTTGTTGGGAGTGTATCGCCTGTATATGGAAGGCTAACTGAATTAGTGCTTACTCCAGCTGCTTCATATTGTGCAAATAGTGACCATTCATTCAATAGATAATTATAATTAGTACCAGCATTACCAGAAAACTCAAGTTGAAAATCTAATCCCACGGGAATACTTTGCAATTGAGCAACATCAAGATCAAATTCTACATAGAAATATAAATATACAGTTTCATCTGATTCTGTATTCATTAATTGACCTAGTAAGGTTGTTCCTGTTATAAAATAACCTCCTGTATCATCTTCTATCTTTATTTGTTGTTCCCAATCTGAAAATGCCCAAGCATTAGGTGCATCTTCAGTATCATGATAATTACCATCTTTATATATCCACTTGCTACCAAGAAAATCACCCCCACCTTCATGGGTTACAATATCTTCATCTGTAAGATTTTCGTTAGTTGAAAGTATCATCTTAATTCCTGTGACTGTTGGATCGGTAGCTTCTGCTACTGCCCTACAATTTGTGTTATTAACCTTTACAGGATAATAAGGTGTATCTATTTCATTTTCATAGCCTCCATCACAACACCCTCCACAATTAGAGCAATAATCTTGTATACTTGGTAAATTAGAACCACCATAATAGCCATGCTCCTCTTCAGTCCACCAACCTATTCTATATGTATGATTATTTGTTTCAGGAACACCATTTGGTAGATTATAAAAATCGGCTTGGAATGCCCAAGAAGGGCAAGGGATTGTAGCTCCTGTTGATGGGTCAACTGTATTACCATTTTCATCACAACATCTCCAGGGTGCTATCTCGCATATATAATTATCTGATAGTGCCCCCTCAATATTTGGCATATGAGTATATGGGCAGGGGAATTCTCCTGCTATAGACGGAGAGCCTAGAAAGGAACATCCATCAACTACTACACTACCAGTAGTGCAAACATTAGGATTATATGTAAAAGCCTCTGGATCATTACATCCAAAACAAGGATTAGAATAGTCAGAATCACCTTCAACCCCTATTTGCTCATTATAACAATTACCCCCACAAGTTCCATTTCTTGGAACATATTGACCGTTTAAACAATTATCTTTATCGTAATTCCAATAGAATCCAGTATTACCCTCAACACAGTTTCCACAATCATCTAATGCTGCCTTGCCCCCACACACACCAGCACAATCAGGTTCTTGAAGTCCATTTTCTTGGCAATACATTTCTTCTACACAATAGCCAGGATTATTAGGATCAGGATTTATACAAGTTCCATCACACTCTCTAAATGGAGCAGGATATTGACATCCAGCATTTGTGTCTGCATTTTCATCATAATTACAAGCACTGGGATCTTGACATCCATATCTACTAAATGATTCAGATACATTATGTAGATGTGTAGCTGAAATCTCTACCCATTCTAAAGTTTTATTTGTACTTGTCACCATAAATGTTGTATAGTGTTCCTGCTCGCCTGATAAGGCATTTCCTGAAGCTGTATAATCAATGCCATATGGAGCAACACCCCCAAGTAAACTATCAAAATCTATAATATCACCAATTTCTATTTCTAAATATTTTAATGGTAGTCTTACTTTCATTATAATATGTTGATTGCAATGCCAAGCCAAATACCATTTAGCAAATGCTTCTGCTGTACTTATATCTCTTATATATTTGCTACGATCATCTTCGATCACTTCTGTACTATCACTATGGTCATCAGGCAATCCATAATAATCAAAATCATATCCAGTTGAAGCTATACCTGTTATATCATTATCTACATCTACAACTACATTATCAAATACTTCTTTTGCATAGTCAAAATTATATTTAAAATCTATTTTAGTTCGCACTTTGTCAATGGATGTTCTTTTAAAGCTGAAATTTATAACATCATTTTCTTTTATTGTATGAGTAGAAGTACCACCTGTTGTTGGGATTGTATTAAATTTAAATTCACCCATATTTGTAAATCGTGGGATATAAGGACTTACAGAAGATATATTTTCTAGTAATTTTTTAGAATCTATACTTTCTGCTTGGCAAAATTGATATGTCCAACTTGCATAATTACTATCCTCATTTATTACATTAACACTATTTGCATGATCTAATTCATTTGCCATGATATGAGATATTACCTGTGGGGCTGTTGGTGCTGCACTTACCCTACCCGTAACAACTTTAGCATAAAAATCAGTTTTCATAAAATCATCTAATAAAACATAATGATCTATATATATATCCTTTAATTCTATATGTGTCGCAGCTATCCCAGACCCTCCACCTGGACTTTCATACAGAGATATAACATTAGAGAGTATGTCTACTTTTGATGGATCATCTATTTCACTAAGTGATGTTAGAGCATGGGTTCCACCTTCTGTAATAGTCACATGAGCATGATGAGCCTCTCTATTCTGCACACTGACTTCGACCCTCAGAGTGCTATATCCTGCAAAATATGCAACATTATTCCATCGAAATTGAGCATCCATAACTAAATGCCCAATATTATCATCATAATTTCCACTACTCATAGGATTGAATCTAATGGAACATCCCATATTGACCTTTTCCCTACCCTCAACACGTGACCACCAAATATCTTGAGGATCCATTATTCCATAATCCCCTATTTGTATAGCTGAATTACCATCCCATGAGCCTGTATTACCAGCTCTTTCCTCAAGCGTAGTTCCAGATACTCTTTTATGGTAATTCCCTGTTCCTAAGTCAGTTGCTTCATTGTGAGTTCCAAAATGATAAGCTCCATTTGCCCAAGCAGAACTTGCATCATGGCGAAATGGGATTGGGTCACCAACTGGAATTAGCCTTTCATATCCAATGACAGCATTGTCAGATATAGGATTTGTAGGAGATACTTCACCTTCCCCTAATGATTCAAATTCTGCTGTAAGAGTTATAATATTTTGAGATGCTGTATATTGTGTTCCTCCTGAATATGTAAATAATCCTGCAATCTTGCTAATTATTCTAACATAATTGTCTCTAAAGGCATATAATGGATCATTTATTAAATCCCCGTTTGCATCGGTGGCATCATCTACCTGTACATTTGCATCATAATCTGCAATTATATTAAGGCTTTCTGAGGTTATTAAATTCTCTTCTGCTAATTCTACAGCACCTACGACACAAGGGCTTTTATCTACAGCTCCATACACCATTGGGTAAGGCTTATTTTTATATTCATCAAGTATGCCAGTTGGATCGCCAAGATCATTTATAGGAACTTTTTTATGTACTTTAGATTGGCTTCTATCTTCTACTATGAGCGTAACCTTTTCATCTGTATGCTCATATTTACGAATTACCCCATAATATATTTGAAAGGCATGATCTGCACTTACTGATGCACTAGGCAAATCATGAAAAGAAAAAACACTAGTAGCAGGTGATTTCCAGAATATTCTACATTCTTTATTTATCAATGAGCCAAGTGCTGGTAGAGAACCAGATGATGTTGAAACCCTTTCTGTAAATCTTTTGCCATCATAAATAGCATTTGATAGATTTAAGGTTACATTAGATATTTTATAATTCCTCTTTTCAATATCTATGCTCTCTTTTAGTGACGGAATATTTAATAAAAGTGGTAAAGCTGTATCATTATCTCCTATTCTAACAGAAGATATGCTTAAAAATATATTATCTGTTATATAAGTACCACCAGAATTCGTATTCCCTATAATAACGACAGGAACAAGATTGGTATCTCTACTTTGTATATCATTCTCGAAATTACTGGGCAGGGTTAGCGACAACTTTTCTTCCTTTTATAAAATCAAATTCAGCATTCCACTTGCCAATAGGGCAAGAAGCAGTAGCTATTTTCGTTTTCACTGCCATGAAGCAACCACATTTCTTGCAGTTATTTGTAGGCTTTAATAAAAACTCACATTTCTGACATTCATCCCATCTTTTATCTATAATCTCTTGGTCATGTAATAAGACATTCTTAATTCGAGTAGAGATACCCCTTAAATCTAGCTTCTCGTTCTCCTCAGCGTAAGCATCAGCTTCATATCTTGATAATAAATAAACAAGTTTTCTACCAATATATATATTTATATCTAATATATATTTTACTATTTTTAATTTAAGTGATTCCAAAGTCTGTTCCTCTCCTTGCTGCATCACGAATTGCTTCTGCAAGTTCATCTTCTACGAAGTCTTGAGTAAGAACATTGCCTGAGACATTGACAGTTATATTACTAGTTGGTTGCGGTCCTTCTAAATTAGGGGAAGACAATGGTGTCACTTGGACTCTCTCACGACCACCAGGGTTGTCTCCTACCATAATCATCTGCGGACCAGTTGTCTCAAAATCACCACCTCTTGCAAATTTAGGCATTCCCATAACACCTTGTTGATGTATAAGTGCAATAGATGCAATCATATTTGCTTTCATCATAGCTGCTAGTGGTATTCCAAAAATAGGTCCAGCCCCCGCAAAGCCTTTTGCCTCCGCTCTTACATAATCAATTATAACCTGTGCAACTGCCATAGCTTTTTCTGCAATAAAAAGATTCTGTCTTTGTTTAAGAGTTTTAGCTGCAGCTTCTTTTTCAAGTGCAGCCATCTTCTTATCATCGCCACGTTTTTGTGCCCTCTTATATTTTGCGGTATTTTTCATTGCCTCAACATCTGCATTCATTCGCTCTTGAAGTATATCGCTATTAAGTTGAAGAAATCCACTTGTAGTAGAAAATGCCTGATTCATAACTTGTGTTTCTTGTGCTAATGCCTGTTTTGCTAGTACAGCTGCTTTTATTGCTTCTGCATATTTATAATATTCACCTGTGCCCTTTTCCAACTCTACATTTAAATCTAATAATAGTTCATTAGTTTCTTCATCTTTCCCAAATAGCTTGACAGATTGCTTAAAAAGTTCTTTCTTTACAAGATTATTCATTCCTAATATTTTTGTTTGTTCTTCGTATTGCTCTTTTGATGCTTTTACTTTGTCTGCAAGTTTCTCTGCAGCTGTTAATTCTTTTGGTGTAGCATTGTCTTGAAGTTTTTTCTTATTTCTTAGGTCTTCAGTAGTGGCTCGTATAGCAATCCCTTCATTAATCCACGCCTGCCTTAGTAAACCCACGTTTTTAACAGCCCCTGTGCTACTTTTCCCAATAGATGTCAATGCCTGTTTATATAGTAGTGCATCTTTAATAGAATTATTTTCTAATTGTTCATCAAGTATTGTTTGTGCTTTTTCATATTCAATTAGTCTTGTCTCTGCAATTCCAAGTTGGGTCGCAGTATCCCCCAAGCCCTCTTCTATTTTTGGAAACATCTTACCCATCATAAAGAGACCTTCTCCAGCAATTAATAGTAATCCAAGGGGTCCAGTAAGAAGCCTTGTAGCAACTGTTAGCCCTCTTACAGCAAGTGAGGCTTTTCTAACTGCACTAGTAAGTCCTAAGTAATTAAATATAGCTAATTTTCCTACTTTAATCATTCTTGTAGTTGATGTTATATGTCTTACTTGTGCAACTAATGCAAGACCTAGCACTTTACTAAGAGTCCTAATAGCAAGAATAGAAGCTGCCATAGTTGTAACAAATGGAACTATTGTGCTTGGATCAAATCTATTTGCAAGATCTGTTAGTTTTATAATTAAATTTTCAACGGCTGGTCTTAATTCTGCTCCTATATTTTTCTTAAGATTCCCAATTGCAGTATCAAATTTACGAAGAGACATTGCATATCCATCTATCTTACTCTGTCCTCCGAACTCTTTATTTAATTCTTTTAATATTATTGCCTGTGCTTTCGCAACTTGGTTAGTATTTACGAAAAATTTTATTAAAGTCTTTTGATTCCTTGTAAATGCTACACCAACTCTTCTTAATGAGTTTAAACCACCTATAGGATCATTAAGTGCTTTACCAAGCTGTATAGATGTAGTCCTAAGATTTTCAACAGAAACATTTCCTTGATACATAGCTGCTGCCATATCAAGGACTGCCTCTTGTGCTTGTGGAAATACTGCTTCACCAATATTTGTAAAGGTTAAAAGCATGGCAGATGATGTATTAACTAAGGTCTCTGCAATTCCTGTTGTATGCTCAAATGCTGCAGACATTGCAAATACTTCTTTTGCTGAAACATTGGCAGCATTGTTAGTACTTTTTATGGCTCTTTCAATTCTTTTTTGAGATGCCTCAAATTCTCCATATTCTTTTACAAGGCTACCAATGCTTCTTTCTACAAGTGCCATACCAAAAGAAATAATGAGAAGTTTTGAACGAAGAACTGCTAATGATCCACCAAGTATTCGTGTATGCTTAGTCCATAATAAAGTTTGCTTATTTACTCTTTTTGTAGATACTGCTACTTTATTTGAAGCATTGGCAATCTTATTAAGAGAGCCAACCATCATTTTCTGCCCATTAACAAGTGCTATAAGTATATCTTTCTGGGTTTTAAATGTTTTATTAACTTTTTCTGTAGATTTTGCTATCTTCTTATTGCCATCTGCTATTTCTTTGGCATGTGTGTATGTTACTTTAGCCATTCTTAGTACCTACTTTCATCTCTGCTTCTCTCTGTGCTTGTTTATGCATACGCTCTTCTCTTCTACCCATAGCATTTTTTATAATATTCACTTTGTTAATCCATCTTTGTGGCTGTTCACCATATGCCCCTGGAAATGGAGTAACACCAAATTCTTTACAATATAAATATTGGGATATGTCTCTTTGATATTTTGGCTTGATAACAATGTTCATACAACAAAAATGGGGCAATTGTTGTGATACTGAACTCGCAATATCAAAACTCTTACCCCCATCATTAATCTCCTTAGTTTCAGTTATAAGCAATTCTATTACATCCCAAATATCCTCATCACTTTTGAAGATTTTAATTGGATATCTACCATCCTGTGAGATAGGGATTTTAGTTTCATACGGATATGTATGGAATCTACACCCCTCACACCAATTGTCAATATGGACATTTAGTGATAGCGTGAGGGATTCTATTCCCCCAGGCTTTGATACTCCTGCACCAACTGAACTAATTCGTTCTTTTCTTCTTCATTTAATTGTTTGAGAACTGAATCTGTAGGATATCCATTAGCATCAGTCTTAAATGCTTTAAAATCTCCACCCTTAATACCTCGTCTAAGCCAAGCAGTACGACTTTTAGATAATCCACTCATATGAGATATTTCACCATTCTCATATTTCATTACTGCTACATCATGACAGAAATCCACTTCATCAAGTGACATTTCTCTGAGTTCAATCTTCTTCTTAGACTTTAACTCTACGATTTTTTTACTCATTATTAACTCCTATTATTAAGCATGTCTAATATATAAAGATGATGATGTATCCCCAGTTCCCTTAATTGTTACATTAAGCCCTAGATAATCACCTTCATCCCAACCAATCTCTGTAATAATTCCATCAGTTATACTAATAGCTCTATCTCCTGAAGCTGGAACAGCATGATCTGATATTTCAAAAGCAGGGGATGCTAAGGTTGTAGCCGCTCTGGCTAAATCCCACAAACCATCTACATTGGTATCATATTTTATAACTGGATTGGCTGTAACTACAAAGCCTGGAACTGAGCGAATATATGTCATTGGGGCACCATCCGTAGCGTTTCCTCCAAAACCCCCAAATACAACAGGATTTTCTATAGTAAATGAAAGACTTTTCAATAAAACATCTGCGTCTCCAACTTGACTATGTACACTATAATCACTTAGAAAAACATAAGCTGTACTATAAGAACCCATTGTTAATGCAGTTGTTGAATAAGCATTAGCAGCAACAGGTGTTCTAGATATCCATGAAGCCTCGAATTTCATTCTTCCACCATCTTCATTTGGATCACCAGTTAATGTTAGGCTTGTAACTACACACCCTGGTATAGCAACGCAATCCTCGAAACCTGTACCACCTACACCATTATATGCAAATGTAAGTGTTTTATTAAGAGCAGATGAATCATTATGTTCAAATGTTACATTAGAAGTTGTTGTGCCATCTACTGTATAGGCACTTGATGAAATTGCAACCCCAGTTACAGCTGGTATTAAAATAGCATGTAATTCATCGGTTAGAAACCCACTAACAGAACCTTCTATAGTAGCTCCTGGAGTGTAAACAAAATGATCGGCAGTTGATGTCATAATTCCAGACGTAGCACCACCTCTTCTTTCCACTCTTACATCGTTAAATGTTGGCGGTGAGACTGAATCACTCTCTATATGGGTATAAGTTCCTGCAAAAGCTGATCCTACGTTAGAAGCATCTAATCCTACACCAACACTTAATTCCTTTGAACTGTTAAAGACAGCATTAATAGCCATTATTTATCTCCTTTATTTTTTTTAGTTTCTTTTTCCTTTTTAGGAGAACTCACCTCTTCAACATATTCATCTAATCCCCAGTTTATTAATTGAGGTAGAGACTCTTCAACATCTGCCGTACTATTAGCTGTTAATATAGAAGAAATCATCTTATGAACCCCACTTACCATAGGTATATCTGAAGCAGATACGCCCTCTTTGAGCTTAATCTTCATATTAAATTCCTTTACAAATCGTGTATGTTAATCTACTAAACTTTAGAGAAATTACAAACATAATCTATCCTAGCTGTTAAGAGATTATCTACAGTGGCTTCTACGCCTACCTTTTCATTCATAGTAATGCCTTCAACCCTACCACCATAAAATGCTCCGTCATCACTCCTTTGATTAGGCTCTGCCTTATTCCATAGAAGTTGTTCCAATCTAGAAACATCTCGATACATTTTGTCAACTGCTCTCTCATTTAAATTAGAGCCTGATAGATAATAAGCAAGTTCTACAGAGTATTCATTTGTAAAAGCCTCCTTATCATGCCTAACTAGTGATTGATCTACACCAAATATTCTAAGAGAACAATTGCCCTGTGGCTCATATTCTTCTCCAGTATAAATCGATATAGCTCCTTTAAATTCTGTACGAATAAACTTCGTTAAAATATCTATAACTTTATCTTTCCATATATTTGTGTAAGATATAGCCATTAATAGGCTCTTCTAGTCAACCTAGTATTTGTTCCACTACCAGGAGAATCATCTAGGGATTCATATTGCCCCCAGCATTCTACTTCCCATTCATCATTAACTGTAGCCTCTGAAGCATCAGTGCTACCTGCAAATCTTACCTGTAAGCCTCCTCCTACAGATTGATACTTACCTGTAATTAACTCTGCATCTACAACTTTGTTCTGCTTTAATCCTGTGTCATCTCCGTGATATACATCATATTTTGCAGTTCCAATAGCACCTGCAGTACTTATAACTATCTTCATTAAATCATATATTCCAGTATAATGACCTCTAGTATCTACTATATATAGTGCATTTGCTGCTTGAGGAGCAGTAACCTCCCTTACAACACCACTAGCAGAATCACCTGTAACTTGATAACTTAATTTTGTTTTACCATCATTAATTTGATTTATATTGAAATTTGCCTCTGCAAGAAACTTTTCTGCTACTTCTGTTCCTGGGGTATGTGCATTTATAAGAAAATATATAGAGACAAGAGAGGCTGTCCGTACTAAGAAATAGTCATAGTTACCTTCCTTGTCCTTAAATGCATCTCTAGGGATACCAGCATCTATTCTAGAATCAACATATCGTGAAGCATTTTTCGTAATTCGTGTTATGAGTGTTGAAAATTCCTCTCCTGCCTCCATTAATTTATCTGCTGGTGTATTTGCTGAGTAATAGTAGCATACATCTTCTGCTGAATTATAAAACCATTCACCTTCAGTATTTAAATCCGTATGAGCAGATTGTGCTGGACCTAAGTCCTCTCCATCTGCAAATAATTGAGTAGTTAATCCACTATTATGAGCAGCATACTTATTAGTTGTTACTTCTATCCACCCATATATAGCAGTTTTGACATCAAACTCATCTAGATTAGGATATACATCTTTTAAATCTCTATGTGTGCAATATGTTGATGATGTAGCCATTAGTATCTCCTTTTCTTAGACTTTTTCGACTTCATAGATTTCTTTTTATATTTAGACTTAGGCATTAATTCATTCCTATAAATTCTATAGTTGCATCTACATTCCAATTTGTGCCTCTAAATCTGAATTCTTTTATAGCATTGCAGTTTTCTGTTTCTGTCTTAATATTTCCTGACAGTGCAGAGCCATAACTCATCCAAACTAGGAAGTCCGCATTAGGCAATGCTGTGAAATCCAAAGCTCCTGAGCCATAATTGATTGTTCCTGTTGCTGCTCCTATTAAATTACCCTTACCATCATCGGTGCACATACCTGCCACTCCTTTAATAGCTGATTTAATAGATGATTCTGTTCCGATTATTGGTGCTACATTACTTTTATTAGTATATCTATTTGCAAATCTTTTTGGAACAGCAGGTTCTATTGCACCAACAGCTGGTATTCTTCCTGTTCCAAAAAAGGAAGCATCTGCTCCATCCTCTGCCGTAAGGGCTATTGCAGAAGCAGAGTGATTAGTTCTTGAGGTAAACCGAATATCTCCATTTACAATACCCACATTTACACCCCTCTGGAAAAGATTACCTGCTGTATAATATTGCGTATTAAGAGCAGCTTGGATTTTAGATATTACACCATTAGTTCCCCCAAAGTTTAAGTTTGAAGTATCAGTTGTGAATGTCAGGTTATTAAAATTTGTGCCTCCATCTACTTGTATATCGAAAGCATAGTTTGTAGAGGCTGCCAACCCAGAATGAGTTGAGCCTGTTATCCCCGATAATCCAAGTTCTTGATAGCCACCCTCTGTTCTAAATTGAATTGAAACCGATCCAGGTGTTATTCCATCTGCTTCATATTTTGCATCTCTCCCGTATCCGAAAAAATTAAAACACTTGAAACGCCCATTGACATCCGTTTTGCACTTTGCAGCACTTCCATCGCCTCCACCATTTATAGATGTATCTCCATACTTATGATAGGCATTAAAAAATGGTAATCGTATTGGAGTATCATCAGCGTGTGTCGCTGCTTGGCTTCCATACATCCCCCTTGTAACTATAGTAGCAGTTGCACTTGATATTTGGTCTATTCGTATTATTTCTGTTTCTAACTGTATTAAATCACCTGGATATAAATATGATGTATCATCTACAATACAGGCTGTAACAGTCGCATCAGATGCCATCCCAGAACCATCAACTAGCTGTGGATCACCTACTGCTGTATTATTTAATGCTTCATATAAGTTAGTATCAGGCGTAATCCCTGCAGCAGTCATAACACCTGCACCTGCACCTGTTCCCTCTGTTCCATAATCCACAAGCCTAATATTTGGAAGTAGCATATAATCACCAACAGGTATTAAGAATCTTAAAAATCGTTCTGCATCTGCTGTATGAGCATCGGGTGCTGCATCTGTCCACGCTTCTATTGTAAAGTGTAACTCTATAGCAGATTTTCCTATATTCTTTATAAGTAAATACTTTAAATCTTTAGCATAACCAGCACTTGTTATAGAATGGGTCTGTATTGCCTCTTGAAATGTACCTGTCGTGCTTGTTCCAAATGGTGATGATAATGTCATTCTAAATACTTCACTATAGTCGCCTGTTGCAGTAGCACTTAGCTTTTCACCTCCTGCTTGTATTGTTGTATTTGCTGTAAAATTTGGCATATTCTTCCCCTATCTTATATGATACTTAATGTTAAAATGAACTGATAAATCTGTGGTTGAATCTGATTCTACAAATCCTATTACTACCCTTCCTGCATCTATATCTTCTGAATCTAATGATAATGTTCCTGTTCTAATTGTTGTGGCTGCTGCAGATACTGATCCACTTGCTTGAACTGTGCCACCTGATAAATCACCATAATTTGTACTTGTATCTACAGCATAAGACAATAAATGAAATATTAACCCATCAGAACCATCTGCTGTTGCCATATATCGCACACTATCTAATGTAATGTCGTCATCTAAATACCAATAGACTGCTATTGCATTTTCTTGTGCAGTTAAACCACTTACATCTAAAGTTGTTGCAGGGTCAGTTCCATTACCCCAATCAGTATCAGCAGCAAAGGCTGTTTCAAAGTGCATCATATTAGCTACAAGTGGATAATGATACCCTGCTGCTGGTGTAAAATCATATAACCCCATTTCTTTATATAGTGTTAATACATTAGCATTACCTGCACCTGCTTTAACTACTTTATTTGTTGCATCTACGATCAGAGGATAAGCACCAGATGTAGTTTTAACTCTAAAAGTAGCAGTTGTATCGTCATTTACAGGCTGAACTACAACTTGATCGTCAGATAGCCATATTGCAGAATCACTACCCTCACCATCCTGCACCCTTGCAAGAGAACTATCTATGCCCGTGTTTGCAGGTTGATTTGTGCTAAGAATGTTCTTGTAGAAATTTGAAAATAATTTTCCAGTAAATGATGGCATCTAATCTCCTAGCTTTTAAAAATTTGTTCCAAAAAATGTTGCATTATGCGTTACTGCTGCTGTTGTTGTATATGTTACTTCTAAATATGCTTTTGTAATCCAAGCACGACTTCCTCCTGGAGGGTCTTCAGGAATCGTATTTATATCTAATCTTATACGATCAAGAGACCCATCACCAGTAGTATCATGCCACGGATTACTTCCATCATAAGTTGTTCTTGCTGTACCATAATAATCAGCCATTGCATATCCAGCATTAAAAGTTAATGTAACTGTTTCATCATAATAAGTTGATGTATTCGTATTTGTATGATCTTGTTTTCCTATTCTAACCTGCACATCCGTATCACCACTTCGTGTATTCCATAATACACCTCTTATATAAAACCTAACACTATCAATAGTGCCACCAGAAGAATAATCATCTAGCTCAACGATACAGATACGATTTTGACCACCGTGTCTTATTCCATCTATATCACTTGCACCTGCAAGTTCAGTCCAATAGTCTCCACCACCAAGAACTGTCCAGGCATTATAAACTCCAGCATTAGGATTAAGATTAACTGTTGCCATATAAACCTTTTATTAGATACTGAACATAATCAGTTCCATCTACAGTAAAAGCAATAGGATGCCCAACTATATTTTTTATATTATTTACTTTAATACCTGCATTTCTCGATAGCCATTGGTCATTACTAATTATTTCTTCCATCTTTGTTTTATGAAGTTCTTCTGATTCTTCT
>VTLG01012858.1_pt1 | contig 38478 bp, 66 predicted proteins | sample 4694571 | NCBI WGS metagenome assembly VTLG01 (sample SAMN12604809, study PRJNA352737) | marine metagenome | biome: ENVO:00000447; feature: ENVO:00000209|ENVO:00000569|ENVO:01000036; material: ENVO:00002151; isolation source: viral sequences binned using virsorter ... | reverse complement strand
CAATCAAAGGTCCTTATGGTCTTGGGATTGAACGAGATTTGTACTATAGTCCTAAAACATTAAAAGAAATAGCAGGATAAGGAGAGCAAATAATGGAAACAGTAATTATTAAATTTGAAGAACAGGATAAAGGTAGAATAGTATTTACTTTACCTGATGGCAGGAAAGCATCTGCATGGGAGATTGGATATGATATGGTTGAAGGTGGTGAGAATGCAGATATTAATCAATATAAATATTCACCAAGATATTCAGGTGATGAGTATGGGTTTGATTTAGATGAATTTGATGGTGAGAGTGTTGTTTCATTTGAAGGATATGGTTTCAATTCCTATGATGAAGATACTCTTAAATTCGTAAAGAAATTATGTATGCACTATGCTAGACAAATGTCAGATGATTGGAGAGTAGAAGAATTTGAGATGAATGCAAAGTATTTAGAATTAGTTACTAAGGAGAGCAAGTAATGTTAATGAATTGTAGAAATAGAGATTGTGATAATTGGATTGATGCTAGGGATTACACAGATGATTGGATAGATGTTTTGGCTATTACTTGTGATGATTGCTGTGATGACCAAAATATAGATTGTAATATAACTTTTTAAAGGAGAGCAAATAATGGCATTAAATCAAAAATATTTAAACCAAACAAGTTCAGCAAAGCCAGGACATTGGTATAGAAATCATTTTATGGATAAATGGAATGGTAGTTGGAATGATGAGAATAAGGTTTTAAAAACCTATGATGATGGTTCTTTCAGCACTGAGTTTGATAGGGAAGCTAGGTTTGTGGAATATATGTATCAATCTAGGAAGGTATTATTAAAAAGACGAAAGGTGATACATACTGTAATTTATGAAATGGAGAAGCAAAAATACAAGTATGACTACAAAGGTTTTATGGATAAAATTCTTTTGTATCGTTCTTGGCTTGGAAATATTAAATCTGCTTTGGCAAGGATTGAAAAGTGCAAGATAGATGAGAGGACAGGTGAATTTTCATCATATACCGATAATTATTGGCATCAAACTGAGGTGTCTGATGAAGAATTGAAGGCAAGGAATCCAAAGAGATGGGAAGCTGGTCTTACGACAATAGGAGAGAGATTTCCTCAAAATGAATTTTGTATGACAAAAATTGAAAAAAGGTTCTATGTGTCTGAAAATGATATTTATAGAGAGTTTGGATTATATCCTGATGGATGCAAAACTAAAAGAGGATTTAATAAATTTGGGGGGACCAAATAATTGATGAAAACTTATTATAAATACAAGGGGAAATTAGTTGATGTTGAAAAACACTTTAATGGTGTTTGTGAAATATTAACAGATAAATCATTAGTATTGTTGTTAAATAATTTTCGTGGAAAAAAATATATACCTTTAAATAAAATTGTATTCAAGGAGAACAATTAATTGAGCCACATTAGATTACCAGGAAAGAGATTGGTTAAGTGTCAGGCCTGTGGGGGAGCAGGCCATACACACCCACAGCCACCATTTGATAGACCCCATGCTGATGGATATGAATATGTATGTATGCAGTGTAAGGGAAGGGGTGGTCAGTGGATAGATTCCCAAATAGATTTAGAGATACTTGCTAATATGATAAAAGATTTAATTATAAAGGAGAAGCTAGATGGTGAAAAAATTTCATGATGAACAGTATCAATCTTATAAAATAGGCCTAGAGGACCTTGAAAGCATATTTTTACAGTATTTAAGTTTAGAAACAATGTATGGGTTTGATGGTATGACTATAGAACCACACTTAGAACAGTTGTTAGATGCAATAGTGAAAGAAATGGAAGATAAAAAGGAATATAAGGAGAAGCTAGAAGATGGAAAATAAGAAAACAGGACACCCAATAAACATCAGGTTTGATGATGATACCTGGAGTGATTTTTTAAGAATACATCATGGTGAAACATTAGGCTCACCTAATCTTAAAGTAAATAAAAAAGATTTAATCACTGATATATTCAAATTAGGGATGAGAAAATGGCATCAACAAAAATAGAGAATGCTACATATCCTGAGTTAGATAATAATAAGTTAGAAGCTAAGTATAAGATTAAAAGAATTGATACCCCTCATGGCAGGGCATATTATGACAAAGATGCTGCTGACGAAACAGAGAGAGCATATTTCTATGGTGTTACATCTATTCTACAGACCCTGGCCAAAGGTATTGGTTACGATATGTGGCTAGGTAATTCATTATCACACGAACATGCCATGGAATATGCTCTCAAAAAAGCTGATATAGGCACAGCAGTGCATGTATTGACAGAATATCTACAATGGGGTCAGGTGGTTGATTGTGATACAGGATTCTATAATTCCAGGCTTAATAAGATTGATGAGATTACACCAGGAATGAAAAAGATGCTACAGGCCTATATTGATTTCTATAATGATTACAGGCCAGTACAGATAGCTACAGAGCTATCATTATATAATCCTGAGATATTTAAGAATGAATTTGGTGAAGGTCCTAAATATCCATTTGCAGGCACAGCAGATAGCATCTGCACCATGCCACCTAAAAAAGAAGGTGGACAGCCTAGGTTGGCTTTAATAGACCTAAAAACAGGAAAGCAGTATAAGAGCCACCAATTACAATTAACAGCCTATAAACTGCTGTTTGATGGCTTATATGGTGAAGAACATGGTGAGATTGATGACTTATATTGTTTATATGTAACATCAAGAGGTAAATATACCTTGAAGCAGTACAAATTTGTTCCAGAGGTTTGGTACAATTTGCTGGAGATATTTTTTTGGAATATCCAGGATGGTAGAGGAAGGCAGCCTGTCATAAAAGAGAAGCAGGAGCTACCGAGATATTATGCCTTAGATGAAGAAAAATTAAAAGAAAAAGAGGAGAAAAAAGAAGATGTCGGAAAATAAAAAAGAACCATTAAAGTTTCAGGCAGGTAAACCTGTTGATGTTGTATTGGCAGCTAATGAGCCACAGACAGGTCAAGGTCAGTATGGTCCCTGGAATAGGTATAGCATTAAAGAATTGATTACTGGAGAAGATTGCTTTTTTGCATCTGAAGGTCTGCATAGACAAATCCAGGAAGGTAATTTTGGAGAAGGATATAAATTGACTATTGAAAAGGTCCTTGATGCTAAAACAGCAAAAACATTTTTCAAAGTAACACCTCATGGTGATGGTAGCAATTTACAATCAGCTACAATGAATGAGATAATTGATGATGTATCAAATAGCATGAATGTTAATAAACCTAATCCACCTAAGAAGATGACAGGTGAAGAACGATTAGCTTTTTTAGAAGATAAGGTAAAGATACTCTGGAAGGAAAGGCAGGAAGCTAAAGGTCATACTACAGCTACACAGGAAAAGCCTGCACCACCTACAGTTACTGAAGATGATTTACCATTTTAATTAAACTACAGGGACCCTTCCTCAGAGGCATGCTCTCACATTCCTTTGTTTTGTATCTCAATCATACTATGGGGTCCCTGCTTATTAACCAGGAGTTGAGATGAAAAAAAGAACACAAAAAGATAGAGTTAAAGAGTGGTTGTTGTCAGGAAAAGAGCTGACACCAAAGGATGCTTATTTTAACAATATGGGTATGAGATTAGGTGCCATTATACATGGATTAAGGCATGATGATGGATGGGACATTGTTAATCTAAATGAAACTGGTGAGGATAGATATGCCAGATATAAATTGGTCCCAAAGAAATTAGATTTATTTAATCAGGTCAAATGATGAAAACCAGTAACACTAAATATGGGAAAAGGGGTCATGTTACATATTATAAGGAAAAGATGCCGACCCATAATAGGATTACTGCTGAGATTAAAAAAGTATCTGATGATGGAAGATGCTGGTGGATTGAGCAATATTTAAGAAGCAGCATGGTAGGTAAAAAGAGAAAACCGAGATAAGGAGAGCTATGAAGGATTATATATTAGGATTTATAACAGCAGTGGCAGTAATGGTCGCATTATGGTCAATGACATCACCATTACAGGCTGATGGACAATATACATCAGGGCCTAAAGGAACAAAATGGGACCCAATCTATGTGAAGGTGGCTGATTGATGTCGGATGCACTATTTGACCTCACTTACATGATAGATTTTGTTATAAGGATGATTATGATGCTTACAATTATTTGGGGAATCATTTACTGGATAAAGGGACCTAGATGAATTGTTATAGCTGTGATAAAGAATTGATTTGGGGTGGGGACCATACTTATGAAGAATGCGATATGGAAGGTGAAGGCATTGTATCTAACTTATCCTGCTTAGATTGCGATTCAGTTGTTTTAGTATATACACCATCAGGAGAAAAAGATGAAACCAAAGCCAATTAAACAATTTAGTCCAGACACAACATTACAATCTAAAAAGATGTCTATTGAAACACCATTAGGCAAGATTGAATCTGATTCTGGAAATCATTATTTAGATGTAGCATCAATTATATTTGTGATTGGTGTTATGTACATAGGAAAACGAATAATAGGGAGATATTTTGATGGGAAATAAAAAACCAACAATGAAGGAATTGGCTAAAGGCCTTAATATGGTAGATGGTGGCCTGAGAGAAATCATCTTTGCATTTCAGAGCTTCCTGGAGATGGAAGGCAAATTAGTTGAATTTAATGGATATATGGCTGAGAAAAAACGAAAGTATGAAGAAAAGATGAAGGAGAAGAATGGAAATACAGATTAAAGGCTTATATTTACTCATTCTAGGCATTATCTTATTTGAAGCAGTGATTGTATTAGGTTTCAAGGTATATGAGCTTTTATATATGTATTTTGATGGAAAATTCCAGTGGTGGAATAAAAGGATAGATTGATATAGTGCTATATGTATTATATATTTTAGCCTTTGTCCTAGGATTTATTTTAGGGGTTTTGTTAGGTAGTTCAAGTAAATAAGGAGAGCATAAATGGCAAGGTACAGGAGAATAAAGCCTGAATATTGGAGTGATGATAAGGTGATTGAGCTTAATCATTCAGCAAGATTGTTTTTTATAGGATTATGGAATTTCGTAGATGATACAGGAGTGATTCAGAATAAACCCAGGATGTTAAAAGCACAGATATTTCCAGCTGATGATATTAGTGTAGATGATGTCCAGGACATTCTACGAATGCTCTACGAATGTTCGTTAATTGTATATAATGATGACCAGACACTAATTAGAGTAAGAGGATTCCTTAACCATCAAAAGATTGATAGACCACAGCCTTCTAAGTATGAGTTTGTGGAAGGAGAACCTGGACAAATCGTAGAACAATCTACGAATAATCGTAGAACAATCGTTAATACAGTAAAGACAAGTAAAGTAAAGACAAATGAAGATAAACCAAAAGAAGATGGCCAAATACAAAAACAATTTGACCAATTATGGATTAGATACCCTAAGAAGCAGAAAAAAGCAAGATGTTTAAGGATATTCAAGGCTCTTAGTAAAACTAAGAGAGAAGCCTGTATTAAAGGTGTTAAAAAGTATATTAAGTATTGGGAGCTTAATGGTACATCAGTTTCCCATGTCCCTTTATTGAGCAGCTTTATTAATGATGAGAGATGGAATGACGAGCTGGATTTAAGTGTTGCTCAGGATAGCTTAAAGATTACCCCTGCATCTAATCGCTATGTTGATATGTATAAGACAGAGAAGGAGAAGCCTGTAGACCCATCTACTTATTCAACCCCTGAAGAAGTAAGGGAAATACTAGGCAGATTTGGAAAGGATAATAATTGATATATGTAGGTATAGACCCAGGAGCAAGTGGAGGGATTGTTGCCATTGGTCCTGATAACCATGTGTTAGTACATACTAAGTGTCCAGATACAGTACATGACCTGGCTGATATATATAGGCATATATGTGAGCTACCTGGTAGGTATGATAGCTGTAGTATTAAGGCATGTATAGAAGCTGTACATAGTATGCCTGGTAATTCAGGTAGGAGTATGTTCACCTTTGGTACTAACTATGGTATGCACCTGGGTCTACTAGCTGCTAATAAGATACCATATATCAAGTGTACACCTAGTGTATGGATGAAGCATTATGGCTCTATGCCTAGAGATAAGAAGGATAGAAAGAACCACATTAAACAGTTAGCACAACAGCTCTACCCTGATACAGATAAGCCTATCACATTGGCTACATCTGATGCAGTATTGATAGCTCATTACTGTATGACTAAGCAATAGTATATAGTTAGATTCACTGGCAAATCAACCCCACCAGAAGGCCTTATTAATGGCCACCTAGTTAACATAATATATATTATCAGTAATTCTTTCACGACGAGAGCATCAAATAAATATGGACATTATTAGGTATATTTATTTATTTGCCTAATAATTTAAGGTGCATGGGGGGAAACGAAATCATGGCTGAAACAGGCTATCTTACGAGAAAATTTGAATATTAATGTCCTTTGTGCTTATATTACACAATGTCCAATTTGGTCAAAAAGAATCAGTTTAGCGATAAGCAGAAGGTTGCCATTGAGTATGTGGCATCCAATCCAGGAATCACTAATAAAGAATTATCAGCATTATTAAAAACTAAGTCCAGGACCATTAGCGATTGGAGAAGGAATCCTAAATTTATTGAAGCAGTATATGATAGATTTATGGAGGTTCAGGGTTGTGAGCTTCCTGCTGTGGTCCTGGCACTATTAGAAGAAGCTAAACAGGGTAATGTAAGAGCTATAGAGCTGGCCTTAAAGCACTTTGGTAAATTCCAAGATAGTGTTACTATTAAGATTGAATCACCATTTATGCAACATTTAAAGGCTAATGAAATAACCCAGGACAATTTTGTAGATGCAGACTTTTCAGTGGTTACAGATGAGCCGATTGAATTGCCACCTAGAAACCCAGATAATGATAAACCTATAGCTAGGACCATTAAAGAAAATAAAAGGGTTAAGGACATTAAAAAAAATGCACCTAAGAAAAAGAAATATTTAAAGAATAAGCAGGCCAGGAGAAAATTAGTTGAAAGAGCTAAGGCAGTAGGCCTGGAACCCTTACCACCTGGCAGACCTACAGAAGCAGCTAGGCGAAGATGGATGGAGAAACTTGAAGGACTTGAAAGAAGCAATAATTAACAGTGATGAATTATCAGATAAGGACCATGGTATATGTCATGTCCTATCTTTATGGGCCATTGACTATTATGACCTGTATAATTGTATTGAATGCTATGACCCATTGTTTGAAGATGTTATGGATGATATACTAGATTATCTTTATTTAGTGGCTACAGAGCCTGATAATGATATTGGGTGGGTGAGATTACCGATTGCATAAAAAAACCCCAGGAAACAGCAATTTTGAGCTTCCTGGGGTCATTTTAAGGAACAAGCTAATGCTTATTCAGGCCAACCTTCAGACTTTATTACCATCCCTTTGACCAATTTATTCATTAGTGTGCCTTCAGTTTCAGCTTCTTCAAGCATACTATTGAAATCATCAGAGCTTATTTCAATAACCTCTGTTTTGCTTTTTTTATTATCATCATACTCTTTATTCATTATTTACTCCCTTTTTAATCCAAAAGAATCATATATTCTGCTGCATAGTTTTCTTTGAACCAATTAAGTCCAATGCTAACAGTTTTGTAAAGACCTAACATCTCAGCACCTTTAATTAAATCATAAACTGCCACAGCTTCAGGTGTTAATTCACATGATTCACCTGTATATGGATTTGCTATTGTTTCTGAATTTTCACCTACATAAGCATCTGAAAATTCTTTTGGTAGTTGTACTCTTGCCATTTTACTTACCCCCTTTTTCATAATATTTAATAGTGTTATAGCTTTTACCTGTTTCATCCATAAGAATCTTAATCAATTTCTCATTATCCCATGTAGCTAATAATTTCTCATCAATTATTTTTGTTATGCTTCCAACGACTAAAACGATACAGGTAATTAACTCTTGTTTTGTTCTTTCAACCTGCATTATTTAACCCCCTGACTATAAATTGGATTTACAGGAGCATCTGCTTCGCTTAACCAAGCACCACATTCACAGGCATAGCCTATTTCTGATGCTTCAACCTGGCCACCACAGCTACATTCGTAACTTGTTAAAATACCATAATGTTTTATAATTATCTCACCCATTTTTTCCCCTTTGTTTTTTTTGTTTATCTCAATCATGACTAATATTAAGCATTATATATTATATGTGTCAAGTATTATTATTATAAATATAATTTTTTTTATTTTTATTATTTTTTTGTTGCATTGTATTATTTAGTATGGCTATATTGATTCGTGATTGAGATGTTAAAAAAACAAAAAAAGGAGTTAGTTATGCAAGTTAATGAAATAGTAGCCATCAACACTTATGAATTGAAAGCTGTTGGGAAAATAGTTTATATAGGCCAAGACCATGGGTATGGGATTGATGTGATAAAAGTTCAAACTGCCAATGGCCAGGTCTATGAGTGCTGCGAGGAAGATTTAATGCCTTTAGAGTGTGGTGGGTATGGATTAGGAGTGGCAGCATAATGGATTTAATAATAGCACTTGGAAACATAGGGACCATATTGTTGGTCGTGGTCGTATCTTACATAATAGTTAGAATAGGAGAGTAAAATGAAATTAACAAACTTTTTAAAAGCCATAGAAATTATATCAAAAAACCATTCAACACAGCTTTTTATCAATAAGCCTTATAATGGTAATGTTGGCGATTTAGGTGTAACAGATTACAATATAAGAATCAAAGATTGTTGTGGTAAAGTAATGAGTGATTTAGTGGATGCTGGATTCACTTTGTCTATGAAAGATGGTTTGACAACAGTTGATGATTATGGGATTAAAATGTTGAAATTAAAATCAATTTTATAAGGAGAGTGAAATGCAAAAAGCACCAGCAAAAGTAATTAAAAGAGCCACAAGTAAATTCAACACAATATATTGTAATATGTGTAGAAAACCATACGATATAAATGCTGTAGCAAAAAAAGAATATTCAGCATTACAGGAATGTATTGTGATTAAAAATATCTATGTTGATGAAGATACATGGTGGAAAGTAACAAGTGATTTCTATAAAGATTGGGCCATGTGGGATAAAATCGGTGGCAGTTTAGAAATCAATGGAACATATCTAACAATGGTCTGCAAATTAATAAACCACGATACAGGTGAATGTGTTTATGTCAACACTGAAGGCTATGACTATGCAAGATATGTTGGATTGGAGGTGGAGTAATGGCAAAACAGGACCTAAAAAATTACTCAGAGCATGAATTATCATTACAGGTATTCAACACTGAATCATTATATAAGCAGAGAAAAGCATCAAATTTTTTAGAGATGCTTTCAACACTTTATGATTTTACAGATGAGCAGCTTGAAATATTAGTTGAGGATTTAGTTATGGATGCCAAAGGATATTGCTGGAGTTACGAAAATTGTTGAGATTAGAGAGGAGTTAGTCAGGATGACAACATGGAAATCGGATTTGCCGATAAAATTGGCCAATGAGTGTGTGTATGAAACACCAAATGGAGCCAAATTAACTATCTTAGAGTTCAAATCTTTTGATGACCTAAGTGAGTATTGGATTAAAAGTTTTGATGCCTTTAAAGAGCAAAAATTAAAAACCAAAGTGATAGGAAAAAGATTAATAATATTTTAGACTAAAAAATCTTATATTATAACTATGTCAAATACCACCATTACATATTATGGTCAATATGGGGTAGATGATGGTTTAGATAATCCAGCAGCTATTATCAGAATGATTAATGATGCAGAAGGTGATTCTTTAACCATAGAAATCTGTAACCCTGGTTCAGCCTGGAGAGAAGATAATGAGCTTATGCGATATATCTGGGGATTGAGTGATGGGTCGTACCCATTAGATGCAAAAATTGCTGTTCCTATTATATCTGAATGGAAAGAAAACTGGCCTATTTAGGATAATTTTTTATTTCTTCAAAGCCTTTAGGTATAGGACATTCATCCCAATAGCTTTGCATGAGAGCTTCTAATCTTCTTTTTTCACTTTCTGTGATACCAATTTGCCTAATTTTTTCATACAATCCATGTGAAAATTTATCTTTAATTCTTTGCTGAATTTTTGTGTTAAATTGCACCTCAAACATTCTACCATCTGGAGCCACTAGATTTGTATTTAATCCCATATACCCATCTTTACCCCAATAATTTTTAACATTGGTTAGCTTATATCCTCTAGCTTCAAATTCCTTTATAGCTGCAAAATAATCATCTACATAGGTTGCATCATCAAGGATATATGTATATCTTACCAGGTCTTTAAAATCTTTAGTAAAAATATCTTGTGCTGTCCATTGTTTTTCAATATTCTCTTTCATAAATTTTCTAAGAGCAGAATCCATATCTTTCAATCTATATTCCAACCCATGCTGCTTCATTCCAATTTGGTCCCTGATTGCAACAACATCATCTGTAATTGCGACCTCAGATGCAGCAGCTTTTTTTAATTCTGGGTCTATGAATTTTTTAGATTTTCGTTGTGTGTAAGGATTAAATTTTGAATCTTTTTTCGGACCAGGCTCAGGTGTTCCATCTTTAACATTTACAGAATCACCAACCTTTCCTGTTGGGTCCAGAACACAATAGCAGTACCCTTTACATACTGACCAGCCTGTGCCTGGCATCCCTTCTTTTTCCCATTGGTCATAAGTAAGAACCATGCCAGTTCTTCCTTCACAATCCATGCAAACTTTATGTCCAGAAACAGTTACCCAGGCAAAGGTTTCATCACCTTTATATTCTTCCATCTGGCCTACTCTGGATGATTGATTTATAGATTCAATAGCTTTAGCTTTTGTATCATTTTTTAATTTGCCAAATATTGGACCATTGTTCTTCAAATCTGCTTCTAATACTTTTGCAATCTCTGTGCTTACAAGTCCATTACTGGTCATTATTGCTGTTTGTTTTTTTATTGAATTTGCAAAGTCATTTATATCATAAAATAACATATCAATTCTTGTAAGTATAAAAGTTTCTAGCTCAGGTGTTAGCTTGGCCATTTATTTCTTCCAATCCCTTCTTATCATAGTCAGAATCTTTTGCATCACAACAGTATGCTTTGCATCACCAGGCTGCATATTCTTAGTCATTCCAAACCACTTTCTTTTTGGTAGATTCTTTCCACCCTTATTGTGAAATGCACCATAATGCTGTCCTTTTTTATTTTTACCTGTCATCTCTACTGTAGCTATAGGTACAGGTCCTGGTTTAGCTGGAGTTACTTTTGTTTTTCGCATATTTCCAGTATAATTCAAAATGCTACCACCACCTTTTCTTTTATAATAACCCTGCTTAAACATTCGCTTATTTCCTGTAGATTCAGCCAAGGGGTCAAAGGGTTTATTCTTAACATCTAGTCCTTTGTCTAAATTTTCTTGTATATCTTTGTTCAGGTCTTTAGCTAGCATAGTCAATCCCATAGCTACTCTTTTATCTATTTTTTTTGCTAACTTTTTAAAATTAAATGTTGTTATGACCTTATTCATTTTTGCCATGATTTACACCAATATTTATCCCTAACATCTGCATCCCATTTAATGCAATAATCATCTGCATAAAATTTACAATTACTACACATCTGATTTAATGATTGCAAAGTATTTCCTAGCTGATATGCTTCAGGTAGTTTTTTATCTACAGGTTTAGAATCTAAATAATAAAGCTCATCTTTAATTCTTTTTAAACCCTTTAATTCTAGTGCGAATTTTTTACCCTTATTATATGCTTTTACAAACTTATCTTCATTAGCCTGGAACACAGATTCCATAAAATTTATAGCATAAGATTCAGGGTCATTCATAATTTCTTCTATAGGAATCTCAGGCAGGGTTATTTCAATATCATTCAGCTGCTGGAGTTCCCTGACGAAGTTTGTTAAAAGCACCTTGGGTTCCTTGTTCTTTTCCTTGGCCATTTTCTTCCTTATTCTCATCTATAATTTTTTTAGCCTGCTCATCAGTTAAGTCGTCATTATATTTTTTTAACAATTTAGGCTTAGTAGTTAAATCATGCTCTAACATCCAAGTATCTAGTGCAAGCTGGTCTGGAATTGTATTAGGATATTCAGGCTCATTAAAATCAATGCCTATTGTTCCAGGTAACTTAACACCATTATAGTCTGCAATCATAGTTTCCATAGCATATAATTTATTTTCATAATCTAACCATATATCTAAGTCATCCTGGTAATCTTCATGAGCTTCTAAATCCTTGATTTTAAGAGCTATTCCAGATGAAGGCCTGTCTTTATTAGTATCAGCAAAACTAATGCTTAAATGGTTATTTTGAGCCACTATTTCAAGCATATTTCTAGCTAGTGCTAATGAATCTTTAATATTGCTAGCTGGTGATTTAATATCAAGACTAGCACCTTCTGGCAATATAATGATTTCATCTGAGCCTACTCTTTTAATTCCTTCATCCTGGTACAATCCAGTAACAACATATTGTCCAAAGCTCTGGAATCTAGCACCAAGATTTAATTCAGTATATAAAATGTTTAGCATCTCATTACATGATGTAATGTCCATAGCAGGATAACAATATGGGGAATCCATTAAATGGTCTTTATGAAAAAATACAAATGGAATGAATCCATAAGGATTTGGTTCCTCATGCCTGATTACACCTTTGTCATCAATATGTAAAATTCTTTCAGCATCCCAATAGCAAAACATAGGTGTTTCTGTATAAGCTGGTTCATCAGTATGTTGTAATAAAGGGTATTGTATAGCTATAGGTTTTAAAGGGTTCATAGGGTCAGTATGAACATCAAATGTGTATATAGGTGTATATTCAAATTTGCTATCTTCAGACCATGAAACTTGTACAGCCAGGCTACCTAATAGCTTAGTCATTTTTTCCACATGCTTCATTTTATAATCTTTTAAATGTGCCATTTCATGATACTGTTTATCTTTGCCTGATATTGTCCTGTTAGCACCTAATGTGTAAATTCTGGACATTTTATTTATAAATCTTTTTGTGATATTAAAAGATACTAAAGGCACCTCTTTAAATGCTTTAGCATTAAAGTAATTTTTTATATATTGCATTGTATTATCACCCTGGTAATAATCAATCATTTTGTATATAACTTTCCTTCTCTGCTTAGATTTCATATTCTTATATTCTTTAATAGAAGTTTTAATTAAACTATTTGAATTGTCATATATCATTTGGTTGTCCTTAATTTGAAGTTTCTAATTGGGAATTTATTGACCAGGAAATATCTTAAAGAATCGCACCCATGGTCATGGTAACCATCTTTTAAAGGTAATGGCTTTAGTGCAAAATTTTCTTTATGTTCTGGGTACCTATATCCTTCTAAATCTTCTATTATTCCAGTACATTTTTTATCTATATGTAGCCTTCTTGTTCCATCTTCAGAGCAAATAAATGACCTCACATGAGATATACCACTATTAATGGACCTGGAGGCCTTATCCCTTAAAGCATGTATAGGCTTACCAAATAATTGGTAAAATAAATGAGCTTCACCTAAACCTATACTTGATTGAACCTGGTAACCAGCAGGGTCCCCAAACACCTGAACAATATTATATTTTTTAGCTTTAATTTTATCTACTAAATCAGATGTTTTTAAATTTGTTTCATGTATAATTTCATCTATTATATAAGCATGTTCAACACCATCTATGTTCTTAACTGTCCAAAAAAGTGCTGCTGGCATTCTGAAACCCCAATCACAGCTTAAATAGACAGGCAGATTAGGGTCATAGAAATTTTCACCGACATTCAAATCTCTATCAAAATCCCCATATACTCTGCCTGACAATGCTGTAAAAGCTGCACCATATTCCTGGAGATAAACCTCTTTGGATAATGTACTTTTAGCTTCTATTAAATCAGGGTCATTTTTTCCTTCTGGAAATGCAAAATGATTATCCCAAGATGGTGAATTAAAGCTGAACCAATTTTTATCTTTTTTACCTTGTTGATATAGAGTGTGAAAATATCCATATCCATCAGGAGTTGAAATAAATATTGCTGACCCTTTTTTATCTGATAATGTTGGTCTTAAATACATTTGCCATATTCTTTCAAAGTTAGGCACCTTAGATGCTTCATCTACAATTACCAAATCACACCCCTCACCAATTAAGGATGCTGGATGCTCTGCTGATTTACCTTCAATTATACTGCTTCCTTTGTCCCAATCAAACTTTAATACCTGGTCTTTGGCAGAATATTTGGAAGGCTTATATCCTCTTTTAATACACAAATCCTCATACACTAATCTAAATATTTTTTCAGATGTAGCATAATTTGGAGCTACAATCCAGATTGTTTTTCCTGGCTGTGTTAAATACACCTCAGCTTCCCTGGCAGCAGAATGTGATTTGCCAAATCTTCTACCACAACAGGCTACTGTAAATCTTACCCCATCTGGATTATTTTGTGGATGATAATTACCCTTCGGTGGAAAGTGTAATAAATTCTGGCCAGAATGTGGCTCATAATCTATAAAGTCAAACCATTCTTTTTTGTAATTATCTATAAAATTCATATTTTTTGTTCTTTTTCTTAACTTTAATTTATAAATTATAATCGTATTTTTTAATAAAAAAATAAAGGAGATAGGCAGAATGTCCGAAGAAATTAAAGGTAATGCAGTAGCAGATACAGACAATGAGCAGGTGGCTCAATCTAATTCATCAGACGAGAATGTAGATTACAAAGCTCTCTATAATGAAGAAATAGCTAATTCAAAAAAACAGCGAAAATCAAAGCAAGATTTCCAGGCTAAATACGAAGCATTAATTGAAGCTCAGAAATCTGCTGAAGAAGAAAAGATGATTGCTGATGGTAAACTTAAAGAGGTTATTGAAGCTCAAAAAGCTGAAATAAAATCTTATAAAGCAGCCAAGGAAGAATTAGATTCTTTAAAGGCTTCAGAAATGAAATCCTTATTAGAAAAAATACCTGAAGATAAAAGAGAGCAATATGAAAATTTAGACATTCCAGTGCTAAGAAGCATTGTGGATGATTTTTATTCCAATAAAGCCTCTGCTAATCCTCAGCCAACACCTGGAGTATCTAGGCAGGTTGAATTAGACAAACCTCTTTCTGAAATGACAAAAGATGAAAAAAGGAAAAATTGGGGAAATATATTGGAACAATATACAACAAAAAAATAACCCTACTTGAAGGTCAACAGGCAGCTGATAGAGGGTAAATTATAGGGGTCATATCATGGCAACATCAACAGGGTTCGCAAACCCAGTAGCTTCTCTTGGTTCTGATGCAGAATTGGCAGTATTTATACCAGAATTGTGGTCAGATGCAGTGAGAGCTTCTTTTAAAAAATCTTTGGTATTAGCAAATGTGGGTACTGATTTATCAGCACTAATCGCAAATGGAGGAGATAAAGTAAATATTCCTTCTGTGGCTGATGTTCCTAATGTAGTAGCAAAAGCTATGCATGTTCCATTTACTTATACAAATGGTACAAATGAGGATTCAATTCAATTAGAATGTACTACTCATAATGTAACAGGTGTTATGGTGGATGATATTGGAGCTATTCAATCAAGTTCTGATTTGCTTTCAATGTATGCAGATTCAATAGGTTATAAACTAGCTCTTGGATTTGATACTGATGTGGAAACAGCATTAGCTTTGACTACTGAGTGCATTAATATTGCAGGTAATACAGTGGCTAAAACTATTGATGCTGCAACATTAGCTCATATTAGTAAAGTAGTTTTAGAAAATAATTGTCCACTTAGCGAGTGTACAATGATTCTTAATCCTACTTTATATTCTTCATTATTTAGAATAGATGATTTTATTCATGTTTCTAAAACTGGAGCAGTAGATATGCCTAATGGTTTTGTAGGTACTGTTATGGGAATGGATGTTGTTCTTTCCAATAATATCACATCAACAAATCACAATGATGCTGTTGATTCTGATGATGGTGCATTAACAAATGGTAATGTTCTTGGTGGATTTGTAGTTCACAAATCAGCTCTAGTTTATGGTTTTAGTCAAGCACCTAGAGTTCAATCAGAATATTCATTGGATTATTTAGCTACTAAGCTAATTGGTGATTCTATTGGTGGAGTTAAACTTGTTCAAGATGCTTCTCAAACTAAATGTTGGGGTATTGTTGAAGAAGGTACTACTTCTTGGTAATGTAATCAATATAATAAGGGGATATTTTTTATCCCCTTATTATTTAAATGGAGAATTTATGAGAGATATTAAAATAATGATTCATGGTAGAAAAACACCTTCAGGAATGGATGCAGGAAAAGAATATTATGTTGGCAAAAAATACCTGGAGAACCTTGAATCAGCTAATCGTTATGATATAGAAATATTAGAAAATTCTGAATCAAAGCCAAAAAGAGCTAGAAATGCTAAAGGCCAGTTAAAAGCAGATGACCCATCAACACCTGATGTAAATGAAGCCTATGAAGGTGGTAAAGGTCCTAAGAAGAAAAAGAAGAAAAAGAAATAGTTATGCCAAGGTTCGGAAAGAAATCTAAAGGTAATTTAGCTACCTGCCATCCTGACCTTCAAAAAGTTTTTAATGAGGTGATTAAATATGTTGATTGTTCAGTATTGGAAGGCCATAGGTCAAAGGATAGACAGAACAAGCTATACAAGGAAGGCAAGACACAGGTTCAATACCCTGATGGTAGGCATAATGCTAGTCCTTCTAATGCTGTGGATGTTACCCCTTATCCTGTTGATTGGGATGATAGGGAACGACAGACTTTATTTGCTGGGTTTGTTCTTGGGATTGCTAGGTCTATGGGTATTACTTTAAGATGGGGTGGCGATTGGGACCAGGATTTCCAGGTCCAGGATAATCGCTTTGATGATTTTCCACATTTTGAGATTAGGTAATGGCCATTGGACCCAGTTCAAATATTGCAAGAGTTTGGGGTTCCAGTAGCATTTTGCCTGGGGTTATCATGGTTTATTTACAAGCAGAACAAGTATATCCAAGATGACCTTACTAAAGATTTACATAAAAAATTTAGTTTATTAGAAAAAATTATTAATGAAGATTTAAGACAAATAATTGTAGTTTTAATCTCACAGCAAAAAAAGATGCAAATAGAGTTAAGGGGTATTTTAAAGAAATATGAAGCATTAGTTGAAATTATAGACAAGCTAATAATTAGAGATAAAGATAACAAATAAGGAGTATATATGTTTGATTCAGTAGTAGGATTCGTAAGTAATAACACTGGCCTAATGGTTGGTGGTGGTACAGCTGGAATCGTTTTATGGGTATTAAAAAAAGTGCCTAATGAAGAAATTGCAAATATTGTAGAAACATTCTTTTATGGATGTGGAAAAGCATTGACACTTGGAATGTCAAAATGGAGATTTACAAAACAGTTCTGGAATAAAACAATAGAGCCTTGGTTCATTGACCTGGTAGATAATGTTGTAGGTGGTGCAATTAGGGGTTTTATAAGGGGATTGAGAATAGATTAAATGCCAAACCTGGAAACAAATAATCAAACTGATAAAGATTTAACTGTTGTAAAATCTAATGATGTAAATACATCATTATCATTATCTGAAGAAGGTAATGGTGCAAAGGTTGATGGAGATTTGATTATTACAAAAGATTTGCATGTCCAGGGAAATATAAAAGGTATAAGTGATTCAAATTATCCTGTTTCAGCTGATACTGTTACAGCCAATAATTTAGAATCTTTATCAGGTGGCGATTTAACCTTAAAATCTACAAGTGGAGATTTAGTTGTAGATGTAGGTGGCCTGGATTTAAAGCTAGGTGCATCAGGAACAAGTTACATAGAAATGAATGTAATAAATGGCTTAAAGATATATGATATATCAGATACACCTAATGATTATGCACAGTTTAAAACTGAAACCCATGGTCAGCTTAAAATAATAACTGAAGATGCTAGTGGAAACAATTTAGGTGATTTAGTTTGCGATATTGAAGGTGCAATAGTTTTAGATTCTAATAATGGTGAGTTTAATATGCGAAATGCAGGGGTTAATTTTTCCCCAACGAATGCAGCCTATGCAGGAATGATTCTAGGATATACCAATCTGTGTGGTTCATATACTACATATACTATGACTACTACTATGACAGTAGTAGATTCTAATGCAAAAGTTTCATTCAAGGCTCCACCAAGTGGAAATGTAGAAATTGATGTTCATGTTTATAGAGATAGCTCTACATCAGTTGAAAGAATATACCTGGGACTATCTGACAATGCAACATACAATCAAGCAACAGGACAAATAGGAGATGGTTCTACAAGCATAGACCAAGTATATAGCCATGGTGTTGATTATGCTGATGAAACAGATGATAGAATAATAAATTGTAAATTTGTAGTGTGTGGTTTAACACCAAATACAGATTACGAATATTGGCTAGGAGCCAGTGCAACCACTGGTACTACATATTTAAGATGGGGAGGAACAACAGGCACAGACCCTGATAGATTTTATCCACCATTAATAATGAAAGCAACAGCATTACCAAAAGATGCACAAATACAAAATGACTAATAAAGGAGCATAATGACATTAGCAGGAAAAACAATAGCAAGTGCATATAAGTCATTACTTAGGGTCAATGATGACACCAATGGAGTAGATGCAGTACCAGAAAGAGTTACTGATGGAGAAGGAACCTCATCAGCTTTAAGGCTAAGTGATGACCAGGTGCAAGTAAACCCTGTAAATGATGAAACAACATCAGCTTTTTCAGTAAAAGCTCAGAGTGGAACACAGTTATTTGTAGTAGATTCTACAAATAGTTTAGTAAAAGCTAATGGACATTCAGTTACAACACAATATGCAAGTTTTCACATGAATAGCACATGGTTTTCTACAGCAGCAGATGATACACATACAGCATTGGCATTTAATGCACAAAATTTGGCTGCTATATTAGGTTTTGGAACAGGAACAGACCCTGCTACATCATTTACAACAGCAGAAGGAACAGGAACAAGAGCTGGAGAGTTAGTCCCCTGTTTGTGGTATGTTCCAGATAATATTAAAATTTTAGGAGTTACATCTTTAGAAGGTGCAGATGCAGCAACAGGAGATACTACCAGGATGCACCTTATGAGTTACACATTTAGCAGTGGCTCAACATCAGCATTATCTTCAGGAACAGTATTAGCATACAATGCAGATGTAACGAATGCAGGTTCAGAGCAGGCTTACAAATCTGATTGGACAGTAAGCAGTTCTGATGTATCAGCTGGTAAGGTTATAATGGCATTTCTAAAATCTGACAGCATAAACAGTGATTATTCAGCAAGTGTATTTATTAAGTATATTTTAGTATAGGAGATTAAAATGGCAAATTTAACAGCAAGTTTACAATTAAGTGGCGACAAGCAATATGCTTTTTCTAGTTCAAAGGCTTATAGGCAAGTATTTAATTTAGAGCAAGAATTAGATTCAGCAGATGCTTTTATAAGGTTAACTTTATTTCAGCCTGATACAACAGCAAAAGCAACAGGTGCTTTGCAAGATGCAAAATTTGTTTGCATTAATAATCCATCAAATCAAACTATTGAGGTGGCTATTGTTATAGCAGGGATTACATCACTTGCGACAGATACAACAGGTGGAACAGATGCTAATATTATGATGGTTTTAAGGCCTGGCGAGTTTTTCGTATTGCCATCAGTTATGTTTGTTAATAATGATGCTTTAGAATCAGCTATGAATGGCACAGATATAGCTTTAGATAATGAAGCACCAGATTCAAATGGACATTTAGATTCTACAGCAGATAATGATGATGCTACAGAGGATGCTATGACAGATGATGTAACTGCTACAACATTATATTTAGAGCCTTATACAAGTGCTGCTAACTGCACAGCTAACCTATTTAAAGTAGGAGATTTAATTAGAATTGATAATGAAATTATGGAAGTAACTGCTATTGGAGCTAAAGCTGCTTTAGCAACAAATACTTTAACTGTCAAAAGAGGTATGCATGGAACAACACCTGCACATCATGCTGATGATGCTGCTGTAAGTTTAGCATTTTTTAATGGCTTTCAAGACACTATAAATATGGTAAAAACAGACCTGTCTGGAAATTATAAAGCTACTAATTTATTAGGCAAAGGAAGGCAAGCAGTAACTACCAAAATGGATGGCTGGAATAGGGGTACTATTGCAATTAAATTTTACACTGAAGGTGGCTACCAGGAGCTTGGAATGTCAAATGTTACAGCTGGTACACATTCAGGATTAGCTGCTTCTACAGCTTATTCTTTCAACATTACAGTTGATGGTGGTTCTACATTTGTTGATTTTTCATTTACAACAGATGCTAGTAATTTAAATTTTGGTGGAACAAATGGCATTATAGATAAAATAAACACAGAATTAAGAACACAATATTATACTGCTGGAAACTTGTTTGAGAAATCTGTTACAGTTTCTATTGTTAATGGAGATATTAGATTCACATCTAATTCTAATAATTCAGCAACAGCAATATTATTGGCTGCACCAGGTTCAGGAACGACACCCTTTGGTGTAGGTAGAATACCAGCAATAGGAGATGTATCTGAAGCTATAGCATCTAAATTGCCAGAAGATACTATTACTGCTAATGGAGTTGTTACAAATAATACATCAGCCTTTATGTATGATGATGGAAATGGAAGGCTAGTTTCAGAAAATTTAGGTACAGGAACAATAGCATACGACACAGGAGCAATCACAATCCTAAATGGTCCACCAGATGCTGAATTTGTAGTTTCTGCAATTAGTGGTGGTGGATTAGCTTGTGGTGGTAATAGTGGAGAAAATTCAGTGATGTCAATTAGTGCAAGAAGCACCAATTCTAAACGAAATGCTCAGGTCCAAGTTCTAGCATTTGACTAAGGAGATAATATGATACCAGGCATGTTAATAACAAAGTTAGTAGCACCTTTAATGAAAAAATTGCTACCTATGATATTGGATAAGGTAATAAGAAGATTTGAAGGTATAGAGAAGATGCCTAAAGTTGTTTCCTATGTAGAAGATGAAAATGAGCTTGATAAGGGCATGAAACAGTTGGCAGATGAGCTTGATACAGCTAACAATAAGATGGACAAATTTAATGATGTTATTGATGGCCTTAAAAAAGAAATAAAGGAGCTTAAAAATGGCAAGTAGTAACATAGCATATTGTACAGATAGAGATTTATTAGATGTTATGCCATCAATATCAGAGTTTGATTTAAAAACCAGAATTATAAATTGGCAAACAACAGGTACATCAAATTTATTTATAGCTAGAAATTCAGGATTAGTTACACAGCTTTTTTCAGATGGAGAAGATTTGGGAGATGCAGAAGCAAATAGTGGTGTAGTTAATGCTAATGGAGAATGGTATTATGATTCAGATTTAGACACTGTATATTATTTTGATAGTGCTACTAATCCTAATGATAGAATTATGGAAACTGGTGATGATTGGGACACAATAAAAACAAGATTTAGAAAAAGAGCATCCAGGCTAATTGAAAGCATGATTGATTACAGGATTGCTGGAGAAATTTGGAAAGATAGGGAAGGAAATTATCCTGATGTTATTGTAAGAATGACAGCTTTACAAACAGTTATTTTATTATTAAAAGCACATGACCCTACATCAGAGTTCATATTGCCTTACCAGGATGAGCTAGATAACTACATGGAAGGATTAAGGGCAGGAACAATAGTATTACCTTCGCAATCTACAGTAGATGGAAGCAAAGGTATTATTAGAGAGGTAAGTGTAAATGGAAGCACAACAGTTAGGCCTGTGGAATTAAGAGGTAGTTATGGTGGTTCAGGATATGATATAATAAAATTAAAAGTGATAGATGGAGGTGTACTTGGTACAGCAACATATTCTGTTTGGATTAAATCATCAGAAGTGCCAAAAGATGACCAGGTTATTACTGCTGAAAAGATTACAGGGGATTATGATTTATTAGTATGGGGTCTTTATGTTAGATTTGCTGGTTTAGCTGATGATTCAGTGGCTACAGCTAATGACGAGTATGAAATCCCTGTACATTCAAATACACTTGATTCAAGCACACCTGGACAAGTTGGAACAATAGGGATGACAAGGAGATAAGATGCCAAAGGCTAGCAAATATAAAAGCAAAAAAGGAAAGAAATCAACACCAAGTCCAAGCAAGGCCAGAAAAACTTGGGGTGGAAGGTACCCAAGGAAATAATGTTTGAATATAAAGCAACATTATTAAGGGTAGTAGATGGTGATACATTAGATTGTATGGCAGACCTTGGGTTTAAATGCCACATAAAAATTAGAGTTAGATTGTATGGTGTAGATACATGGGAAAGCAGAACCAGGGATAAAGAAGAAAAGAAAAAGGGATTAGCAGCAAAACAGTTTGTTGTTGATTTCCTTAAAGAAGGCTCTTTTAAGCTCATATCTCATGGAGTTGGCAAGTATGGTCGTTGTTTAGGAGAAGTTGTCTTAAATGATGTAAATTTGAACGAGGAGCTAGTAAAACATGGACATGCCTACAAGTATTATGGTGGAAACAAAGAATTAGCTAGGAAAATGAGTAAATAATGCCTTTAAGAATTAATAATACATATCAGAATGTATTTTATGATTTTGTTTTGGACAGTATTAGAGATGTATTAATATCAGAATTTAATTATGGTAAAATTTATATAGCACCTAATATCCTTCACAAGGACCCATTTCAAATAAGAATATGGGGTATAAGCCAGGAAGAAACAGATGACCTAATGGGTAATGAATGGCAAAAGTTGTATAATGTAGAGATTGTTCTAGGTGCTATTAGTCAGAATCCAAATGAACAATTCTACAAACAATTCTATCAGGATTCTGAAAGGATATATCAGGTATTATGGAATAATTTTAAAGGCAGTTATTCTAAAACTGTAAGTTTAAATACATTTCATCTGCTAAATGGTATAGTTGAAGATATAGAATATGAAATAGATGAGGATGATGAAATTGAAGGCTTGCACAAAGCGACTATTGGCTTTAATATTTTAGCAAACAGGCCTGATTAAGGTAAAAAAATTAAAAGTGTTTCATAATATTACTAAATTATTTAATTTAAAACTATATTTTGGAGAAAAATAATGGCAAAAGAAGTAAAAAAATCTCAGAAAACTAATGGCTACAAAGCTACTGACCCTGCTTGGTTTGCAGCAAATCATACAGATGTTGTTCCTTATTATGGCAAATTATCTGAAGGTGAATCTGTTAAGGTTGATTTGAAAAACAAGCATGTTATAGGCTGGATAGCTAATAAAATTATTGTAAAGGAGTAATATATGGCAACAGGTAGAGCTTATGGTGGAAAGGAATTTAGTGTCCGACTTGGAATAAGGGACCAATCAGATACAGGTATTGGTGCTGTTCCAGGAGCAGATGCACACACAGATACACCAGTGGTGTACAGATTAAATGGATTAAATGATATAGCCTGGGATGGTGGTTATCAAAGAACAGAGCTAGACAGGTCTGGAACAAGAATACGAAGGCATGAAGATATAATTAATCATTATGGTTCAGGGACATGGACATGGGATTTTGATTGGACAGTTGATAATGAGGTTGGATTGCAAAATTTATTAAATTTAATATATCCAGAAAATGCTAATGGAGCAGACCATGCAAGTGGTTTTATAATTCCAGCAGCACCAGTAACGACTACAGATTTATCGCATGGTGCAACAGGAGCAGTGAATGCTACTGCTGATATTGTAATAGATAATCCTGTAACTGCTGAATCAAGATTGATGCACAGTGCTATATTGCAAACTTTAACTTTAAGTATGGATGCTGGAACAGATGGTGGATTATTAAAAGCTACTGGACAATTTATGACAGGGTATAAGCCTTCTTTGCAGGATTGCGATTCTCTTGTTACAAACAGTGAAAGTACAGCTTCAGATTTTGCTAAAGGTTTATTTGACATAACAACACACACTGTTGGTGGTGATGATGCTTCTGTGAAAACATTTTCACTTACTATTAGTAATCCTGCAACAAGAGTTGGATTTCAAGGAAGCAGTGGTGAAGCAGATGGGTATAGCAGAAATGGAATGATTGACATCACAGGAAACATAACTATTAAAGCTGATACTGCTGCTATGGAACATATAGATGCTTGGCAAAGTAATACTTTGCTGCCTATAGTTTTAAATGATGGTTCAACATTTGCCTTTGATATACCAGGAGCTGTGCAAAGTGGACATGCTTTAGATATGGCTAATGAAGGAGTATTTGTTGATATTCCATTTACTGCCACATCAGGAGCTGATGCAGGTGCTGTGCCATTGACAATCAAGGCTACATAATGAGGAAATAAAATGATAGAGAAAAAGTTATCTTCAGGTAAGAAGATTCTTATTAGAGAATTATCTATTGATAAAATGGATGAGCTAAAAGATATGCTGGAAATTGTATTTTCAGGGGACCACAAGGTTCTTAAAAATATGAGTAAAACTAGAACAGCTTGGGTTAGAGCTGGTCTAGGTGGCTGTGGAGATTGGAAAACATCTAATGGTGCAATAGCACCAGATTCTATTCTTAAACAGTTAACAGATGAAGAAATGAATGAAATTTCAACAGCTGTTCAAGAAGCTCAGAAATTAGATTTTAAAAAAAAATCAAATTAGGACTTAATGTATTAATTGATGATAATTGTCCTGGCTGTAGATGGGATGAGATTCCTTATGAATTTCGTAACATTATATCTAATGCTAAGAATAAGATAGTGAGAATTGAATCAGAAGATGACATTTGGGACTATATTATGCAATTATACGAAGAATCTAAGGAAGCAGAGAGTAAATATCCATTAATGGATATAAAGGAGCAATTACCCTTTTTTTGCTGTCCTAATTACATCCTTGATTCTTCTTCACAAAAAGACATTTCAAAATACATATATTGTCAGGAGGTTGGCATACCACCACACCAGGGGGAGTATGGGCAGCAGCCATCTTTATGGATAGATAAATACTGGGCCATAAAAAGTGCTATGGATGTCAGGGCAAGTATATCCAGGGATTTGGCAATAAAAAAATCAAAGGCAAAACACAATGGCAGTTTCTAAAGAAGATTTAATCATACAATTAAAGACACATGGTGTCAAACTTACCAAAGCACAGCTTAAACAATTAGATGCACAAGTAAAAACTACCACTGCCACTATGGGTACTATGGGTAAGGTGATGGCAGGTGTTGGGTTTATGGCATTTGGAATGGCTATTTCTAAGGTTATTAAAACAGGAAAAGAATTTGAACAATCTATGGCTAATGTTAGAGCTGTATCTGGTGCTACAGATAAGCAATTTGAAGCATTAGTAAATAATGCTAAAAAACTTGGTGCAGAAACTGTACACACTGCTTCAGCAGTAGCAGGATTGCAAACTGAATATGCAAAATTAGGTTTTACTGCTGACCAAATAGTGCAGGTTACAGAAGGAACATTGGCATTATCAACAGCTGTTGGTGCAGACCTTGATACAGCAGCTTCTACAGCAGGAGCAACATTAAAAGGATTTGGACTTGATGTAAGTGAAACAAACAGGGTTACTGATGTAATGGCTCTGTCAATGTCAAAAAGTGCCTTAGATATGGCGAAATTCACCGATTCAATGAAATATGTAGCACCTATTGCGAAACAGGCAGGAGTTAGCTTAGAAGGAACAACAGCGATACTTGGAACACTTGCTGATTCTGGTATTGATGGCTCAATGGCAGGTACATCATTAAGGAAGATATTATTAGAAGCAGGTACAGCAGGCAGTAAATTAGCAGATGCTATGGGTGGTCCAATCACTTCTATGGAAGATTTCCAGGAAAAAATGGCAAAATTAAAAGAGGATGGAATTGACCCACTTGCTGATGGTGTAGATTTAGTAGGTGGTAGAGCTGTAACTGCTTTTGGTATATTATTGGATGGAGCCGATAAAACAGAAATACTTAAAAATGAATTAATAGAAGCAGAAGGTGCAGCTCAGGAAATGGCTGATATTCAGCTTGACACTTTTGAAGGTTCATTAAAATTAGCAGGTTCAGCAGTTGATGGATTATCAATCAAGATATTTGACTTAGTTGAAGAACCTTTAACTGACATGATTAAAGGTTTTGCAGATTTTGTTTCAGGAATAGATGAGGAAGAAATAAAATCTTATGCTACAGCTTTAGGGATAGTTGCTGGTGCTATGATGGCCATGCACCTAAAAACTGTATTAGCCTCTGAATCAACAAAACAATTAATAAGGCAGCAGGGTTTGTTAAGAGCTGCTATGATGAGAACACCTTGGGGTTTAGTAGCAGGTGTCGCAGCTATGGCAGGTGGTGCTATATTAGATGCTACTGGAATATTTGAAAATAATACAGATGCTGTAGAAGAAAATTCAGAAGCTGTAGATAAGCAAGTAAAATCTAACATGGAATTAGCAGATTCTATAAAAGCGATAAAGGGTGAGTATGATGTAGATGTATTGCAAAGAAGGTTAGACAAAACCACTGATTTAATCGCTACACAAGAAGATTTAATTGATTCTTATGGAGAAGAAGGTAGAGCATTAGAGTTTGTCCAGGGACTTATTGAAGAATATGGCAACATGTTTCAGGTGGTTCAGGATAAAACTGTTGGAGCTGCTAGAAGGGCCAATGCTCATATAGTAAAGACGGAACCTTTTAGCCATCATGGTCAAGGATTATTATCTCATGAAGCAAAGTTAGAGCAGATGGAAATCTCTTATAATGCTTTGTTTTATGCTATACAACAAGTTGGTGATGGTGAGCCATGGACTAGGATGGAAGGTAATTTAGATGAAATAACTGTCAAAATTTTTGATGTAGAAAACCAAACTGCATCTATTGGTCCACACTTTAAAGCTCTTATAAATGATTCTGAATTGTTGGCAGAGGTTAATAGGCAAATAGCCGATATTCTTAAAGAGAATCCTGATGCCATGAATGAGCTTAAGTCAGAAGCTAATCATCTGTCAAATATACTTGGTGGAGGTGGCCTGGCTGGTACAATGGCTGATATATTTAAGATGAATTATGAAGATATAAAGCAAACTAAAGACAAATTGCTGGTAAATATAGCTATACAAGCAGAGCTGCAAGCACAGCTAGATTTAATGAAAAAAGCAGGTCAAACATCTGAAGATGATGCAAAGAAAAGAGCAGAGAACCTTTTAAATCTTGAAGCATTAAGAGTTGAGATGGAAAGAAAAGATTTATCTGCTATGGAGAAGAAAACTTTAAAACAAAAAGATGAGCTTGGTGAACAATTAGCATCTCATGTAGCAACAATAAATTCATTAGAATTAACAGAGAAGCAAAAAGAAGAAGAAGTTTTTAAAGTACATCAGTATTATATGGAGCTTTCAAAAACATTAGACCAAGATTTAGCAGAATATAAAGAAGAACAGGCCAATAAAGAGATAGAGGATGCTAGGGCATTAGTAGATGAAAAATTAGCTCTAGCACAGGAAGCAGCTGATGCTGAGTTAGAAATAGAAATGTTAAGAATTGAAAATAAATTTTTAACACAGCAAGAAGGACTTTTTGCTATGCTGGACATGGAGCAAGAGATGCTTGATGCAAAGCATGAGCAAGAGGTTGCTGCTATTGATGCCATGTTAGAAGTTGAAGGAATTACAGCAGCAGAAAAAGAAAAGCTCAATGCTAAAAAATTAAATTCAGAAAAAAAATATGAGAAAGAAAAAGATAAATTAAGAATTGCTGAAATTACAGGTGTTATGGACCAAAGCTCTCAGCTTATAGGTCTTATAGGCAATTACATGGGACATTTTAAAGGCTATGAAATAGCAGCTGCAAGAGTGCAACAGGGCAAGGCAGCTGTGGACATGGCTTCTGCTGCCATGAAAGCATTTACAAAGTTTGGTGGATGGCCAGGTGGTGTTATTCCAGCAGCTACATCTTTAGCTACTGGAGCAGTGCAAATAGCTCAGATTGAAGCATCTATAAATAGCATGAAAGCACAGCAGGCTAAAAAAGAATCAGGTCAATTTGGATTAGATAAAATTATCAATACACCAACAAACTTATTGGTTGGAGAAGGTAATACCCCAGAGAGGGTTCAGGTTACACCTCTAGTAGATGAGAACAGGTTTGGTCCTGAAGGTGGTGGTACTGTGAATATTACATTTAGTGGAAATATTAACAGTGATGATTTTATAGAGAATGAAGCAATCCCAAAAATTCGTGAAGCTGTATTGCGAGGAGAAAGTTTAAGTTAATGCCTGAGATTCCTGATATATTTAAAAATGATATACAATCAAAAGATACTTTCATATTTTCTAAAGTTGTTATACATACCGAGCAGGATATAAATTACAATTTATATTATTCTACCAACAAGTTAACCTTCCAGGGTATTGGCATGGATTCTGCTAAACAAGTTTATTGGAAGCCTTTGCTTTTAAAGATACCATCTGTAAAAGAAAAGTATGATATAGATTCAAAAAAAATGGTAGCAGGTAAGTTGACATTATCTCTTTCTAATGCTTTTTATGATGGTTCAAGAGTGTCTGATATTTTATCAGAAATTGGTCTTATAGAGAAATATGTTAGTGTTTATTATCAAACACAATCTGCTCAAACCAATAATGATTGCATGTTAGTTTTTTATGGTAGCATAAAAAGAGTAAAACATGATAATAAGACAGTTAAATTAGAATTGCATGACTTAGGTTCAGGTTTACATAAAGAGCTGCCACAGACCTATTTAGATGGCTTAGTAGGGCATTCTGCATCTAAGCCTGTCCCTATAAATTATGGAAGGCTGGAATATGCACCTACAGTTGTTCAAAATGCTGGCACACATTACAAGGTCTGGTTTGATACTTGTGTAGCACATAGTTTAAGTTTAACACCCTTTGAAACATCTGGAAAAACAACACCAACGAGTAATTGGATGGGTTTTGCTAATAAAACAGGATTTAAAAATCCATTCCTTAGTAAAGATTGGATAACTTTGTTTTCCAATGGACAATATGGTAATGTTTCTACATATACATTTGGCAAACAATATAATATTGATAATGTTGGTGAAATTGAAAATAATTTAACACCATCAGAATCGGATGCAATACAGCCACATACACCACAGCACAACCTTTTAGGTGGACATCAAGGTCCAGAGCCATGGGACACTGCAACAGAATCATATTATAAACTGTACAAAACAAAATTGCTAAGAACACAAAATTGTTTAGGTGTTTCTTTTTCAAGAAAAGCACCAGATATAAAATTTAATGTTGCTGATTCAGGCAGTGGTGGTGCTATGTACCCACCTGGAATGGAAGAATATGAAGGTCCAGGAGCAAACGAATTAGTAGAAAGAGCTACAGATGGCTCTTATTGGGGTACTAATGGATGGGGAGGTTATGCTTGGATGCCTGGTGATACTATTTCATTTTATACATCTAATGCAGCAGGAGATGACATACCAAGCAATATGTTTCAGTGGGTAGATGCACCTTTAACATCTTTCAGGGTAAAAGTAGCAGAAATAATTATTGGCACAGACCCAGATGTAGGCGAAAAAAGAATACAATCTACATCTGTTTACATAAATGGCTTACGACAATATACATATAACAATGCTAATGATTTCGTAGAGTTTAATGATGAGGTGCCAGGAAGCACAGTATATGATGTTGGTTCATATACAACAATCAATGAAGATGGAAATCCAGCAATATTTAATGGTCCTACTGACGACAGTAGTGTATTTTCTCTTGGTGGCAGTGGTTCTATTATAACAGCACCTGATAAGGGTCATGGTGGAGCATATAATTCAGTTGCTGGTTGGTACCCCAGAGAAACTTATGCTATGAATTATAGCTGGTGGACCGATAATTTGAATCCAGATGGTCAGGGATTAGCCTTATCTATGTTAGATGGTGGAGCTTTTTTCTTTATGCCAGCATTTCAATTTACAGCTGGTGTAGTAAATGGCCATTATACTATTGGTTCTGTAAGATATTATCCTGGTGCAGCAATTCATAAAGAATATAAAATACAATGGTATCAGGAATTTAGAAATAATGATTTTCTTACAGCACCTACAACCACACCTCAAATAGGTCAAATAGTTACTAATACAAGATTTAGAGCAAATATTAGGCAAGTTGATGTTGGCAGCAGTGTGCATATGGAAAATCCTTTTTCATATCCTATATGCACTAATATACGAGGGAGAGTGTATGATGGATATGATGAGCATAAGGGTACTTGGTCTGCTAATCGTTTATTAGAAAATCCAGCAGACATAATTAGGCATATAGTAGAGTATGAATTAGGCTTTTATGAATTTGACGAGGTAGATTATGCAACAGCTTTTAGTGAGCATAATGGGTGGAGATTTGTTTGCAGTGTTAAAGATGTTATTAACAGTAAAGAATTAATTGAAGATATTGCACAATACACAAAAATGTTTCCTAAGTTTAGTTCAGATGGAAAATTTAAATTTAATTCAATAAAAAAACATTATTCAGAAGCTAATTATAATTCATCTGTTAAATTAGATTATTCTGATATTATTGATTACAAGTTTGAAATGACAAAGGTAGAAGATGTTGTAAGTAAAGTGGACCTTAGATATAGATGGGACCATTACAATGAAGGATATGCTAAAAAATGGGAAGATGTAATAGGTTTTGGATTAATAAGTAATGGGGATTGGAATCAGGGTGGTCCACCACCAGCAGGAATGGTTCATGCTTATTATAGAGGTCCTAGTAATGCTGGGTTTGTAAGTAAATATTTGCCTGAGCATAATGAAGCAGAATTATTGTTTTACAATAGAGAAGATGTTGAAAGCCATGTAAAAAAAATAGAGTGTAAATACTTTCATGATGTTACAACAACATCTGATTTAAGTGTAGGTGGTATATGTCAAGGGCCTGGCTCTGGTGGGGATGAATATTATAATTTATTTGGTAATTATACTGGATATAAAGTATATGATTACTATTGGTATCAGCACAAGAACCAACACTTACAGATGAAATTAAAATTACCAGTTAAATATGTAAGTATTGATGTAGGCACAATTATTAGATTTGAAGAATTATTTGACAACCTGTTAGCTTATGGAATTAATTACACAAAAATACAAATAATCAACAATCAATACAGATACCCATTGTTTTTTGTAACAGGGGTAAATAAAAGTGTTGACCATGTTGAGATAACTTGTATGCAATTACATTTTCTTGGAGAAGTATCTAATCTGCCTGAATATGCTTTCTGGTCCAGTGTTGGAGTAGAGCCTGAAGAAGTATCAGCTGTGTTTCCACCTTTTGTACCAGAGCCACCTGTAACACCAGAAGGTCCAGAACCAATTTATGGATGCACAAGTCCAGTGGCTGACAATTACAATCCTGAAGCTACTGTTGATGATGGTTCTTGTCAATATTCGTATGGAGGGTGTATGGACCCTGAAGCATACAATTACAATCCAGATGCAGATTATGATGATGGTTCATGCTCTTATGTTCATGGATGCACTAACCCAGCAGCAATAAATTATACACCAGATGCCACTGTAGATGATGGTTCATGTATATTTGATTGGGGAGATACATATCCTATTGATTTTGGAGGAGTTAATGAACAGGCAACAGCTGCTATTGAAGGTGATGATGCCTATGAAGATGGTTCTGTGTATATGAATTCTAATGTGCAAACATTTTTATTTAAAGATTTCACTAAGGGTGGGACATTTGGATATGGAGATTTTGCTGATGCAACCGAAGCATACACAGCATTTTATGCAATAGGATTACCTGTTGGTCAGGAAGATGATGGGACACCTAATGGTGCTTTTAATTACATATTTGATTTTAATAAATGGAAGAAAAATGGAGAAGCTGTTTCAAGTTGGCAAGATTTATTTTTTACCCATATACATGAAGATTATATAAATACATCTTCTTTTCCAGACGGAGAAGCAATAATAACAATAAAAATTGGACATCAGGAATCTCTTTGGAATAGCACTAATAAATTATATTGTGATTTAAGTAATATTAACCCTGACCTAAATCCAGGAATGTGGACCATCCTTGAAAATCATTATGAGGAGCAGATAGAAAATGGTGGTCCATATATTTATTTTACACCATGGTATGGAGTATATGAATGGAAGCTGGTCATACATTGGCATGATGGACATAGTTCTGGGATGAATTTTGATTTAGTTTGGGAGCTAGAAACTATTGAGCAGGCTACAAATTTCTTTAGCCACAGATATGGAGATTGGTTTGGAGATACACTTAGTATTCCTTCAAGAGGAATAATAGTTAGCAATTCTAATTACTTTGATGATTATGTGGATGAATTTGGAGATGCTGCTGATATAGCTGATTATTTGGGTATTGATGCCTGGCAAGGAGTTGTGTTAAATTCTGAATGGCCTAGTGATGAATCTTTAATTGAATCAGCACCTATATTAGTAGATAAAGCTGAATATGGAGTAGTTCCACAATCTGGTGCTACAGTGTTATTTGAAGAATTTGGTGCTGTAGGATGGGACCAGGACAATTTAGATTTTGCTGCTTCTCAAATAACTATAACTATAAATCCTAATTATATATTATCATTATTGCCAGGAGATGAAGAATTTAAATTGACTTTTGATTCTCTTTTTGAAACAGAAAAATTGGAAGCAGGAACAATATTGCATGAGCCAATTCCACCTGATACAGGTCCTGACATTGAGGGTGCTTTGGGAGATTTTAATAATGATGGCAGCATTAATGTTCTTGATGTTGTTCATCTTGTAAATGTTGTCGTAGGTACTCATTCTCAATTTGATGAAGATACTATGTCAGATGAGATGTTTTTAAGAATAGATTTTAATCAAGATGGTACTTTAAATGTTCTTGATGTTGTTAGTTTAGTGAATCATATTTTATCTGATAATCCTAATTATTAGATAATAGGAGTAAATAATGAATGAATTAAAATATGGAAAAGGAACAATAAGCATAAGTCCTGATACTGATGTTAGAGGATTTGATATTAGATATACAGGGAAAATAGATGGAAGGGTAACTTTAGATGCTAATTGGGTAGTTATAGCTAATAATAAAAGAATTATAGGCTTTGCAACAGGAAATTCAATAATAACAGATACTGATATATTGGAATATTCTGGAAAGATAAACATAACAAGTTGTTTGATTGCTAACAATGATAGCTTATTTACTTGTGATATAGTACATGATTCAGGAGAGAATTTATTTAAAGATTCAGGAGAAGTTTTTGATTCATCTGTTTTAAAATTAAATGAAATGAAAAAAACAGATTTTAGTATAGAAAAATCTAAAACATCTTTAAGTCATTTAAATTTATTAACTAAGCATAATGAATATTTTTTTCCTGATGGCACTGCTGTTCCAGAGGGGACAGGATATTCTATACGATTGAATCCTAGACAGGCTTTTGTGTCAGGAAATAAACCTATATATCAAAAATTATCAGATAATAAATTATTAAATTTTAAAAAAGTTGTTAAACCAAAACCTATTAGGCTAAGTAAAAAAGCTGTAAAAAAATTAGTATCAGCACGAAAAGCTAAAGCTGGTAGAAGTCCAGGGAAAAGTGCTGCATCAGATTCAGCACCTGTGGCCGAAAGTCCATACTATGAAGGTGGTGGTTCAGATTAAAGGAGAATTAAATGGCATATCAAAATGTAGGTAAACCGAGAATATTTATTGATTATTATCAATATTCAGCTGCTATAGGAAACATTAGTTACTGGGGTGAGTATAATGCGACTACATTGTCCCCACAGCATCAGGGAATTTTTATGAACCCACTGCTTCCAGCTACCATGAGTAATTATAATGGTGGTACTAGACATTATCACTTTGTATCTTTTATGTATGGAATGAATTTTTATGCTATGTTAGGCCATAACATGGGAGGTGTTCCTGTTGGTCCTGCTATTCAATATAGTGGTGAAAATATAGGTGGAAATGATATATGGCTAAACAATATAGGTGGCACACATCAGAGTGAAGAAATAATTAATATGGATTTTAGCACTACACCAGGAGCTGGAGCAAACAATAGATATGGAACACCAAGATACAATGGTTTTTCTATTTGGAAGTTTCCTGAAATAACTGCTGATATGGCTAAAGTTACATTAGAGCATCCTGATGAAGAAATAGGAACACAAGATGTTCAAATTCATGACCATTTTTCTTATTCAGCTGATGGCATGTACCCAGACCCATTAGATGGTTCAGCCATTGGAACCTATGTTTCAGGGTTTACACCTGTATGTGGAAGGATATATGAGTTTGAACATGCACCTGATGTAAAAGTAACAATGGAAAGGCAATTTGATGGTACTAAGAAACAAAAAACTGTCGGAGGAGCAGACATCAGCAATACGACATTTACAGGACCACCTAATTGGCCTTTATCAGGGAATCCTTGGACATTAACAGAAGCTAGTCCTGGTGTAACCCCAGAGCCAGTTAAAGCATCAAGGATAGGAAGAAGGGTCTGGAAACTTAAATTTTCTATGCTTAGTGATAGGGTAGAGGGTGGTAATGGTGTAATGTCAATAAATGAATTGTCAACACCTTTTGGAGTAGATACAAGTGATGGTGCTGGATATGCTAATACTGATTGGTCCAATGATGGAGTGCAAGATTATTTTGTTAAAGACCTTTGGACAGATGATTCTTTTATGGGATGTGTGTTTGCAAAAACCATGGGATTTACTTTGCCTTTTATCTTTCAACCTGATTCAAATAACAATTCACCAGACCAATTTGCGATATGTAAAATTGATAATAAGTCATTAAGAATCAAGCAATCAAGTTTTAAAAAGTATGATATTTCACTTACCATTCGTGAAGTTTGGTAGCAGATTTTCAGCTCACTACCTACCTCTACATCCGTAAAAAAGCCAGGTTTTCTCAGCCTGGCTTTCCTCTTTTTTAGCTAATTTTCATAACGAGAGTTAAAAAAATAATTAGGATTATTAAAATAATTGGTTATAACTTTAGCTTGATTGAGATTGACAAAAAAACAAAGGAGAAACAAAATGAGTATAAAATATGAATATGATTGTGGTGGTAGATGTAAGTATTTTAATTGTAAATGTCAGCTAAAAAAATATTCCACAGGAGATTGTACTATAAGAGCAATATCAATAGCTACTAAAATGGATTATAAGGTGGTATGGGATTCAATGATGGATTCTGCAAAGGAAACAGGATGGATGCCAAATAGTAGAGAAAATTGCGAGTTGTTCCTGGAATCTATTGGATGGAAAAGGCAAAAGCCTTTTAGAAAAGGCAGAAAAAAATACAAATTAAAAAATGTTCCTATTGATAACAATACAAGATATATATTTCATACATCAAAACATTGGACAGCAGTTGTTGATGGTATATGTAGAGATACTTGGGATTGCAGGGAATGGTGTGCTAATTCATATTGGATAAAAGTTAATTAGGAGAAACAAAATGAGTAAAGTTCAAATACCAATAGTTATTAATGTAATAGATGAAAATGAATATGTTGATTTTATTATGCCACATGGTGAGGAAATTAGAGTAGAGATAACAGGTTCTCAAGATTACTATCCTGAAGATAAAGATACTTATCGTTATCCAAACAATGATGATGGTATGGTATATGATTTAGGTGAGGAAACTTATTCTTTTAGGGGTAGTTGGTGTGTTTATGATGATGATAAAATAAAATTAAGGAGAGCTTTGGTAAGAGCTTTCGTTAAAGAAAATTGTTATAAAAATTGGTTAGATGGGAATGCTTCTAAATTTATAGAATTATCACAATCATATTATACAATTAAATAATATTCATGATTAAAATAATAAAAATAATTAAAATAACTTGACTTATATATTATTTATGTTTTAGATTGTACTGCGATTGAGAGTTAAGTTAATTAAATAAAAGGAGAGTGATTATGAGTTATGTTTATGAAGGTTCTATTAATGGTATTGCTTTGGTTGTTGAGTATTGCTGGTCTAGTGTGGATAATTGTGTTAAGGTTGTTGAGATGACAGCTGCTGGCAAGTATCACAGGGTTAACTGGATGAGCAAGGAAGCTCAGGTGGGTTTGATTGATGTTTTGGCTGCTGACTACAAAGTCAAGTTGAAGGCTGAGGAACAAAGCATGTATTTATGGGATTAAATCTCACTGATGAGGGGGGTCCTGGAAACAGGGTCCCCTAGAAACCCCAGGGTCTGAGAAACAAAAACAAAGGAGAGTAAGATGACTATTAAAACAGAAACAATGACAAAAAAAGAAATGGCACAGGCTTTGATGAATGAGCTTGGTTGGAGAGATGCTGATGCTTTATGGACATTGGAAAATCAATTCAAAAACCGAAGCGACCTAGCTTATATCTTAATGGTAGCTAGTCAAGGTAAATATGAAGCAGAATATGGCGATTTAGATTAATAAAACAAGGAGAGCAAAATGAAATGGAAAGATTTAAAATTTGAGCCTCATCACCATGTAGTGGGTGGTGTTAGATGCAGAGTTGAGTTTGAAAATGGTGAGTGGTGTTCTGTTGTAGGTGGTCCATCACAAGAAGGATATTTTACTTTGTATGGTGATGGAAAGGATTACTTTGAGATATATTCTTCAAGTACATATCCTCATGTAAAAGGATGGCAAACTAAAGCTCAGGTGATACGACATATAAATTACCTGTCTAAAAAGAATGACCCATCACCTGTTAAAAATCAATTAGGGGGTGCTTAATGGCTTTCAAATTGGTAGAAATAATTAAAGGGAAAGAATATGAGGAAATGATAAACATGGAGCATGACCCTGAGCATCCACATCCTGATGTTCATTATTATGAATGTGATGGTTGCCATGAAGGTGATGACCCTGATATGCCTGAGAACATTGTATCAATGTATGTTCCTTACAGGGCAGTAAAGTGTGATGGGTGTGGCCAGGGATGGTACAAATCAGATGAAGAATTAGGCATTACACCAGCTAAAAAGGAAGAAATGGAATGGAATGCAATATTAAAAAAAGGAGAGCAGAATGACTAATAAAGTAAACTTAGAAACATGCAGTTTGAAAGAAATGGAAATAGAATGTATTATGGTTCAGGGGACACCTTATGGACATAACATTATAGGAATAATTTGCAGAGCAGCAAAAAAACGATTTGGCAAAGAAGCAGCTGACAAATTATTTAACGAATATCAAAAATAAATAAAATAATGTTTTGGATAATTATTATTTTTGTTATAGATTTAACTGTATGATTGATTAGAGCAAAGGAGAGTTATGAAATTACTTACTAAAGCGATTGAGAAAAAGATTCCTGCTTTGCATGGCACTGAAGGCCAGGGCATGAATGCTGTTGCTGTTGTTAAATACTTTTGTCCTTGGAATAGCTGGACATGGTATGGGGTTGAGTATGATGGCGAAGATACTATGTATGGATATGTGGTTGGCATGGCTGAGGAGTTAGGTTATTTCAGCTTGAAAGAGTTGGCTGCAATCAAAGGTCCTTATGGTCTTGGGATTGAACGAGATTTGTACTATAGTCCTAAAACATTAAAAGAAATAGCAGGATAAGGAGAGCAAATAATGGAAACAGTAATTATTAAATTTGAAGAACAGGATAAAGGTAGAATAGTATTTACTTTACCTGATGGCAGGAAAGCATCTGCATGGGAGATTGGATATGATATGGTTGAAGGTGGTGAGAATGCAGATATTAATCAATATAAATATTCACCAAGATATTCAGGTGATGAGTATGGGTTTGATTTAGATGAATTTGATGGTGAGAGTGTTGTTTCATTTGAAGGATATGGTTTCAATTCCTATGATGAAGATACTCTTAAATTCGTAAAGAAATTATGTATGCACTATGCTAGACAAATGTCAGAGGATTGGAAAGTAGAAGAATTTGAGATGAATGCAAAGTATTTAGAATTAGTTAATAAGGAGAGCAAGTAATGGCTAAATATACAAACAATGGTATTCACTATGCTGGGAAGGCTTTAAGTATGGTTACCAATTCAAGTAGCACAGGTAAGCCAGGATATACTTGGGTGTCTAAATGGATGGATAAATGGGGTATTGAGGATGTTGGTACATTTGTAGAGTATTGCTATTATTCACTAACAAAAGCTAAATCCAGATATGATTATCATAACACAAGAGCTATTGTATTAGATGAGGTTAGCAACACTAAATTTTATAGCCAATATGATGGGCCAGAATCAGCTGCTGGAGTCTATTATGATTTTGTAAATAATAAGCAGAGGCACCATGTTGGTAGGGCCAGTTATTGGAATAAAATTATCAAAAGATTAG
>VTLG01009366.1_pt1 | contig 38497 bp, 49 predicted proteins | sample 4694571 | NCBI WGS metagenome assembly VTLG01 (sample SAMN12604809, study PRJNA352737) | marine metagenome | biome: ENVO:00000447; feature: ENVO:00000209|ENVO:00000569|ENVO:01000036; material: ENVO:00002151; isolation source: viral sequences binned using virsorter ... | reverse complement strand
TACACTTGCGTGAGACGCTCCTGAATAAAACCAATGAACTCCAGCGTTTTGCTCATATAATGTTTGTTCATCATCTACTATAGTATCCCAAGTTCCATCAGTATGTCTAAAAACATTCTGACCGATATAAAAAGATTTACCTGTACCAGAAGCCGTCTGTGCAAAGATAGTACCTAAAGAACCAACTTGTAACAAGGTATTATCTGCGTGCATTGCAACAGGAGTTACTCCAATACCGACATTGCCTGAGTTATCGAGATATAAAGTATTTGTTGGTGCATTTTCTTCAATAACAAAAAATGCCCTATCATCGCTATCGTTTATAAATTTAAAAGCATTACCGTGAGTACAAATTTGTAAATTATCTTGACCACTATCAGATATGACTAAAGATGGGTCTGCACCGTGTATAGTTAGATTTGGTGAATTAAAGCCTGTAGCACTTGTTGGAGAATCCGTGCCAATACCAATATTTTTTCCTTTGATTCTCATTGCCTCGGTAAGAGTACCAGAAGCCATTGTCCTGAATCTCATTGAGCCTTCTTCTGAACCATCTGTAACGCTTGTTGGGAGAGTGGCTATTTCAGAGTATAAAGTTTGCTCTGCCGCATTATTGTCTCCATAAGCCCATATCTGCATTAATTTGTCGCCTGTGGATGGGCTTGCTGAATCTTTTACGAATTTTAATGCACCCATATTATCATCGGCATTCGTATCTTTAATTGTTAAGATAGGCGAACTTGAGCCTGCATCTTCAATCGTTATTTCATCTGCTAATTTAAGCGTAGTTCCTGTTTCATTATTTTCAAGCGTCATATATCCATCGCTGTGCCATTGAATCCACGACTTTCTTGTCGTGCCTTCGTAAAGAGCAATATATGGGTTGCTTGAACCTTTAATCATTAATTTTTCATCAGCAGAGCCATTAATAGTTATTTGTGAATTAGTTGTATCTACTGTGAATATGTCACCACCATCAGAGTTCTTGCGGACAAGAAAGGCTTCTGTAGAGGTTACATCTATTGTTGACGTGCCTTGTAAAAGTTCATCTGAAGTAACCGTGCTATCACCAGTGACAGATAAATCTCCAGTAATAGTTAAATTTCCAGATACAGTTCCCCCTCCAGTTAACGGGGCACTTCTAGTAAATCTCATTCATAACCTCCTAAAATAATCCGATTACTTTAAAAGATGTTTCTGAACCTGCAAATACAAAAGAACTACAAGCAAATGGTACTATAGCTCCGGGTGCAAATATAGCTGAAACTGCAGCTCCGGGGATTACTAATGTTTCTCCACTTGCTAATGTTACTGTTAAATCTTGAGTACCTGCTGGAACAACAACTCCCATCATAGCTCTTGTAATTTTTGAAAATGATACTGTTGCAGCGCTTGTAGCAGTTTTGATTTCTGCGGATGTGATTGGAGCGCCTTGTTCTCTTACGCTCCATCCTTGAAGTCCTTTAGCCATCTTGTCTCCTTTTATGCCTTACCGAGCTTGGCTTCTCTCATGGGCATATGTTTTATATTTATCTAACAGCGAAAGGGCCAGATGGAAATGTCATTGAAATATTTCTCTTGTTGCTTTCGTTGTCACCTAACTTACCATAAAATTCTTTTATGTAATATTCTTTTCTTTCTATATCCCCTGCTTCATCGTATTTCATTGCTTTAATATAGTCTACTAAAGCTAAACTTAACATTTTGTTTAAGTTCGCATGAGATGTTTCACTGGGGGAAGAGTCTTCTAAAGGTATTTGAGTAATTGTTATTCTTTCACTAGCTGATTCAGTAGTAAATGAACCACTAGCAAGTGTTAATGTGCTTGAACTAACAGTCCCACTAGAAGTCAATGTATAATCGCCATCATTACTTGAAGAACCTTGTACTCTAATTTTATCACCTTGTGCAAAAGAAGCTCCAGTAGCTGCAAATCCACTACCAGAATCACTTATGGCTGAGCCTGAAAAAGAAATAGTAGTTCCACTTGCATATCCAGTTGTACCTTCTAATGCTTCAGATACAAATGGTTCATTAAGAGCTGTGTATTCAATTCTAAGTCCATCCTCAATATTCTCATCTGGATACATCAACTCATTTTGTTGAGTTTTAAATACACCTGCTTGAGTTATTCTTTCACTTGTAGAACCACCTAATAACTTATATATAAGTAATTCTCTTCCTCTAAGAAAGTAAAACCATTCTCTATCTACATAACTACTCATGGAGATGTATCTTCAACTAGATAATGAGGTTGCCTTGTAACCCTTCGTATTTGCTTGTATTTGCCATCGCTAGTATCTTTTACACTTATATTTTTTAAAGCAATCATATCAGCTGGTAATTGATACACATTATCATCCGTATCTGATGATTTGATAATGTCTTGTTTTCTAATTTTAATTTTTTCTTTAGAATTAGATTGTATTAGATGAATAGCATCTTTTATCCAAGCAATGGTTAAAGTAGTATTGTCCATACCACTTCTTTCCATTATTTCTTGAACTGTCATTTTTACGGGCCTGTAGCTGCAAATGCCATGAATTCAACTGCAATATCATTTGCTCCTGTGGATGTATCTACATTAGTTCCATCACTTGAGCATATAGCAAATTCATTTAAACTACATCCCTTACGAACTGGTAAAGCTATAGCTTCCCCTGCATACAATCTTGCAATTACAACTCTTTCATTACCTGAGCTATTAGTTGATATTGAAAGAAGGTCTGCTGTATTAGCAGTAGAGCTTAAAGCTGATGTAGTGCTATATTCAAATCCAGTATGTTTAAAATAAACAAATCCCAAATTTGCTAAATCAGATACCAATACTGCGCTCGCTTCTGCAACTGCTGTTGCTTGTAAATAATATTTAACCCCATCTGTGTATCCGTCATGAGCTCCACCACCAGATTCTATTGTTATTCCAGTTAATTTATCTCCATCAGTATTAGCCCCTCCTACTTGTCCATCACCACCAGCGGTTCCAAAACATTCACTAGCTGAGATAAAATTAGATGCTGAGCCTTGTGAACTTGCTCCTACATCTTCTATTGGCGTTACACTAACTGCAAATCTTACTTTGTCCGCCATAATTACTCCTTATTGTTGTTGCGCAGCTTGTTGTTGAGCTGCTATTGTTTGATTAATCATTTTGCTATTGTTTTGAATATAAGAATTTATTTCCAATTTTGCCCATTCGTAATATTTTTTTGATTCATTAGAATAAAAAGTCGCATTTTGAGCAGATAAATTAATCTTTTGACTTTTCTCAGCTGCTTCAGCTTGATATTTTTGCAAATTAGAATTATACAAAGCTACCTTACTTTGATATTCTTGATTTTCTTTTGACAATGTATTAACAAAATTCTGTACTTCTTTATTTATGTCTTGTTGATATTCATTTAATTGAGATGCATATCTTTGAAGACTTGAATTATATTGCTCTACATCTTGTTGATAATTTTGCAATGCATTTTGTAAAGCAATTTGAACATCTTTTTTCATATTATTGCCATCAATTGATATTTGATTCTGTGCATTTTGTATAGCTTCTTGAATATCTTTTTGTAGATTTTGAGTCTTTCTTTGTATATCTTGTTGATAAACAACATTATCTTTATTAAATGAATTTAATTCATTCTGAAGGTCAGATTGATATTTCTGCAATGAAACTGAATTTCTTTGTTGCCATTCACCTATCTCAGATTTATTTCCACTTACTATTTTATTTACTTCAGATTGATAAGATTGAATTTCAGCTTGATATTTCTGAAGATTTCTAGCTTCATTTGAATCTTTTAATTGGGCTTCTTGAATCTTTTCTTGCACCACAGATTGATAAATAACATTTTCTTTATTGAATTTATTTAATGCATTTTGAATATCTGTAGAGTATTTTTGTAAATCTGTCTGTCTTTCTTGATTCCATACTTGTAAATCACCAGATAGATTTTGTTGATATTGCTGAACCTCTTTGTTTACTTGGTCTTGATATGATTTTAATTCAGATGAATATTTAGCCAATTTTTGAGCATCATCTTGAGATGATAATTGAGCATTTTGAATACTAATTTGAAGTTGAGCTTGGTATTCAGCATTATTCTTATTAAAAACATTTTGCTCATTTTGAATATCTTGTTGATATTGTTGCAATTTATCAGATTCAGTTTTACCCCAAGCTGTATATACAGTTTGTAATTCTAATTGGTATCTTTTAAAATTTTCAGAATGTTGCTGAACTTCCTTATTTACATTTGCTTGATACTCGTTTAATTCAGAACTATATTTTTGCAATTTAGCTGCATATTCTTGGTTTTCTTTTTGTAGTTTTAATGATGCTTCTTGCTGTGCTTCTGTAGCTCGTATTTGAGCTTCTTCTCTATATCTCTGAGCGTCTAATTGAGCTTGTTGAATTGCTTCTTGCAACTTAGCCTGATATTCAACATTTGCATCATTAAATTCATTTAATTTATTTTGCATAGCTTGAGTATATGCACCTACATATGTTTGAATCTTTTGCAATGTAGCATTAGCTAATTCAACATCTTCCTCACCTTCTATTAAATGAGTAGCGGTAGACCACCATTGGTCAAATTCAATCTGGTCAGCATGTACATCTATAGTATTGTCAGTATCTAAATCATCTACATTAGTAAGTTCCGTTCCATCACCAGTAACAGTCGGAGCTGTATAAGTAGGAGGCGTTCCTACATTTGAAACTGTAGTAGAAGTAACAGTTACAGATGCAATATCTGGAACCGTATAACTTGGAGCCGATGGAGGAATAGGTGGAACAGATGATATGCTCAATGAACCCGGGTCACTATCTCCAAAATCTGATACAGTCCAATAATCTTTAAATGCAACTCTCGAAGGAGCAACTGTTTGTGTATAAGTTGGTGCATTTGTACTAAAGCTTACAGAATTATCACTAATTGAAGGAGCAACTGGAACAGTAATAGATATACTAAGGTCTGATATTGTGGGAGCAGTTCCTAAGCTAATTACTGGTGATGTATAACTTGGAGCTGAGCTTGAAAAATCATCTACGGTCTGAGCAGAAAAAGCAGAAGGCACAGGAACCGAAGGATAAGACCAAGTAATTGTAGGAAAGCTAGTTAATGAATAAGTAGGCTTAATATAAGAAGGAGCCGACTCAGTCATAGAAGACATATCAGATATACTAACAATAGGTTTAATAATATCATTCGTACTTGCATCAGTATATGTAAAACTTGGAGATGATGGAATCGCTGGTGATACCGATGGAATAGAAAGGTCATTTCCAAAATTTGGAGATGAAGGAGAAACTGGGATTGATAAATCAGTCCAATCAGAAATCTTACCGCTAGCTAATTTTGAAAATTCAGATGAAGCTGCGTGAAAAATAACTGCACTTCTTAAATCAGAATCATCATCTATTTTACTATAATCTACATAAAAAACATACCCAGCATTGCTTCCATCAGTTACTGGTGCAAAATGAGCAGCTCCTTGCTTATGATACCAGACTGGATGCTTAGCTGTTGCATATTTTAAACTTGTAGAATCCAATGCCCATATCGCATCAGACATTGATATTTCTCTACAACTATAACCATTTCTTTGCACATCTATTATTGAATCATTTACTGAAAATGTTACAGCGCTTCCATCCGTAGAAGCAGATGAAGCCTTTTGTGCAAAGTTTAATAAATTTTTTGGAACGCTAGATACTACAAATTTCTGTGCAGAAATAATGAACTGGTTGTCAGCGTCCGAGACTCCAGTTATGTTTTGTATATCTAATTCTATGTTTGTTGTTGCCATATAAAATCTTTTCATATACGGGGGCCCGAAAGCCCCCATATATTATTAGTCGTTTAGATTAACTCTAAGACCTTGATGCAGTTCCACTTACAAATGCTCCATCTGTCAAAGCTGAAGCTTCAAGAACATACCAGTGATGGCCATCGCATATTACTTGCAATCTATCGCCACCGCCAGCTGCTCCACCTGAAGTGTCAAACATTATCTGGTCATCCGCTGCAGTTGTGTCGTGAATCGAACCACCATCAATCGCCACTCCAAGTATGTATTCGCTAGCTGAGCCACTTGCGACTATTAGGTCTTTTGTAGCTTCAGCGTCACTTTCTATACCTAGTATAAATGTGAACATTGCTCCCTTAGATAAGGCAGCCGATGGTAAAACAAAAGCAGCTGTGTTTGCAGATATATCTACTATATAGTAGTTACCTGAATCACCTTTTACTAATGTTTGAGTTGGAGACGCAACAGTGCCGTCAGCGGCAGGTTTGACATGTTCAACGATGCCAATCTTACCATCAACAGAGTCATCAAACTTATTTTGTCCGTACATTGGATTAGCCATAAGTATCCTCCTTAAGTCCAGACAGCGTGGGCTTCTGGCATTGACCATTCCATCCCCGCTTCTGTTTGAATTAAGTCAACCCTTCGGTCAACACCACTGTTCTCTAGAGTTTGAACTCCTACATACACGGCTGTATCACGATTCATACCATTACCAACTAATGGTCGATAATGACAATGTCTCATGTTACAAGCGAATATCTTAACTGGAGAACCATCCAAGTGAACATTACGAGCTACATTCATATCACCATAAGGTGTAGAAATAACTGTAACGTCTACTCCGAAAGCCTGTTTTTTGCCAGCTAAATCAATATTAGCTCTACCATATGAGTTACCAGAAGTGTTAGGAGTTTGACTTCCAACACCAACGATACCAACATTATTAGAGAAATATCCACTTAACTTATGCAGCCAGTTATATACTTCTGTAGAACAGAAGAACATTGTAGCTTGAGAGTTATTGTATCGTGGGTCTAAGAATTGAGATAAATCATCAAGAAAATCATCTTGAGTTTTACTTGATAAAGTTAAACCAAATTGATTTCCATAACTCAATACATAGTCTATACCACCTTGAGTGTATTGAATACCAGCTGCGTCTGTATATTGATTTCCAAACAATAGAGATGTTTCAATATCCCATTTGTGTTCAATCAATTTTTCACGCCAGATTCTTGCAAACTCATTTGGTTCATACTTTAGAACGGTAGCACGAGTTGTGTTATCCATTGCCATAGCTGTTTTCCAAATTTGAGTTAATCCACTTCCTGTTGAGAAAGGATTATCTTTCCAAGTTTCTGGGTATCCAGTTCCTTGCCCCCAAGAATTACCAACTACATAACAACGAGCTGTTTCAAGTTGTTGAACGGTAAAATTTTTCCATTCAGCAGCTGAAACATCATCTGTGTTTGAAGAAAGGTCTTTCTGAGCAGTAGTACCAGCACCCCAACCAGAGAGTTCACTATTAGCAGAACAAGTTCTTACAATAGTTAATTTCAATTCAACTGAATTAGCCGTAGCCGAAGTTGAACCTTCTGATTGAAGATTTGCAGCTTCTATTCTACCTACGACATAATCATCTACTAAAAACGCATTAGCAGCTGTAGCCGCATTTGTGTTTGTTGTTTGTAGAGGAATTTTAATCATCTGTCCGGGTAGAAAGAAATTAGGTCTAGTACCACTATCACCTACTCGTAAAGAACTTGAAGAGCCATATACTTGACCGATGTTACCATCGTTCTTGTAATCACTCATCAATCTTACCCAGTAAGTGTCACCTTCTTCTACGTTACTTTGAGTAACTGTCGCATCTGTTGAAGCCAACCCACCTTGAGTTGTTCCATGCGCAGTTACATATGCATAACGCTTATGATAAGAAGGCCTTCTTTCTGTGAATTTAAACTGAGGGTCATCAGTTGGCTTTTTAGCTAATCGAGATACAAAACGGAAAAACGGGTCTTGTGCAATTGCTAGTTCGCTAACTCTATCACCAAAGTTATATTTTCGCCTAAGGTCACCAGTGCTAAGAGAACCACCGGGGTCAACTATACCCGCGGTGCTTTCAGTTAAACTGGAAACGTCTGAGACGCCAAAATAATCTGCCATTTTCTTGCCTTTATTTTATTTTCATCAATGCTTGTCCAACCTTCATGGTTATCATCCAAACATTGAATCCAGTTCCTTGTCGATTCCCAAAATCGAATCAAAGATATTGTCGTCGCCTGACTTTTGTGGAGTCCCTTGACTTCCAGCCTTGGCCGCTGATTGAGGCTTACTTCTGACTCTTTGCATTTGGTTCTTCATCTCTTCACGAGTTGAATTAGCCACTTGCTTATCTCGACTATCTCTGTTTTTTAGATAAAAAATATCATCAAGAGTAAGAGTCCTAGATTTACTATAATCTACAAACTCATTCCAATCTTCATTTGACATTTGATGTTGTTCTTTAAAAGCTCTTTCCGTGCTTTGAGTTTCAGCAACTTTTTGCTGATTCTGAGCAAATCCAGTTAACTTTCTTTGAACTGCACCGTCAATTACCGATTGAAGCACTTTTGCTGAACTAGATTTATTATCTGTGACAGCTTCGTCTGCATCAAAAATAAAATCCTCATCAAGTCCAAGTTGTTCTTTGACACTTTTTGGGGGTTCACCACCACCCTCAAAATAATCTCTAACGTGAGTGATTAAATTAGGGTCTTGTTTCATTGCATTGAGAATAGGAACATATGGCTCAAGTTCTTTTAACTCTCCATTTAGTTTTCGAGCTTCATTGCTTGAATCATTGTATCTTTTTTCCCAATTATGCTCTACAACATCATCTTCTTGAGAGCCCATTTCTGGGGTTACCTCAGATTCTAATTGTTGAACATTGTTAGCTGTGGTCTCTTCTGGCTCCAGTATCCCTTCGTTCACCTTTCGGTCAAGAGCTTCAAAAAAATCGTCAGCGCTAGGACTTGCACTTGCAGGGCTGTCAGCAGGAAACATATCCGCCTCTAGGTTGTCTGTTTTAGTTTCAGTCATAATTACTCCTTAATTTATGATACAAACTTCAATCAAGTAAACTATTTTATTGCTGATTCTTTTTAGCATCAGCTACAGCTAATCCTAGTTCTTTTATCTTAGTTGTTGTATCACTTTTTAGTTTATTCCGTAGCATGCTTTGTGCAGCTTCGGTTTCAAGTAAGTCTTTTTGGATTTTCATATCAGCTTGTTGCACTTTTCCTTGTATTCCAGATTGTACAAGCTGCCTTTCTAGTGTTTCTATTGCTCCTTCTCTATCTGTGACAATATTTTGCATTTCTTCTAATTGTCCTCTCAATTGCATATAAACACTTTTTCTCTTTATAATTGATTCTTTATTTCTAATATCTGTTTCAGACAACATTGCGATGTCATCAATAAGTCCAGACTGGAACCATTTAAAATATTCTTCTAATAATGCCCATCTATTCAAAGGTAATGTAGAACCTCCTATTATTCTAATATCAAATCTAGAAGTTGCATAATCATTCCATTTTTCAACAGAATTTCCAAAATCATTAAATATTGGAACATTTATTTCAACTGTCTTTTCTTCATTTATATTATTTGGTTGAACTATTCTAAATACTTTATGGGCTTGGTATGTATCTTGAGCAAAATCTTTAAATATCCTTCCCAAATGTTCAAGCGATGGTTCTATGATATTTTGCATCCAAGATTTTATTCTCCTAGTTCCATACTCATCCATAGCAAGCAATCCTCTATATGTTTCTTGGGATTGAGTTGTATCTCCTTGCATTGAAGAATATATTCCAGAAGTGTATTCCATATCTCTTTTTGCATTTTCAGTTATTCCATAAAATGCTGAATTAAGAGGTAATGGTTGTACTGGTTGTGGAGGGGCAAATCCTTGTCTGTATTTTAATAAAGCTCCGGGAGATGATGAATATTTTTCCCATTCTTCTTCAGGAACAGAACCTTCTTCATACATCCATCTTAAATTAGAAGCTAGATTAGCATTATGAATCATTATCTGATGAGCTTTATTTAATTCTTTTTGTTTTCCAATTAAAGGAGAAACAGCTCCTAGAGCAAATGGAGTACCAGTATGTTGATACACAAAAGGAATTATTGGATAATCTTTAACTTGCAATATAGTCTCATATAATAATTTATCTCCAGAGATTATGCATAGTTTTATTCTATTCTCATAAAACTTTACTGCATCAACTATATTTGTAACAAGATTTTCGTCTTCTTTCATCAAATTATATTCGACTTCAGTAACGACCATATTTTCAACTCTTGTTCTAGATTCTTCCATCTGGCTTAATAGAACCACTCTTCTTTGCTCTAATTCAGCTTCCATTGATTTTTGCAATTTTTCAATTTCTAAAAGAGCTCTTTCCTCTATTATTTCTCCTTGCTCTACAGCTTGAGACAATTTCAATTTTTCTTCTTCAAGCTGGACAGACATTTCTTTTCTTAAATTATCAAGAGTATCTTTTACATCTTTCTGTATCTTTTCCATTTCTTGTGGAGAAGGTGGCATATTAACAAAAAGATTCATATATGCTATTTTTTCTTTAAAATATCCTTCATAATAATCTATGATGTCATCTTCTTTACCTTCTTTTGTATATGAAGAACTTCTAACATCTGAATTGAATATAATTTCACTATCAGTTATGTCTCTTTGACTATAATCATTATTTGAAAGATTACTTGGATTAGCATTTTTAATTTTTCTTTTATCGTCAGGAAACAATCTCATTAATTGTTCTCTAGGCAAATCTTTCTTTATGATTACATAACTTGCATCTCTAAATAAAAAATCTCTTGAAGTGGGGTCTACATATACATCAAATGGATTGACTGAATTAAAAACAACTTCTCCCATTCCTCTATCTTGGTCTGGGTCTACATCAACTTGCATATAACCAATGCCTTTTACTAAAGCATCTTGTATTACACTTGAGTATATACTATTACCATTTGAATTATTCCAACAATAATCAGCTATGTCAGAATGGACAGCTGCTACATCTGAATCGCTTCCATCAGCCCCAACTGCTTGCCATCTTGGATTATTTGCAGTCGCAAAAAATTTCATCATTTCTATAACTGGAGTGATTCTATTGATAACAAAATCTGGCATCCCAGCTGATTGTAATTCTTCTTTTTCAGAAGCCGAAAGTTGCTCTCCTAAGAAAAATTCATAATTCTTTTGAGCATCTGTTTGCCATTTTTGTCTTTCAGCCGAATTAGCTTTTCTAAATAAATCGACTATATTATCTACTAACTTCTTAGATTGTCTTGCCATTAATCTTTTATCTCTACATGAACTAAATCATCAAATTTATTATCATTTATATCTCCATCGGAATCCCAATCTCCACCCCAACGTATCTTAACACCCATCGCTTTACCTAGTCCTCTCAACATTCCACCCATATAATGAAACATTTCTCTATCTTCCCAATCTATCGGGTAAGGAGCGAGGTCAACAGCTTTTCCTTTTATGTGTTTGGAATACTTGGTTTTCGTCTTCCCTTGTGCTAATAATTCCTGCTGCCGCTCCTTACTCCGCAAACCTTCAATTATTGTAACATCCATTATCTTTATTAGCTCATTAAGAACATTAACAAGTCTGGAGTCAACTCCTTTAAGACGTTCTTTACTTCTTTTTCCAAATTTATACATTATTTTTTTCTTTGAGACCAGAGCACATTAAGTTTCTTAGGAACAAAAGATTTTGTTTTTGGCATGAATGATTGCCAATATGAATGTTTCGGGCCACCAATATCTGATGAACCTGAACCTAAGGTAGACCTTGTTTGCAAAGATGATTGCTTCATGCTTTTAGGATTTTCAATTTTATGTGTACTTTTTCCAGCCATTAAGCTATCACCCAACTTTTTGCTTTTTTTATCTTTTTAAACCACTTTTTTTCTTTATTTTTACTAAAATTTGGTGGAAAAGCGTGAATTAATGCATAAAAAAGGCTCTCTATTGTATCATCATGAGCCATTTTAGGCCCAAAAGTAACAATCTCGTTAATTAAATCAAACATATTTTTGCGAATAAAGACAGTTCCCATGCTAAAACGGGCCGAAAGTCCGCTGTATATACGATTTCTCTTTTGCTGACCTCCTGGCTTCTCTGGAATAACTGATATATGATACTTATTTTTCAATCTTCTTTCTTCATTAAGAGCTTGGAATATACTTCTATTCATTGCGACATCTTCAACTGTAGATGATGTGCAATTGTATTTTTCATGCAATTCCATTATATAATCCACTACTCCTTTTTTTCCAACTATCTCTCCATTTGAAGGGTCTTTACTTCCTATGGTTGGAATACTTCTATGTCTTTCATATTCTAAAACATAAGCATTATTATTTGCATCCACAGCTACAACCATTATCACACTAAAATCAGAATGTTTTGTATCAATATCAGTCGCAGGGTCACAACCTATGAAAACATTTATGGGAATTTCTTCGTTATTAAGAACTAAATAATTTATTCCATCATCATTTTTATAGTAACCTTCCCAAAATTTGATATGCTTTCTTGTCCATACAGCATCTTCTTCACTCATTACTTCCATCATATATTCTTGGAAGAACTTTTGAGGTTGACCAGAATCAGAATAGAACTTTTTCTTTTCTTCAAGTTTCTTACTATTGAAAAATGATTCCCATAGGGGGGCCCCGTCATCTGTAATTGCTTTATATGTAATTACTTTCCAAGCAAAATTCTTTTTATCCTCTTTAGCTTTTGCATGATTAGTGAGAAGATTATTAATAAAAGAATCATAATGTACAGGAGTGCCATTAACACGAAGGCGGCCAGTGTGGGGCTCAAGAGCAGGATATACCACAGCGGTAACCAGATTTGCGTTCTTTTCTCTCGCTTCTGGTGTGATGGTATTGGCTTCATGTTCAAAGTCATCAAGTACGATAAGGTCGTATCGTTTGTGGAGCTTTGCCCCTCCCCTAATCCCAGCGACATTACTCTTGGAAATGAGTTTACATCCGTTTGACAACTCAATATCTTCTTCTGTCCATTTCTTCCCTCTTAGATTACCAAAATAATATTTTATTCTGTCGTTGTTCTCTAAATGGTGTTTTATGTAATCCATGTTGCCAACACTAAGCTTTTGAGTAGCAGAAACCCAAGCGTAAAATAAAAAATTACTTTTGTCGTTACAGAAGACAAAGTCCTTGATTATTGATGCTTTTGTTAGTACGGTCTTGCCATGGCCGCGAGGTATGATAATAGCTAATTGTTTTACATTTGAATCGTCTATAGCATCGGACATTTCATAATGAAAGAATGGAGTTTCACTACGCATGAAATCATCTGGGAGAAATAATTTACCAAATGAGATAAGGTCCTTATGGGCTAATTGTAGAGCTTCTTCAGCCTTGTTTACGTTCTGGCTGTTTATATTCGCCATCAAAATCCCCCAATACCAATTTCATTAATTGGCAATACTCTTTTGCATCTTCTTCATTTTTAGCCCAAAAAGTGTATCCACTAACAGATTTAAACTTTTTGTAATTATGTTTTATATGGTATGGCGTATTTTTTTTACTTTTTGTCATTAAATGATTTTTTCTTTTCACCATGATATTCATAAGCATGCCCATTTATTTTTAATAAATCATTAAGACTGCTTTCCTCTCCTTCAATAAATATCTCGCCAAGAACTCTTCCATACTTTCCAGTTCCATAAGATTTTAAAGTGAACTTACCTTCATCAGAATTTTCAAGTTTATCCTTTGTAAAGGATTTAGCCTCTAATCCCTTAGCCTTTTCCTCAAGGTCTCTAGTCCTACTTTCCCAAGTATCAACTCCCATAAATCTTATTCTCTTTTTTACCCAAGTATCAAAACCTAGGTCAATCATTGCATCACAAGTATCTCCATCAACTACTCTTACTAAAGTAGCATTATATACGAATTTGTCTAATTTTGCCATTTTTTAATTTAAGTTATTTACCTCTAAGATACTTTAAATATTCTGAGGCCACTTCTGGGTTGAAAATTGTAGTGATAAGTCTATTGTCATCATTTTCATATCTAGGGTCAATGATAGTGACAGGACAATTAAATATATTCTTATCATCCAATCCTAGTTTATCTGCATAATTATCCATTATTTTAAAAGAAGCAACTTGCAAAGCGTGTGAAATCAAACCAGAAGCAGGGTCTTTTATAACTTGATAACCAGATACATGGGTATGTCCACAAGTAAGTATGTGGTCTTTCCATCCCATTTGAGCAGCCTTAGCTACACCATGAGCAGTATTCCACATGCTATTCCCTTTCCAAGTATGCCTAGCATTAATTGTTATTTCTTTTCCATTTGGGAATATAAGATTCATTCTTGCTCCCCATCTTTCATACAATCCTTTATGGTCTCTCATTATAAACTCTAATGGGTCTCCATCTCCACTCCATACATCGTGATTCCCTGCAACGAGATATAACCAATTTAACTTATTGACAAAATACTCGGTCAATTTCCAAGATTCCTTTGCAGATGTTGATTGCTGGCCATACAAGGCAGACAATCTACCTACCCAGTTATTCTGTATATCTCCTAGATTACCTGCGAACATTCCCTCTGTATTATTTATAATATCGGTATACATTATTATTTGAGATAGGTCAGTTCCATCATCATCAACGTGAGGGTCTCCAAAATGGGCAATCCCTATAGGCCCATCTATATTGATATGTATATCTACAAGGGTTCTACTTTCTTTTGCTTTCTTTTTTTGACTATATGCCTTTTGGCGAAAACTTATTATGTCTTCCACTGGCATCATTTCTGGGTCTCTATCAGCGACCTTGAATGGTGATTCTTCTACTACAACTGGTTTTAATGTCTTTCTAAAACATGAATTACAAGACCATTGCTGTTTTTTGCTTTCTTTATAATAAGACCAACCATCTTTTCTTAGATTCCTAGCACCACATCTAGGGCATCCTATTATATTCCCATCGTCATCCGTTCTAAATTCATCAACTGTCTTCTTGTTCGATTGATATGTCTTTCCCATTATTGCCCTCGGTTAACTCGTTTCTTGAAGCCCCTTCTAATTCCTTCTCTGAAAAACCTTGAAACACTCCCAATAATCCCATTTCCTTTTGCTTGACCGTATTTCCAGATGTACCTACAATCTTACCCAGCTCTTTTGTTGATTGCAATATGATGTTATCATCTTCACTGAAATCAGCAAGATTTTTTAATTTATTCAGTATGTATTCGTGGTCTATACCCAATCCTTTGGCCACATCCAATACTGACTTTTCTATTTCACTCATTACTCTCTCCTGTTTTAATAGTATTGTTGCTTTTTTTCTTGCCTTCTGGTCTGACATTTCCTTGTATGCGTTCTTATAGGCTTCCACAGCTCCCATCCCAACGACAACATTTGTGACAAAATGTTTTTCTTTATTTGTTATCTTTTTTCTTTTTTTCACTCTTTCATTAGTGTTCTTTATAGTCTTACTAAAAGTGTATCTATTGCTATGTTGACTGAAGTCAGTATCCATGTATGTGTTTGGTCTATTTATGAAACTTCCAACGATTGTCCTAACCCACCCTTTTGCGAACTTATAATTTTTTCTATCGTTTGGATGATTAATTTCTTTCGCAACTTTCAGTAATTGGACTATTCTCTCATCGTCACTATATACCCAATCATTCTCATTGGCCTTTCTCCAGTCTGGATGAACGACCATATTGGGATGATGCTCTTTAAACTCACTTATGTCATCATAGACATAATGAGGTATTTTTCTAATTTTCTTCTTTTCCAACTATGTTTTCCAATGTGTAAAAATCATTTAATTGTTCAGTAAGACTATCTATTAAATCATTTACTTTTTGTGGGATTAAATATACCTTATCATCTATCTCTATTGGTTGATAGTTTTTACATAAGGCTTCTAATATTTGGGATTGATGTTCTATGGGGAGTCTAGACAATTCTTTAATTTCTTTCGCCATTTATTCCTACACGTTATATTAATTATTCCCTAAACCCTACCACCCTTTAAGTTAAGTAGTGTGTCAAATTATAGATTAATATGTATTTAATACAAGTATTATCTGACCAAGTTGTTTAGTAAAAAAAATGTAGGATTTTGAAATGGATACATACTTAGCCCGTAAACCATTAAAGAGGATTATGAGAATCCGATTTTTAGTTAACCAAATTACCATTAAAGGAGTTATAAAATGGCTAGAGAAGTAACAATCGTAGTACCAATTGAAGAAGGCCAAGGAACTAAACTTGTGGCCGTAGATGCCAAAGTATCAGAAGGCACTATCAACCATAACGGTGAAGAGTATCACGTGGTTCAACACACCAATTCAAAGTTCTCATACTTAGCAGACGCAGATTTAGTAGAAGATATTGAATCTGATGGATTATCTGAAGAAATGTCAGAATTGATGACCTCTGAGAACTTCTAACTAAGAGGGGGGCCATCCCCCCTTTTATCTTTACTAATAAAAAGTGGTGAAAGTATTCGGCAACATTATCGGCCGCGGTAGTAGTAAATATTAGTAGCCACTTTCTCTATACTAATAGTACACATTAATCATTAACTTGGTCAACAACTATAAGGAATAACAATAATGATAACAATAAAACAATTACAAAAGAGTATGCCAGACCTTATTGGTAAGATATATATGGAGGGTCAGGTAACTATAGTAGAGATTCCTCATGGTCGTATTAAGATAATGCCAAATCATAGGAAGCCTGGTAAGTAATGGCTCAACAAGTTTGTTTAGTGATATTCTCAAAATATAAACACACTTAAATAAACATCAAGCGTTGGGCCAGAATCTCAAGGTGCTATTGTAGCAAGCCACTACCTTGTAACCAAAATGTGGCTCTAGAATTATGGGCATTGTCATCTTATACCCACAACTACAATACAGTATAAGAAGTGGACTCCGCATCGTCCTTACTTCATGGCAGTGCCCTATTTTTTTTAACAATAACAAGGAGTAATAAAATGAAACATACAAACAAATATCCTTATTATAGAGGTAGTAGTGATGATTTATCATCATATTGGACTGAGAAAGAATTAAAAATTGAGGGCAAACCTGTTGCTATATTCAACGCCTTTAGACAATATCAAATGGAATCAGTATTATTTAGAGTTTTCGTTAAATTGGGATGGAGAAAATAATGCCCTATCTTTTAACAATAATAACAATAAATAAGGAATAATTATGATAAGTGAATGTTGCAGTGCCTTAATAATATCTTGGATTGAATCAATATTATGTTCTGAATGTTTAGAACATTGCGATGTCCAAGAAGAGGATTAAACGGAATAACTATGAAAAAACAAAGTTATAAAGCTAAAGCTTCTACTAAATTAAATGTTGGTACTATGGTTCAAGGTATGATTGGAGAAAATAAAGTTGCTAATTTATTCCTTGAGAATAAGTATATCGTAACAAGACCTGATGTTGATTTAGGTGTTGATATGGTAGTATCTAAACCTAAGAAATGGGGTAAAAGACACATTATGAAATGGTTAAGCATACAAGTAAAGTATAATACAAGAATAAAGCATACTCAATATGGTACATCTTTATTAATTAAAGTAACACCAAATAACTGTGATTATATTGCTATACCAGTAGACAAAGAAGTGTCAAATGTATATTATCATCATAATAAAGTAATATTTTTTCCTCAACCTCAAGAATTAAAAGGTAAGGAATATAAAAGAGAATTTGCTTTTGGAGATGTAAAAGTAGCTAAACAAAATGGTTTAGCATATAAAGATTGTTACGGAGATTCACATATTACTTATAGAAATCAACATAAACGGAGATGGGCAAAAGATTTTTATAAATTACCAATAAAATAAAAAAAGGAGTAATTATGAACATGGTACAAGAGTATGCACTTAACATAGTAGTATTATCTGTATTATGCGGTGTGTTCGTATACGGATTATCACAATTAATGTATGATGAGGAGGAAGAAAATGAGTAAGCAATCAATGGTTGAGGAATTAGTAAGAAGATTAGAGAAAGCAATAGTATTTAAACAAAATTCTATTAGTGGTGTTAGTTCAAATCGGAATAATGAAGCAGAAGCAGTTAATCATGGATGGATACAATGTTTAAAATGGGGGCTGGATTTAAATAAAACAGAAGAGGAAAAGAACGAAGAATTTTCACAATCTATAGATAATTTAACAAACAAGGAGGTGAACAATGATAGCAGTAACGAGTAAATTAGCATACAAAAAGTTAAATGAGAGTGGGAAATCCATGACTCAAAAAGAAGTAATCATGGACGTTATAGAAAAATATTGCAATATGGAGCATTATGACGGAAAAGGAATATCTAATAATGAAATATCAACATTAACAGGATATAAAATAAATGCTGTAAGTGGTAGAGTGAATGATTTAAAGAAAGATGGTAAATTAAAAACTATTGATAAAAGAAAATGCTCTATAGTTACTGAATCTCTTATTTCTCCAGTAGTACCAGTCAGTATATTTGATAAAGAGAATATTGATAAAATAAAATTGTTATTAAACTTGTATGGATATAAAAAATATGAGTTTAAAACAAAGAAAGATGGAACGATTGTATTTATGATAGGATACTATAAACACATTTCTAAAAATGATTTGTTAAGGCTTCAAGTTCATAGTAATACAAAAATAAAAGAACATTCATTTTATGATGATGATTGTGGTTATAAATGTTGGTATGAAATAATATAAACTGTTGGGGCGTAAAAATATTAATCTTAGTAATCTTTTTTATTACATCTGTAAAAAAAGATGAGAAATGCTAAGGTTGGCTGGTAGATATGCCATCGCCCCATTAAACTAAAGGAGTAATAAATGATTGTATTTGATATAGCAGAGTGGATAGCTAATCTATTAGTATTAGGAATAGGAATCATTATGTGGGCCATGGGTATATTTATGATAATGATGATAGTATCAATGATAAACCAATGGGTGAAAGAAATGATAAAAAGGAATAGTAATGTTGAATAAAGTATCTAAAAAAGAATGTATGGATGCTATTGAGTATCTATTCACAGAAGGATTCATAGAAGATATGAGGTCCGATGCTAGGCATTACACAAAAATACTATTAAACAAGGTAGCAAACGATTACAAACTAAAATTAGTTTGGGGAGAAGAAAAATGACTAAACAAAAATGGTTAGATGAAGAAGTTTTTGTAGATTTATACGGAAGGCCATACAATCTATCTGACGTACCTATGACATACATGAGAAGAGAAGATGCTTTAAAAAAAAGAAGTATTGGCAAAAATGAAATGAATAGGATTTGGAAACAAATAAAAAAGGAGTATTATAAGTGAGATATTATTGGGAAGCGTTGTTTAGTACAGAATATTTTCCGTACTGGGAGTTCACAATGTTGATGATGTTAGCATTACAACTAAGTCATTTGTGGAGACAGCATAGAATAGAAAATAAAATAGACATTGTAAACGAAACAATTAATAATGCATTAGATAAAATGGAGGAATAATGGAATTTGACATATGCACTAATACAGAGTTGAGTTATAAAACAAGTTTTAAGGGAGAGATAGATTTAATACCATCTAAATTAATTCTAACATTTGGGATACCTCAAATAGGTCGAGATAAAGTATCTGGAGAGTATTTGTTTACAAGTTTTGAAGTATCTAATGGTTGTAAATCATGTGGAATATTCACTTTGTATGATTGGAAGTGGACAACTCTTTATGATATAGATAATCCATATACTCCTGAAGAATTTTGGGAACTAAATAAGCCAATTACATTTAATATTGGTGGACATAGTAAACAATATTTAAATGAGTTCAAGAAATGGATTGTTTTGAAACAAAAAAAACGACTTGCAAGTATCGAGTCCTCCGAGACCTGACATAAGAACATATTTGCAAGTTAGTCTAACTAGTGGAACCTTAAAATCCTTGTGAAAGCCCTTAAAAGGTTTACATCTAGGTCTGGGATAAAAACTAGTTAGTGGCTGGACAACCGGGATAATACAGTTCCGTATGAGGGAAGTTTTGGGACCTCGCTGTATAGAATCTGACTGTCCTCATTATATAGGCTGGTATTGCATGGCTAAGAAAATTGTAGTGGCAAAACTAAGCAATACACTTTGATTGCACAATGCCAGTCTATGTTTTGATTGACTCTAAACCTTGATATTATTAAATTTACACCACATTTAAGGAGAGATAAATGGACATTAAAGCAATATATGGTGCTTATTTAAAGCATCAAGATTCACTAAGAGAAAGAGATGAGAATGTTTTTCATGCATCATCAGCGGGTAGTTGTCATAGAAAACAAATGTATTCTTACTATGATTATCCATCCGATGAAAAAGATGAAAACTCATTTAGATTATTAAGACTTGGTACTATTGTACACAAAGACCTTGAAGAATCTATGTCCTTATACGAAGATAAACTTGCTGAAATGCAAACAGATGATTCTCCAGTTCAAAGAACTATTTTAATTGAAGAAAAAATAAAAATTGAAGGACTGGATGTTGTAGGTACGTTTGACGCTGGTGAATTAATTGATGACAATACTCAATCTACTTCAGAATTTAATTTATATGATTATAAGACAGCAGCTGCGTACAAATGGACAACAAAGTTTGGATTGAAGAAAAATAGAGTTGCTACAACAGATACAAATTATAAACTTCAATTAGGTACTTATGCTCTTGGTATAAAACATAAATACAATCCAGATAAAATAAATATGTATCTTATTTGGTATAATAAGAACACATCTCAAATGAGAGAACAGATAGTAAGTAATGATTGGATAGACCAAGCATTTGAGTATTGGGTAGAACTGAATGAAATAAAAGAAGAACTGGGTAAAAGTTTTGAAGAAGAACTAGTTCCTGTAGAAACATTTGGAGTTCCTGTACAAGATTGGGAATGTAGGTATTGCCAATACTATAGTATCTGCCCAAGTACATTAGCTAATAAGAAATCAAAATACTAAGGAAAAATAATGAATAAGAATAATGAAGTAATAGTAGTCGATGAGCAAATGCTAGAGGCTACAGATAGCATAAGAAAAGCAATCACAGATAAACATAAAAAAGTATCTGAAATGAAAACACCAAAACCATTCATAAAGAAAAAGATGAATATGGATTATGTAGAATACTCATATATGAGAGAAGTAGCGGATAAAGAATACCCCGGTTGGTCTTGGACAATACAAAATTCAGAAGTATTAGGTAGTGAAGCTTATGTTGTTCATGGAAGATTAAAATGGTATGATGAAGGTATTTGGAGAGAAGCAGATATGGTAGCAGCTCATAGAATACAAAAGAAAAGAGGAACAGGAGAATTTGTTGATATAGGAAATGATATAAAATCATCAAATACAGATTGTATAAAAAAAGCATTTAACATGTATCTAAATATTGCTGATGACGTATATCGTAATCAAGTTGAGGATTTAGAATTAGATGATAATCAAAAGAATGACATTCTTGCACTAGCTGGAGAAATTAGTGAAGAAAAATTATCTCAAATACATGAACTAATAAAAGAACAAGTAATAAATACAGCAAATTACAAAGGCTCAATTGCTAAATTAGAAAGAGAATTAGGAGAGAAAAATGAAAAATCTAAATAATAATTACGGAGAAATTAATTCACTTTTAAATAAAGAAGAGTGTTACACAATCGGAACTAACGATGGAAAAGAATTTAGGAGAGTAGTTTATAAAGGAACTAAGCTCTTAAATGGTAAGTCTATGATGGTATTTAAAACAGAAGACAATAGTCGTCTAACAATAAATCCATCATTTCATACCTTCACAATAGAAGAACAACCACTACCTCAACCAGAGGACTTAGATAGTAGAGTGGATGTTTACATACAAAATAAGATAAAGGAGAGATAAAATGGGAAAAATCTCAGCAAAAGATAGAGATGAACTTATAAATAGTGGAATCCTATCAAAGAAAGCTCTAGCAGAAATGGAAAAAAAGAATCTTGTGGCTAAAAACAAGTCTTCCATCAAAAGGTTTATGAAAACCGCTGATGGGAAGTTTGTAGAACCACAACTTTATTTTCGTGGAGCTAAAGGAACAAAGCCATCCAAAAAGATGGAAGAGTTCACAACTAAATACAATGTATTACTTGATAAGTATGCAACAACTAAAACAAATACCAAATAGGAGATAAAATGGCAAAAACACTAGAAGCTACATATGACCCTTCAAAGAAATGGATGCCCATTGAAGAAGGAAAATACCCAGCTCACATAACAGGTCTCTCTACAAGAGAAATGAACACAAGAGCTGGAGAAGCTATAATAGTAAACATGACTTATAAGGTCAATGAATCTGTATCTGAATATGAACAACCATTATGGGAAATGGATGGATATAATTATGTAAAAGATTCATCTGGAAATAAAGTACCTATAATGAATGGAAATGGAGAGCAGTCGACAGGTTCGTGTTCTCATTTAAAAGATAGAGAATTGTACGATAACGGATTCTTTATTTTTACAGATACATCATCAGCTAGTAAGAATAGTAGATATTTTACATTACTTCAAAATCTTGGCATTAAATGTGAAGATGATGAAGGAATTAAGAAATTAGTCTTACTTGAAGAAGAAGATGTAATTGGAAAACCTGTTCACGTTACTGTAAAAAGACAAGAGTACGTCACAAAAGAAACAAAAGACCTCCCATTTGAGCAACAAGAAAAAAGAAGTACATTTAAAGTTGCAGATGTCGAACTTTGGGAAGATGGGCCTACTTTAAGTGAAGAAGAACTTGGAGAGGATGTACCATTCTAGAATAAAAAAGAACTAAGGTTATATTTGATTGCATTATGCAATTTAATGTAAATTAGAGATGAGGGCGGTTGTATATATACACTATCTACTATCTCTCATCTCTCCTTAGTGATTCTTAGCCGCCCTCAATATAATAAAGGAGAATAAATGAACAATAAAGAATCAAGCTCAGTAATTAAACTAACAAAATCTGAAATAGAGATGGTGATAAAATCTTTACAGTTTACAGAAGATTCGGCTGAATTTTTTGATGCACCTACTATGTTTACACATAAAATAAAACATGATTTTATTCAAATAAGAACAGACATAATACAAGGAGAGAAAGACATTGAAACCAGAAACAAAGCAGAAGAAGAAAATAGGTCAGGCCCACAAGCTTGCGAAAGCTGCGTTGATTGATAAACCAAAATGGTTACCTGCTAAAGGATTTACATACTTAAAGGATATTACTGTTGGAGAATTAGTCGACACTGGTAGTGGGTTAAGAGCCATTGTTGTAAGCCACACACCTTCATCAATTGAAGTATTAGTATTAAAAGCTGATACTCATCAACCAGAAGATAGGCAATTCTATTTAGGTAAAAATAGATGGGCCCGTGATACTGAAGTAAAAATAATAGGAGATTAAAATGAAGAAACCATTAATGACTGTTGGATGTGAAGAAATAGTAACATCACTAGAACAAGAACTACAAATGAGAATAGATTGGTTAGAAAAAGGATTGAAAGAAATAATAAAAAACATGCTTGGAAAGCCAATGAAATCTAGAGACCATACAGACGCAATTATAATACTAGGAATGGCAAGAACATATCTTGATGGAGAACCTACGACTGCTGATGAATACAATGAATCTCAGATACAAGAAGGTGAAGAGTTGATGAAAGAATTTAGCCGAATTGTTGAAGAGTAATGAGAGGTAGGAAATACAATGACGTATTAACATCAAATGACCTTCAAAAAAGAGTTAAAGATGCTAGGAATACAGACAGTAGAGTAATGTATTGTACTACTTGTAGAAAGTGTTGGGAAATCCTTACTCAAGATAGTTTCACAAAAAGGGGTAGAGAAATTCGTCATTATATAGATTTTCCCTCATATGGAAAAACAAAACAAAAATGTGATTTATGTAAAGGAGAGAAAAATGGGAAAAATGTCATGGATAAGTTACCTATGTGAATCTGGTAACACGAAAGGGCTAATAGAAGAAGTTGGTGAAGAACTTGCTAACCAATTCTTACACGCTCACAATCAAATGAGAGAAGACAAAGATAACCCTGCATACGATAAGTTGAATGAAATTCACGATGAAATGCAAGAAGTAGCAAAGAAAGATGAACGATACAAAAGCCTTTAATTGCCCATCTTGTGGATTTAATGTATTTAAAAAATACAACAAATCTCAAGAAATATCTAAATTATTAAAGAAAAGAAGTATAAAAACTAAAAAATTATTAAGGCAAGTAGCTAGACTTGTATCTAATAATATAAATACAGAGAATAGAGATACATATTTTTACTTTCTGTATGGAATACAAAATGTAGAAGATAATGTATTGATATGGGCCTTAGAGCAATATTATCAAAGCAGACATTATTTAAAAGGAAAAGGATTTGCATACCTTAGAAGTATAGTGCAAAACAGAGATAAAAATATGGAATCTATCAAAAGAAATGAGAGAAAAATGATTGGTAGCGTTCCACCAATAATAGAACATGAATAACATAAAAGGAGAGAAATATGTTAGAAAATGCAATATTCCCAGTAAAAGAAGTACCAGCTGTTGGTTATCCATTAGACGACAATCAAGATGTTACTTTACTTGATAATTCTGGATATAAGTTCATAGTAAGAGAAGATACAGGTAAAGTGCTTAGCTGTATGACAGATAGTTATAGACTTGTTAAGAACGAAACTATAATTAAAGCAGCTGAACCAATTGTTAAGAAACATGGGGGAAAAGTAAAAGAAGTATCTGTGTTTAATAATGGAAGGTCAGTTCATATGAAATGGCATTTCCCACAACATCTTGTAAAGATTGGGAAAGAAGATGAACTAACACCTGAGATTGTAATAGGAAATAGTTACGATGGTACTCTTGGAGTAAACATCATGGCTGGAGCCTTCAGATTAATATGTCTTAATGGAGCTGTTATAGGAATAGTAGCTTCTAGATATAAGAATAAACATATTAAATCAAATATCTCTTTCGATGATTTCGATGAAGTAATTACAGAGACAATGGATAAAACAAAGTTAATCTTTACTGAAGAATTTCCTATTTTACAGGAAACAAAGTTTAAAGATAAACACATTATCAATTTCTTAGAGATGTTCCCAATACAAGCAAATGAAATGGTAACACAATCATTGATAGCTAATAAGCCTAAATCATTTTGGGATTTATTCAATGTAGGTACTAACGTACTCAGTCACCATATGAATAGAGATAGATTAGCAACCCACAACATTGAAGGAAGGTTGTATCCTGCAATAAAGAAGTGGGCTAAAAAGGAGGCTGGCCTTGCCATCGCATGATTGGTATGACTGTCCTATTGTAATTCCTTATTATGGGGGGAAGTATGAGATGAGCAAATTATTTGTTCCTCTTATACCTCCTCATAAGAGGTATTTTGAAATGTTTGCTGGTGGATTATCCATGTTCTTTAGAAAACAAAAGGTTGAGTGGAATGTGGTTAACGACAAGGACAATAATATAGTAAACCTTTATATGTGTGTTATACATCATCTTGATGACTTAGTGCATTACCTTAACTGGCTCCCAAAATCTCGTAAATTATTTTTAGATTTTAGAGCAGAAATAAAAGAATGTAATGAATTTGATATTCCAGACCCATTGCAAGCAGCTAAATATTTTTACTGCATAAGGCATAGCTTTAACAAGCTTATTCATACTCCATTTTCTAAAAATAAAGACATGAATAAAGACTGGGAATCAGAGTTAAAATACTCAAGAAAACACATTGGTGGAACAACTATAGAAAATCTAGACTTTGCAGAGCTTGTTGAAAAATATCCACCAAGTAAAGGAGATTTCTGGTACTTAGACCCTCCTTATTTCATAGCAACGGATAAAGGAGACTATTATATGAACAATTTTAATTCGGAAGACCATTTTCGATTTAAAGAAGCAGTTGATACAATAGACAAAGGCGGAGCTAGTTTCATGATAAGCTATGACCACAGAGAAGAAGTAAAAGAGTTGTATAGTGAATACAACATTAAAACAATAGAGCTAAAGAGCTATGCTGGAACAACAGATGAGGCTAGGCTAAAGAAAAGAAAAGAGTACCTAATATTAAATTATGAACCAAAATCCCAATTAGGGATGTTTTAAGGAGAGACCATGGAAGATAACAAAAAGAACGAAGTAAAACTAATGCCAAGTTCAGATGAAGCTGAAAGAGCTTTACTTTCCTGCTTGATTGATGGAAGTGAAAGAGAATACGAAATAGCAATGGCTTGGATTCGTGAAGACAGTGCTTTTTATTATACCGACAACAAGGTGATATGGAAAGCATTTAAAGAGTTGGTTAAGAATGATGTGCAAATAGACTTTGTAACATTAAACGACAAAGTAAAAGAATACAAAGGCGAAAATATGGCCTATTATATTACAGGTCTTGGAGATGTTCTTAAACACAAATCAAATATAGAAAACTATGCAAGGATTATATGGGAAAAATACATACAAAGAGAAACAGCTAAGTCTGCCCAATCATTGTTAAATGCTAGTTATGAAGACTATGATGAAGTTGGAGGAATATTAGAAGAGCACAGTAAACTAATAACGGAACTAAGACAGATACAACCATCTAAACAAAGAACAATAGAAGTACTGGTTGATGAAATGAAATCTGTGGTTGAAGAAGATTCAAATCTAATACCATTCAATCTTGCTCATTTAGATATGTTTGCTGGTGGAATGACAAGAAAAGAGATAACTGTATTAGGTGGAAGGCCCGGTCATGGAAAGACAACATTAGTAATTAACATGATAAGAGGATTAATAAGTCAAGGATATAAAGTAATCTTATTTAATCGAGAAATGAGCAATACGGAGATGTTAAAGAAAATGGCTGTAATGGAATCAATGTCTTTAAAATACGGAGATATAAGACGAAATGAACTATCTGACATTGATAAGAAGGAATTTAATACGATAGCTGATAAGATGAAAAATGATTATCAAAATCTTATAATGTATGACAATGTAAGAACTCTATCTGATTGTCTTCGTGAAATTGCTAAACATAAACCAGATGTTGTAATTGATGATTATATTCAATTGATAGATGTTCAGGGAGTAAAAGAAGGAAGAAGGTTTGAGATTGAAAAAATAATGCAAGAATACAAATGGATATGCAAACAAGAAGACTGCTCTGCAATACTCGTATCTCAATTGAACAGAGAAATAGAAAAGAGATTAGACCCTAGGCCTAGAATGAGTGATTATGCAGAGTCAGGTGTAATTGAACAAACAGCTGAATCAGCAATGTTCGTATTCTATGGACATAACTTTGATAGTGAAAGATATTCACCATATAAAAGTGAAGTAATCGTATCAAAGAGTAGATATGGTAAAATCGGTACTCATATGATTGGATTTAATGGAGGTCGATGTAAATTCTATGTCAATTCAGATTTGGCGGAGGCTGACAATATTGGATAAAAGTTGCTTGGGGTGCTATTACGAAAATGATAGTGTTTGTTATTGGTTTAAGATAAAGCGTGACAGTGCCCCAAAGAAAATACCTAAAGATGTAATCAATAAAGGATGTGATAAATATCTTAATAATGTATCTATTGGATATAAAGCTGGTAACAAGTTAACTGATAGAATAATAAATGTATTTGATGGAGAAATTGTAGGTGAAAAATACGAACCACCAGTCAGAGAAAGAAAATCATATAAGAAAAAGTACGTTAAAAGCGCACATAACTATTCATATAGGAGAGATGCACAATGAATAAAACAGTAATAGGCATAGACCCCGGTGCAAATGGGGCTATTAGTTTTACAACAACAAATGATAAAATAAGAAAGAAGAACGGAGTAACTCCATATAAATGCCATAAATTAATACATGGTAGAACTATTATATGTACTATGGCAAAATCAGCATATAATAGAGGTGAGTTTAAAGAAATAGTAGCATACATAGAAAAAGTCCATGCAATGCCTCATGATGGGAGAAGTTCTTTGTTTAAGTTCGGAGTAAATTATGGAATTTGGTTAGGAATACTAGATGCTAAAGGAATTAAAACAATAGAAGTATCACCACAGAAATGGATGAGATGGTGGGAAACGAAGTTAGGTATCAAACTTCCAAAAGAAAAGAAAGACAGAAAGAATAAACTTAAAGAGATAGCCTCTGATTATATTGACATCGACCAGAAGACTACTCTATGGAACGCAGATTCAATTTTAATAACAATGTACGGAGTGTACGCAGAAAAAGAAGGAGAGATAGATGGCAGTAAAACAAATAAAGGCAAAATATAAATGGAGAAAGGATTTTTCACCTTTAGTAAAAATAGACCATTGTGTAGTAACAGCATTTACAACACAACATATATTTACTATTGATTTCTTTTCATCATTACTATGGTTTGAATTTCAATTTTCAAATTTTCTATCCAGTTTTAAAATAGGAGTTGGTAAACTATATTTTATGTCTGGAGGTGGATACAATGAGTAAAAAAGAAAACACATACCTAAAGGAAAAACTATTTAGAATATCTGAATTATTAAAAAAACTAAATGAAGAAATACACAAACTTAGTAAACTATTAAGTTAGTTGACTCCATGGTTAACGAGTCGGAAAGGTGGGTGACAGTCTGGTACACTGTCGCCTGCCTTATTTTTTTTTAGTCAATATAATCATCAACAACTTCAGCAATTTCTTTAATAGGACTTGGTATATAAGGCCTAGCTCCCCTAAGAGCATTTTCACTAAAGTCTATTAACCATAAAAACATAGAAAGAACTTCTGTTGGTAAGGGTAAATCTCTTATAAAATCCTCAATAGTATCATCTTCATCATCTAATCCCCTTATTCCCCATCTTGCAAATAAATCAACCATCATTGCCATTGTTATCATTTTACCTATTAATGGACTTGCCATACCATTCATAAATCTTTGATTAACTTTATTCCTTCCAAAAATCATTTTAGGAATGGCCAATGCACTTCTGATTATAGTATATGGAGCAAACTTCATATACATTACTTTTCCTAAAATAGCAGCAAGTCCTCTAGTTAAAAATAAATTTGTTGCTCTATCTAAATTCTTATCATCAAGGTCTTTATTTACTTTAATAAATTTAGTCCAATATTTTACTTGTTCTTTTGATAATCCAAACAATCTAGCAGATTGAGAACCTCCTCTAATTATTTTTTTCATAATTTGAAAAGTCATTCTTGGAGCTAATGCAGCGGTTCCCAAAGATGGATATTTTTGAGCAAATTCTGGAGATAATGCAGCCGCTCTGAATGTTTCATGTTCTAAAATAATTTGATTATAATCATACTGTCTCCATTGCAACGAACTTCCACCAATAGCACTTCTAAATACTTTAGGAGCTATAACCTTTGTAAACCCAAATAAATTATTATATACATATAATCTAGCTTCTTTCACAGCATCGTCTGAATCTGTGTATTTCCATTTTCTACCTGAAGGAACATTGACTCTTCCCATATCATAAGCATATCTTAGTCCTTGATAAGCAGATTCAAGCCTCATTTGCTCTTCACTTCCAGACATTGTTAAATATTTTCCCATAAATGGAAACCATTGCAATTTCCACTTAACAAGTCTATTAATATTATTTTGAGTTAATCCTATTCTTAAATCTTTAAACCTTTTAGATAACTGAGTTATTTCTTTTTTATTATTAGCAGTTGGTTCGTGAACGATTTTATATAATTCTGTTTTAACTCTTTTTAATTCTTCTATTTGAATCTTTTCTCCAACAGCTCCTCTTCTTTGGGCTGATGCTATGAGTTTATCCCAACCTTTACTATTATTTAAAAAATCTGGCAATGAAGTTGCTTTCCATAATCTCGCAACATCAACTAATGGTAAAATAGACTCTTTAATTTCAGACGCAGAATCCATATTTATTCCCAGTGTTAGCATATCTATAAATGCATTACCCGGATGAAGAACTCCAGTTTCTTCAACTTGTCTTCTTATATCTTGTGGGTCTTGGAAATTTTCATCTCCATTTCTTACAGCCATTATAGATTCCCAAGTTGATTTCAATCCATAATTAATAACATTACTTAATCTCTGTGTATTATTTCCAAGAGATGTATAACTTCCTAATGTGGCTCCTGTTTTATATCCTCTCCATATTAATCCTCTATCTCTTACTCCTTCAGCATCAATATCATCTCCAAACATATTTGCTACATGTTGGTCGCTAATATTATAACCAAAAAATCCAGATTGAATATCTGCATGGCCCGCAGTAGCTCTTGTTTGGTCAACAATATAATTAACTAACTTAGGATTGTGTTGCAATGCAAGAACTGATTTCAATAATTGAACTTTTAATAAAGTTAATTCATTTGCTCTAGTTGATTGGTCAACATATTCCTGCCATACACCTCTGTCCTTCCTTCTTTGTTTATGGTCTGTGAATAAAGTCCTTCCTTTTGATGCTAGTATTCTACTAACAGACATCATTTCTCTTTTATCTAAAGCAGAATCGCTATCAGAAGATAGTCTTTTACCCATATTTTCAATCATAGATTCATAGTATTTCTTTTTATCTTCAAACTCAGCAATTCTTTCTCTTGATTCAGATTTTTCACCCATACTAGACTCATCACTTTCTAATATATTATAATCAGTAGCCATCTGTGCTTCAATTTCAGGTAAATAAGAACTTTTAATAACGTGCATTGCTTCTCTCATCATTGACTCATATACAGGTTTATCAAACTTTATATGACCATAACTCCATTTAGAAGCTTTTCTTACATAAGAATTTGCAGACATAAAATTGCCATCTTTATCTTCATGTATGTTAAACTGCATACCTCCAATTTCATTTACTTTATCTATCAATTCTTTTATGGATTCCAAATCCCAACCTTGCTTAGTTAATTGAGATGTTATTTGATTTATGTATGTTTGATACTCATCTATTGATTTTTTATATTGTTCTTTTAATACCTTTTCAAAAAATAATTCATTCCATTCTCTTTGCATATCAATAGATTCCCACATTTCGGGCATCCATCCATCTGATGGTTCATATATAGCATCATTAAATTTTACACCTTTTTTCCAATTAGCATATTTTCGCTTAGGTGTCATTGTATTTGGGATGTTCTCATATTTATACAATCTATGTTCTTGTGCAGTAAAAAATCCCTCTTCTAATTCAGAAGGTAATAAATGCTTTTTTAAAGATTCTTCTGTGATTGATTGGTTCTTTTTAATATCAGAAAAAAACCCAGATACGTCATCTGGTATTCTATAAATAAGAAATGCATTTTCTTTCTCGCCAGGGTTTATAGATATAGAACCTTGTTGAAGCTGTAGGTTTCTTTGTTTTCTTAACCATTTGACTCCAACTTTATCACTATGTAAAGGTATCATGACATACTTAGATTCATTATCCCCTATTTCATGCCTTTCAGATTCAAACTTAATCATTTCAAAGAATTTTTTACCACCCCAAGAATTTCTCCATTTAATAAAATCTTTTGGACTAGTAGGTATGTCTCTTGGCATTATATTTCTAACTTCATCATGTAATAATTCTTCTGATAATTGAGAAACTGCAAATACTTTTTGATTAGATGTTAATTCTGAAACATCTCCTCTTGCTCCTATTGCTGATATTTTATTATCAATAGATTCAAGAGATATAGGACTTTTTTGACCAGTATTCGGGTCAATAATACTAATTTTCCATGAGTATCCTTTTTGTAAATGAGAATCAAGTAAAGATTGCGTCATTCCAACAAGTTTTTTTGCTTGTCCACTTTTGTCAAGAGACGCAGCTAGCAATAATGGTTTTTTTATTGTATCCTCATAAGAAGTTAAATCAACTTGTTTTTCAGCTCTTTTTTCCCATCTTTTTACCTTATTTAACACATATCTTATCTTACCATCATCCCATCTTTCAGAATTATTCAATCCAGACATTTCAACACCTTCACCTCTTTGTGAAAATGTAGATTGATTATATGCTTCTTGAAATATTCCTTGTACCCAATCTAATCTATTATCTACAAAATCATTAGGAATAACAAGAGCATTGCTTTCATATAGGGATTGAATACTTCCATCTAATAAGTGTTTAAATAATTTACCGTGCTGTATAAATCTTCTTTTTTCTTTTAATATCTGCTTTTTTAAATCTCTCTTTTCTACGTTACTGGTAGCTGATTTAAATTTTTCTTTTAATAATGGAGTCTTATCAAAAGGGTATTCTATCATATCAGCAATACCAGACTCAAGTCTTGCTTCTAATTCTGCTCTAGCTTCTTGAGCAATATTTATTGCTAATTTTTTATCATCGCAGTAACTCATGGACAATCCTTTAATAACTGTTCAATTGTTTTAGTATTTCTTTCTTCATACCTAGAACCTTCTGATTTTAGATTTATTCTTTCATTAGATGCTTCTCTTAAATTAGGACCAAATCTATTAATAAATTCAGTCCATACACCCGGATGCATTAATGGCATTGGTAAAATCTTTTCAATATCTCTAGACCTTGATAATGATGTATAACTAGAAGGAGTATGAATATCAACCAATATTTTTTCATATTTTTCAATATCATTTTGCAATCTTTCTGCTTTACCTAAATCTGGTTCATTATCCATTTTTTCTCTAAGATTCATAATCTTATTTACTAATCGAACTTCTTTATCCCCAACTTTCTTTTGAAATTGTGGTGAAAATTTTAAAATACCTCTTAAAAATCTTAATGTAGCATACCCTTGCTGTTCTTCAGATAACTTATTCCAAGTCATCTTTTTAACTTTTTTGTCACCTTTATTCAACCATTTATCAACAAACTCAACTATCCTTTCTTGATATGGATAACCAGAAGATGTAATCTTACTTTTATTTGCTTGTTGATATACGTTAGCAGCCATCATTATAGAATAAAACTCACGAGTCATTTCATTAATAAATTGCCTTGCTACTTGTTTGTCTTTTTCAAATTCTTTTGTTTCTGGATACCATCTTTCAGTCCCTTTTTGTATGGTATATAAATCTTTTTGAGTTTGCATTATTCCTCTAACAATTCTATTAGGATTATAACCTAATGGATGTTCATGTACTTTATCATTTGGATTATTTGATTCATAATCAACTAATGATTGATGAGGAACTGCTAATAATTTTTCTAATGGTGTTAATTTATTATTAAAAGTTATATTATCTATTTCTAATGTATTTTTTACAAGTTCACTCTTAGCTCCGTATCTTAATCTTCTAGCATTTGCTTTTTCTTTAATTCTCTGACCTCTTTCAACTCCACTCATTTTACTCATTTCCCACATTTCTCTACTGGTCTCAAACATATCTTCCATTTTTTGTGAGCGATTATTATCATTACTAACACCACGTCTTGCTAGATTGTGCATCAATTCCTTTCTTATAAGAGATGTCATTGTGCTTATTTGCTTAGAGCCTATTGGAGAACCATTTTCCTGTACAAACATTTTAGGAATTATAAAATTATAACCATTGTATCCCCAATCTGCTAATAAGAACTCTTTTGCATTATCAACAGCTGCCTGTAATAATATGTGTAATTGTTTAATGGGAGTCGTCTTTAAATACTTATCTCCAGATTCCCAAGTATTTCCATCTATATCTACTAAAGTACCCATCTTAGCCGAATCTAACATTTCTTGAGTAATATCTTCTCTTAATTTTGCAAATTTTAATATCTCAGTTTCTTTATCAGGGTCTTTGGATATAATAGTTTGATTACCAATATCTGCTTTAAATCCCTTAAAGTACATATCTTCTAAAAACCCAACAGAGTTCATAAGGACTCCTTGAGAGTTAATTCCCCTACCAAGTTTCCCACTAATAATATACATATCAGCTTTCTTAGTTAATTTGTATTCAGTATCAGGTCTTGCGAAGTATTCCAATCTTACAAAACTATCCATATCTTCAAATGCTTGTTTTGTTGATTCAGAGCTCATTTCTCTAATCACACCTCTATCATTATAATTTTTTCCAAAGTATGGTGCTAATAAAAATGAATTATCTCCATCGTGGTCTGCTTGCATTTTTCCCACAATAGATTCTGGATGGAACCAAGCAACAGCTCCATGTCCAGTTGGAATTACTTTTTCAATCCTTGCTAGAAAAACAGCGCTTGGAGTATATACGGGCCATCTGCCAACCATTAAGTATTCTTTTCTACTTCTCAATGCTTCATTAATATTTTCTACTAATTCATTCCCATATCCAGATACGTTTAATAAATCTTTTAAGAATCTTGTCATTGTTACATCATCAGCGCTAACAACTACACCATCTTCTTTCTTTACTATTGTTCTAGATAAATCAGATTTAATAGTAGGATAACTTCCAAACCCTCTTCTTCTGCCTCCATAAGAATTTTCTTTTAACATCCTATTCTTTACTGGTTCAATCATTCCAGTTATGATATGAGGATGCATAAACCCATCTGAAATCATTTGACCAGACATTGGCTCAATTAATCTATCAACTTCATTCATAATAGAAAGACCATCTGATTTCATTTGGCCCATTAAAGCTCTCATTACTTGAGGATTATTTCTTGTTGAAAACAATGTATCCATGTTCATTTTTGCAACACTTAACATTCTATCCGCTAATGCATTTCTTAAATTGTCAAACTTTGAACTATGTAAATGAGACAACCAAGACCATGGGAAAGCTGCGCTATTATGCCCTTGTTGTTTAGGTATCTTAACTATGCGTCTTGATTCTTCTGGTAATGTTAGAATATCAGTGGCAATTCTACCATCTAGTTTAAAGGCCCCACTACCACCATCTGGTTCTTTCGCTTCATCAAGAGTACCAAACATTGTAACTCTATTTTCATTACCATCAAATATTCTTATGTGTCCATTAACATTTGAAGTATATACAATAATATTATCATTTTCATCTGTTATATAAATATCTTCTTCTGGAACAAATTCATTATGTTTCATTGCTAGATAGTGAGTGCCTTCTAATCCAGCTTCAAGTTGGTCTTCTATTGCATCATAATGTTTATTGCCAAAATCATCTTCTTTACTAATAAATCTAATCCTTGTTTTTATTTCTCTCAATTTTGACGAATTTTCAGATGTTGGTTCTCTTCCTATGATACTAGCTGTTTTATCTAAATACTCGCTTTCTACCCACAAAGAACCATCACCATGATACTTATCTTCTAAACCTGCAATATAAGAAGACATTGGTATCTTTTTAGTAGCAACTCTGCTACCGGGTAATGCTTTAGAAACAAATGTTTTTGATTGGTCAATTATCTTTACAGTAAAATCACCTGTGCCTGGTGCAACAATACCATCTCCGTCATCTATTGCAAGTCTCCTACTATGGTGTGGAGCATGAGGACTTCTCATAAGGTAATCCCTACCTCTCAATCTTTTCATTACTTCATGTCCAAGTATGTGCTGAGCCTCAACATAATCATTTAATTTTGAATGTTTTGATTCATTTTTCATTGAACCTAGCATTTCTTTTTTCATCTGATTGGTTATATTACCGACTCGTATTTCATAATCAAGATAATCAATGACAGTTCCTTCATCTGATGATATATCCATTATCTCTTGACTAGCTTTTACAATAATAAAAGAAGGACTGTTACCTCCAGATTTAACACTTATAATAGTTCTAGCAAATCCATCTTTTTTAGCAAACTGAGAAAGTTTAGCATCCCAATTTCTTACCATAGAACCACTTAAATCAATAAATGCTTGCTTTGAATAATAACTATCTTTTTCTTGACCTTTAATAACTTCAACAATATCATTAAGATAAAGTCTAGAATAATTAAGTTTGCCAAAATTCCAATCATATGATTTATTATCATAATCAAAGAAAGAAACATTTACTGTATTTGGTAAATCTTGATTGTTTCTAATATCTTTTCCATATTTAGGATGTCCTCCTATCTTTGGAATAAACCGTTTATCATGTTTATTATTTAATTTGACTCCATCTTTAGTCATGTTTGCCCACCAGAAAGCAGGTCTATCAGAAGCGTCTTGTCTATTGATTGGTTGATTTCTTACCCAAAAGTTCTTAACCATATTATTATCAAGAATAGTTTCTGGTTTATATTTATACTTTTTATTTAAATATTCAACAAAACCATCATAATCACTAATTGCAACTTCTTCCATCAACTCAGCTGTTTGTTTAGGTTTTAAAAACCCTCCAGCGCTTGTTGATTCTAAAAATTTAAAGAACCTATCTCCTGCAAAATCATAAGCATTGAACGTCATATTATTAGATATTTCTTCAACATCACTAACATCTGATATAGACAATCCTTCACGACTTATATCGTGGCTATCTTCAGAACCTTGTTTATCAAGAGTATTTACAATATTATCTATAACATTTAAATCCGATATTTGGGCTTCCATTCTTTTCTTTTTCTTGCCAGTATATCCCATTAATTCTACTATTTTAAATGAATCATTATTGTCTCTCATTTTAGTAGCGACAGCTGGGTCAATACTTACAGCCCATTCAGATAATAAATTCTTTATTGCAGTTCTTTGTTCTTTATTTTCAACAGCTCTTAATGCTTTTTGCATAGTTGGAACAAAGTCGCTAACATCTATGCCATATTTATCTTTAATCTTTTTATAAGCTGCGTCAAAATATTGAAATGCTTTAGGTTGAGATGAAAAGTTTTCAATAGCTCTTGATAGATTTGCAGCGTCTTCTTGTACAGCTTCGTCTATATCAATAGATTCTTGTTTTATAGGTCTTTCTTTTAACCAGAATCTCATCTTATCAGGCTTAACCATATCCCCATTTTCATTTTCAACTAACTCAGAAGATTCTCCATATTTTTCAAAACCTTGTTTTAACCAGAAATCTTCAGAACCGGGTCTTGCTATAATTTCAATCTTTGTTTTATCTTTTGCTTTAAATAAATCTTTAAATGCATCTACTACTTGAGTACCAAGTCCTTGCCCTCTTAATTTTTCATCTACTTCAATATCTCCAATCCTATTCTCATATCCAGGCCCTGTCGGAGCTCTTTCTATTGTGACTCCATCCATTTCGCTAAGTTCTTTTATTTTCATCTCAGCTTTTATAATAGGATTAATTGGAGCTTCTTCTAAAGTTTTAACTTCTCCTTTTATAGATGCAGTAAGCATTTCTATTTCATTAGGAAGCATTTTAGAAATTGAATCTGTGCCTATAACTTTTTTAGCAAAATCTTTAAATTCTTTACCACCAACTCCTCTTTTAAATTTATCTCTTGCTAATCTTATAAGATTACTTACTGGTTCTGTATCAAATGGGTCGGATTCTTTAATAGGAGTTGGAGTTTCCTGCTCTAATTCAGCAAGTTTATTTTGTAAATATTTAAATGTTCTAGGAGCTTCTTTTTCAAGCCTTGCTCGACCAGTTCCAAGACCATCTTTAGGCAACACAATTTCTTTACCTTCTGGTATTCTATCAAAGGCTTTGTCTATTGCTTTTACATTTTTTTCATATTCAGCATCATCAAAAAATGAACCTTTTTTCATTGAAGGTGCTTTTTTAGTAGGTATTCCTATTGCATTAGGTTCATCTCTTATTACAGCTTGTCCACCTTTACCTCTTCCTAAAAGATTGTCTCCAAATAAATAAACTTTATCTTTGTTCTTTTTTAATAAAGAAGGTGTAAGTTTTTTAACACTAGAGACTTTAGCTGGTTTAATAACCTCTTTTGGTTTATCTTCTACAAATACATCTTCAACTTTTCTATCATCGCCTATTTGCTCCTTAACTCTTGCTATTTCTCTATCTATGGGACCTGTTTTCCCTTTATTTTTAACAATAGTTTTTCTTCGTGCAAGTAAAGATGCGTATCTATTTTCTAATTTAGTTTTATCATCTACAGGTTTTTTAACAGTAGAAGGAGTTGGTTTTAAAACTTTAGAAGATACTGGAGAAGTAGGAGTTGGAACTTCTTCTTCAGATTGTTCCTTTCGATATTTATCAAGAATTGAAGGATTATCTTTAATAATTGTTTGAGCTTTTTTAAGAAGTTTAATGTTTCTTTTATTTTTCTTACTTTCAGACTTATCACCAAGTCTTTGTAGTAGTATATGAGAGTTAATTTCCTCTCCCTTTTTATTTGGATCTAAAAATTTTTCAAAATCAAAAAGAGTAATATTTTTTAATTCTGAAATAACTTGATCATCTGATAATTCTTCAACAGGAGATTTTACTTTAGAAGATTTCTTTTCTTCTACTTGTTTAGCAGGAGGCTTAGTAAGAGCAACTTGAGATACTTTAATAGCAGGAGTCTTAGTCCCATCATCTAATTTCATCTTAACAAGTTGCTGTTTTGGAGAGTAAGATATAATCTCCCCACCTTTATCTTTGAACTTGCCTTCAATTACTAATGCTTTTTGACCAATAACATCTTCTTTAGGTTCTCCCTCTTTAGGTATTTCTTTGATACCTTTGGTCTTCTTTAAT